>Ga0307373_10000509_pt1 | contig 74018 bp, 76 predicted proteins | sample OX2MG_FD_202534 | JGI IMG/M metagenome (GOLD analysis project Ga0307373, IMG submission 202534) | Soil microbial communities from Risofladan, Vaasa, Finland - OX-2 | ecosystem: Environmental > Terrestrial > Soil > Coastal area > Acid sulfate soil | place: Finland: Risofladan, Vaasa | collected... | reverse complement strand
GCCGCGTCGACCGCGATTCCGCCCATGTGATAGTGCGCAGCCGGGCGAACCGGGATCGGATCGACCGACGGATCGACGCCGGCGGCGCGACAGGCGGCGGCGACGCCTGGGAAGCGACTGTCAAAGCCGCGGCCGAGCGCGCGATGTGCATCGAGGAAGACACGGCGGCCGTCAGCGCACGCCCGCCACACCGCGCGCGAGACAACGTCGCGCGGCTCCAGCTCCGCACGCGGGTAATCGGCCATGATCCGGCGTCCCGCATCGTCGACGAGCAGCGCGCCTTCGCCGCGCACCGCCTCGCTCACCAACGGCATCGGATCCAAACCTGCATCGAGCGCCGTCGGATGGAACTGCACGAATTCCATGTCGCTGAGCGCGGCTCCGGCCCGGGCGGCAAGCGCCAGGCCCTGGCCGATAGCCGCCAGCGGATTGCTCGTCTCGCGGTAGAGCCCGCCCATGCCGCCGGTCGCAATCACCACGCGTGTCGTCGGCAGAACCAGCGTCTCGTCGGCCACGACCGCGAGCACGCCGGTGACGGTGCCATCCTCGACAATCAGCCGGCGCGCGTCGACGCCCTCGAGTACGGTGATCGACGGCGTCCGCCGCACCGCCGCGATCAGCGCCGCCGTGATCATCCGCCCGGTTCCGTCGCCCGCAGCATGCACGATACGACGTCGGCTATGAGCCGCTTCGAGCCCGAGCTTGTAGCGGCCGCCGGGCAACTGGTCGAAGATGACCCCGCGGCGAACGAGTTCCGCAAGCGCTGCGGGACCGGCGGCCGTGATCTGCCGCACTGCGTCGGGCTCGCACAGCCTGTCGCCGGCAGCAAGCGTGTCGGCGGCATGGCGCGCGGGATCGTCGTCCTCGCCCACTGCGACGGCAATGCCGCCCTGTGCCCAGGCGCTGGCACAATCCGCACCAAGGGGCGCCTTCGCCAGGACGATTACCGGCTCTGGAGCGAGATGGAGCGCCGCCATCAGCCCGGCGATGCCGGCACCGATGACCACAGGGCGATCAGCGAAGGTCTGCGCGATCGAATCCATGCGCTACGCCGACAGCATGCGCTCGACCGCGCGCCGCGCGGACACGGCGATGCGCGCATCGATGATCACTTCGTGCGTCATGGTTTCGAGTGCGTGCCGGATGTTGGACAGCGTGATGCGCTTCATGTGCGGACAGAGATTGCAGGGCCGCATGAAAGCCGTTCCCGGATGAGCGAGCGCAACGTTGTCGCTCATCGAGCACTCCGTCAGCAGCACGACTCGCGCCGGATGGCGCGTCGCGACGTAATTCGACATTGCCGCCGTCGAGCCGGCGAAGTCGGCGGCAGCGACGACATCGGGCGGACACTCGGGATGCGCGAGCACAACGATATCGGGATGCTGCGCGCGCAGCGCGCTGACCTCGGCGGCCGTGAAGCGTTCGTGCACCTCGCAATGCCCCCTCCAGGCGATGATCTCGACATCAGTCTCGGCCGCGACGTTCCGTGCCAGATATTCATCCGGCAGCATGATGACGCGCGGGGTGCCGAGCGATTCGACGATCCGCCTCGCATTGCCCGATGTGCAGCAGATGTCGGACGCGGCTTTCACCGCGGCCGACGTGTTGACGTAGCTGATCACCGGCACGTCTGGGTAACGCTGACGCAGCAAGGCGATATCGGCAGCGGTGATTGACTCGGCGAGCGAGCAGCCAGCGTGCAGGTCCGGAATGAGCACCGTCTTGGCCGGATTCAGCAGCTTGGCCGTCTCGGCCATGAAGTGCACGCCGGCAAGGACGATCACGCGCGCGTCCGTCTTCGCCGCCTCGTGCGCCAAGGCAAGGCTGTCGCCGGTGATATCGGCGACGCAATGGAAGATCTCCGGCGTCTGGTAATTGTGCGCAAGAATGACGGCATCGCGCTCCCGTTTCAGCGCCAGGATCGCGGCGATGTCGTCGGCGAAGACCGGCCATTCGATCGGTGGGATCGCTGGCCGGACGCGTTCGTAAAGCTGCTCGAGCGTCACCGTGTCAGGCATATTATACTCGTTATGAGCATTTCTGGCATCAAAGAAAACGGGCACGAGCGCCCGTTAGCAGACTTATGCTATGATTGACCATAATGGCTGTCAAGGCCCAGCGGTGAAGGCATAGGCGCATGGCGCGGCCCGGTCCCTTGAGCAACGCGGCGAATGACGTGCCGGACGGCCCGCTGGTCGTCGATTTGACGGCGGTCATCGTTGCGGTGACTGCCGACGAGCCGCGCGTGCTTGCGTTGCACGGCGGCGATTCCCTGCCCTCGGGCCCCCTGCAATCCCGTCATCGCACGCTGCAGAGCGGCGTGCGCGCGTGGGTCGAGGACCAGACGGGTCACGCGCTGGGCTACATCGAACAGCTCTATACCTTCGCCGATCGCGAACGCACCAGCGAGACGGCGATCGAGCGCCGGATCTCGATCAGCTATCTCGGCCTGACGCGCGAACGCAGCGGCGGCGACGCTGCGGATGCCGCCTGGCATAACTGGTACCGTTATTTCCCATGGGAGGACTGGCGGCACGGACCGCCGACGGTGATCGCGAACACGATCGTGCCGCGCTTGCGCACGTGGGCCCGGCAACCGTCATCTTCGCTGAACCGCGAGCGCCGCGAGCGTATCGACGTTGCCTTCGCCGGAAAAGAGCACGGCTGGAACGAGGAGCTCGTGCTGCAGCGCTACGAGCTATTGTGGGAAGCTGGCCTTGTGGCGGACACGGTGGGCGATCACCGCGTCGCGGATCCGGTGATGGGCACGGCGATGGCGCACGACCATCGTCGTATCCTGGCCACCGGCATCGCACGGCTGCGTGCCAAGATCAAATACCGGCCGGTGGTCTTCGAACTGATGCCACCGAGCTTTACGTTGTTCCAGCTCCAGCGCGCGGTCGAGGCCCTCGCCGGCCGGCGACTGCACAAGCAGAATTTCCGCCGCTTCATCGAGCAGCAGGGACTGGTCGAGGAAACCGGCAAGGTCGCGACCGCAACCGGCGGACGGCCGGCAAAGCTATTCAGCTTTCGGCGTGCGGTCGTGGCCGAACGTACCGCCGCCGGCACAAAACTGCCGCTCTACCGGTCGGGCTGAAGCTGCGTCCTGCATTAATCGCCTATTAGCCATAACGCGCCGGTCGGATATACCGGCCGCGCGCGCCAATATCGTCGGCCTCCATTAACCATGACCGCGTCCGAGGCGCGTACGGACCCTGCCAATAACGCCAAATTTACGCTCCGCCGCTTAAGGTTTCCGCGGCGCGCGCCTGTTGCGCGCAGAGGATATTTCTTCGCCCAATGGTTCACGCCCTGCAAAGCGATTGCGAGAACGGTGCGGCCGCTGCCACCGCCGGCGGTGAGACGCTGGCCAAGAAGACGGTGCGCGGCGCCGGTTGGATGGTGACTTGGCGCTTTGTTACCCGCACGCTCGGCGCGCTCAGCACATTCATCCTCGCGCGCCTCCTCTCCCCCATGGATTTCGGCCTCGTCGCGCTCGCCGGCGCCTTCGCGCGCGCGATCGACGCCATGGCAACACTCGGCATCCAGGACGTGATGCTGCGCGAGAAGAATCCCGACGAGGCCTATTACAGCACCGGCTTCACGCTCGGCCTCATCCGGACCGGCGCCGCCGCGATCGTCATCGTCGGCGCCGCGTATCCGGTCGGTCGCTTCTTCGGCGACGAGCGCCTCAGCGTCATTCTGCTGATTCTCGGTCCGCTGCTCGTCCTCGAGAGCTGCGAGAATGTCGGCACACTCGAATTTCGCCGCCATTTCCGCTTCGATCGCGACTTCATCCTGTTCATGGTGCCACGCGTCGCCTCGGTCGTTGCCACGATCGCCACGGCATTCGCCACCCATAGCTACTGGGCACTGGTCGTCGGCATCGTCGTTCTGCGTGTCACGCGCGTGGCGCTGAGCTACGCGATGCATCCGTTCCGTCCGCGCCTGACGCTCGTCGACTGGCGTCGCCTACTGAGCCTGTCATCGTGGATCTGGGGCACGAGTGTCGCCGGCTTCTGCCGCGAGCGCGCCGATTCATTCATTGTCGGCCGTCTGATGAACACGAGCGCGGTCGGTCTGTTCTCGGCGTCGCTCGAGGTCGCACTCCTGCCGATCAGCGAATTCGTCGAGCCGGTCGGCCGCGCCCTCTACGCCGGCTTGTCCGCGATCCATCACAACGGCCGCGGCGCGTCCGACACGCTCGCCAAGGCCATGGCAGCGACGTTGTACATCGTCCTGCCGGCAGGCGTTGGCATCTCGCTGGTCGCGGCGCCGCTCATCCGCGTCACGCTCGGTCCGGCCTGGCTCGCGGGCGTTCCGCTGGTGGCGATCGTCGGGCCGTTCGCGGCGTTTTCGGTCATCACCAATATCGGCACGCTGGGCGTGATGGCGATCGGCAATCCGAAGATCACGACCTTCACCACCGCCGCGATGGCGCTGCTGCGCGTTCCAATGCTGTTTGCCGGCGTCATGTTTGGCGGTCTCCAAGGTCTCGCCTGGGCTACTGGCTGCGCGCTGGTGCTCGAAAGCGCGATCTATGTCGGCGTCCTGAGCCGGGTCACCGGCTTTCGCTTTGGCGTGCTCGCCAGCGAAAGTTGGCGCTGTGCGGCCGCGACCGCTGGCATGGCCCTCGTCCTGGCTCGTCTCGGCTTCGCCTGGAGTCCGGCCGCGGCTACGATATCGGGCGCGCTGGCGCAGATCGGTATCGCCGCAGCGTCCGGTGTCGTCGCCTATGGCGCGCTGCTGACGATCCTGTGGCTGATCTCCGGTTGCGCCGAGGGGCCCGAATCCATCCTTCTACGCGGCGTCGCCCGCCGCGTGCCGCTCGTTGCCTTTGGGCGGCGCGCCACATGACGCGCGATCGCATGGCGCAAGTGCCCCAACGTGCCCGGCTTCCGGCCAGCAATCCGCCCCAGCTTCTCGTCTTCATCGATACCGAGGAGGAGTTCGACTGGCAGCGGAGCTTCTCGAGCGACGCCCGCGGCGTCACCGCGATGAAGCACCAATGGCGGGCGCAGACGGTCTTTGATCGCTATGGCGTCAAGCCCGCCTATCTCGTCGATTATCCGGTCGCGGCGCAGCCGGACGGCTACCAACCGCTGCGCGAGTTCCTCGCCGACGGCCGCTGCGAGATCGGCGCGCATCTCCATCCCTGGGTAACGCCGCCGGTCGAAGAAGAAGTCGGCGAGCGGCACTCATTTGCGTGCAACCTGCCGCATGACCTGGAGCGTCGGAAGCTCGTCATCCTCAAGGAGACGATCGAGCGCAATCTCGGCGTCGCACCGACCATCTATCGCGCGGGCCGCTACGGCGCCGACGCCGAAACCCGCGCAGCGCTCGACGAGCTTGGCTTCCTGATCGACTCCAGCGTGCTGCCGTGGACCGATCTGCGGCATATGGCAGGCCCGGATTTCCGCCATTGCTCGCCCGATCCGTTCTGGTTCGGCGCCGGCAACCGCCTGCTCGAGATTCCGCTGACGACCGGTTTCCTCGGCCTGCTGCACCGTTTCGGCGAAGACGCCTTTCCGTGGATCGGCGGCACGCGCGGCGTACGGCTGCGGGCGACCGCGATCTGCGCGCGCGCGCGGCTGCTCGATCGCATCCGACTCAGTCCCGAAGGCGTGACGGCCGCGGAGGCAAAGCGCCTGACGCGCGCCTTGGTCCGGCGTGGCGAACAAAAGGTCTTCGTCGTCAGCTACCACAGCCCGTCGCTCGGCGTCGGCCATACACCCTATGTCCGCACGCGTCGCGACCTCGAGCAGTTCCTGGGCTGGCTCGACGACTACCTTGAGTTTTTCATGGGGGAGATCGGCGGCCGCCCCGCCTCGGCGCACGACATCTATCGCGCGATGTGCGCCGTCGAGGGCCGGACACCACCGCAGGCGGCGCAGCCACCCGGCGAATTGCGCCGGGCGGTCGGTTGACCGACGGCTGGGCTTACGACCGCGTGAACGGTTCCCGGAAGCGAAGGTCGGAACGTCGACCGAAACCCAATCCGCGCAGCACAAGGCTCGTGGCGTTGAGCACGACGGCGACGACCACCAGCACAACCAGGTTCAATGCGAACCAGAGAACATTAACCATGGACGGACCTTTCCCAGCGTTGATTCTTGACGGCTTCTGCCCTTCATTCAGCAACCGCCGTGCCAGAGAAAAATCGCCAGGGTTTCGAAGGGTTTGCCGCCATTCGGACGCCGCGGCCAAGGCGCATTGTCAGAGTTTCCGACGGCTATGGACCGCCGCCGGCGGGAAACCGGCGCTTTACCATTCGGATGCTATAGAGGTCGGTCGGGTGACACCGCCAGACCGGCGCGCCGCGCCGGCAACGCGGCTGATGGGCGAACCATGAAAAAGGCTTTGGTCCTTTCGAGTGTCTCCAGGACCATCCTGGCCGTGATCCGGTCGCTTGGTCGGGGCGGCGTCGAGGTGCATAGCGCGTGGACACGCCCGAATTGCGTGTCGCTGCGCTCACGCTACGTCCACGCCACGCACGATCTCCCGCCCTACAGCGACGCCGATCTGAACTGGAAGACGGCGCTCTGCGACCTCATGCGTCGCGAGCGCTTCGACCTCGTCATTCCCTGCACCGACATCGATACGCTCGCGCTGCATCGCCATCGCGCCGATCTCGAGCGCTTCGGCCGCGTTTACACGCCGAACGATGAAGCCGTCGCCGTACTGTTCGACAAGCACCGCACCAACGAGCTGGCGCGCTCCGCGGGCGTGCGCATGCCGCGCGAGATTGTCATCACCGACGCGGCCGGCGCGCGCGATGCCTGGTGGCAGTTCGGCTCACCGCTCGTCCTCAAGCCGCGCCGCACCTTCGATCATCCGACCCAGGGCCTTGCAGTACGGAAGGTCTATAGCGAGGCGGGCCTTCTCCGCATCCTGCCGAAATTTCTCGCCCACGGATCGGTCGCCGCACAGCAGAACTTCATCGGCCACGGTGCCGGCGTCGAACTCCTGCTCGATGGCGGCGAACCCCTGCTCGCCTTTCAGCATGTTCGCGTGCACGAGCCGCTCGAAGGCGGCCAGAGCACCTATCGCAAAAGTGTGCCGTTGTCGCCCGAACTGCTCGATGCGGCGCTCCGGATTCTGCGACCGCTGCGCTACACGGGCGTGGCGATGGTCGAGTTCAAGCTCAATCCAGCCACCGGCGACTGGATATTCGTGGAGGTGAACGCGCGGTTCTGGGGTTCGCTGCCGTTGAGCGTCGCGGCCGGTGCCGATTTTCCGTTGGCGCTCTTCGAATTCCTGACCGCCGGACGGCGCGATTTCCCGCAGCATTACCGCACCGGTATCTTCGCGCGCAACCTGCCGCTCGACCTCGAATGGCAGATCGCCAATCTGCACGCCGACCGCAGCGATCCCACGCTCGCGACCAAAAAGCTGCCCGCGGTCGTCGGCGAGACGATCGCCAATATTCTGACTCTGCGCGAGCGCTGGGACAGCCTCACGCTCGATGATCCGGCGCCCGGCATCGCCGAAATCCGCGGCTTGATGCAGCGGGCTTTTGCGAAGCTGACGCGGTCGCATCGCGCCCTCGACGCGGAGACCGTGTGAGCGCCATGGCCGACCCTGCGATCTCGCTCTTGCGCGCGCCAGCGGACGCTCCATCACGCATTCCGCGCGATGACGCCTCGCGCCGCCTCGGCAAGGACGCGCAACTGACTGTCATCGTCGAGCGGGACATTGCAGGCCTCGAACGGCACCTCCAGGCCTGGGAAGACCTGTCGGCCAGCGCGCTCGAACCCAACGTCTTCTACGAGCCGTGGATGCTGCTGCCGGCGCTTCGACACTTGCGTGGAAGCGCCAACCTGCTCTTCGTCTTTGTCTACGCGCAGTCGCCGGACACCTCGGGTGAGCCCCCGGTGCTGTGTGGATTCTTTCCGTTCGAACGGCAGAGTCACTACAAGAACCTGCCATTCAGCGCACTGCGCCTCTGGAAGCATCTTCATTGCTTTCTTTGTAGTCCGCTCGTCCGCGGCGAGACCGCCCAGGCCTGCTTCCAGGCAGTGTTTGATTGGGCGGCCGGTGATCCCCGCGGCTCGATCCTGATCGAATTCGGCGGCGTGTCCGGCGACGGCCCGCTGTGGAAGGCGTTCGTCGAGTTCCTCGAGGAGCGCCGCGATCCGGCCTTGATGCTCGAATGCAGCACGCGGGCTCTGTTGCGGCCGCGCACCGATGCGAAGGCCTATCTCGATGAGGCGCTGTCGACCAAGAAGCGGCGTACGCTCCGGCAACAGGAGAGCGCCCTCGGACGGCAAGGAACACTCGAGTACACGATGCTCGCCGGCAACGGCGATATCGCCGCTTGGACGGACGATTTCCTGCGCCTCGAAATGAGCGGCTGGAAGGGCCGCGAGGGCACGGCACTGTCGTGCAACCCGACGCAAAAGCAGTTCTTCGTTGACACTCTCCATGAGGCATTCCGCCGCGGCCGGCTAATGATGCTGGCCCTCTCACTCGACGGCCGGCCGATCGCGCAACTCTGTAACTTCCTCTGCCGCAACGGCTCCTTCGCGTTCAAGGTCGCCTTCGACGAAGCCTATGCGCGCTTTTCGCCCGGCGTGCTCCTCGAGCTCGAGAACATCGAGGAGATCCACCGTCATGCGTGGATCCGCTGGATGGATTCCTGCTCGTCGCCGGGACCCGCACTGACGAAGCAGATTTGGCTCGACCGTCGGATCGTTCAGACCATTCTCGCCACGTCCGGCCGCTCGCCGGGCCCGTTCCTGATCTCGGTGCTGCCGTTCATGCAGTGGACTTTCCACAAGCTCGAAACCCTGTTCCGGCGCAATCCCCAGTGACGCGGTTGGTGACGCCGTGACGCCGCGCAGCAATCTTCAATCGGTGGCGCCGGTCGAGACCACAGCGACCGGTGCGGAGCGGAGCGGACAGCCGCTGGCCTCGGAGCGCGCCTTTTACGCGGATTATCCCTGGTCGCTCAATCCGCTTTGCACCGTTGGCGATGCCGCTCGCCATTTGAGCGAAGAGCTGTCGCGGCTCGTCGCGCCGAGCGACACCTGGCAGCGCGACGAGATGGTGACCAACGTCTTCCTGATTGCCAGCGCGCTCCTGACCGCTGTCGAAGACGCGCTGCACGGTCCGGTGCTGCGCCTTCCCCATCGCCTTGCACGGCTACCCGGCGTGCGCCAAAGCATTCGAGTGCTGGCTGCCACGATGGCCGCGAGCCGCACCCGCCAAAGCCGGTACCTGCGGCGCTGGCGCGACGACTGGCAGACCGCCCTTGCCGGATTCTTGCGATTGCTCGCGGCCGACGAGCCCGTCGACGCGAGCGAGATTGCCTTGGCTGCGGGCGGCCTTGCCAAGGTCCTGGCCCACCCGCTGCCGGACCGGCTGGAGGCGGAGCTGATCCGTATCCCTTCGGCTTTCCGCAAGCAGGATCTGACGCACTTCGATGTTCTCGAACTCGCGGACCGTTTTGCTGCTTTGCATGCCGATAGGTCGCGGCCGGTGTTGATCGTCGGCTTGCGCACCGCCGGCGTCTATTTCGCCGCGCTCATGCGTGCCCGGCTCGAAGGCCGCGGTTTTACCCGAACGGCCGTCTTGACCATTCGGCCGAACAAGGGCCTCACCGCTGACGAGGCGCGGCGGCTGCGGGAATTCGCCACGACGGGTTACCACGCCGCGCTGATCGACGATCCACCGTTCAGCGGCGATACCATCGGCATCGCGGTCCAGGCGCTGCGTCGTGCCGGCTTCGGCGCCGACGCACGCACCGTGCTTTTCCCGGTCCACCCGCTACGGCGCGATTGGCGCGAGCACAAGGAAGCGGTGGCATTCGCCCGCGAGAGCATCATCACGTTGATGCCCGAGGATTGGCACAAAGCGCGGCTGCTGGCTTCCGACGATGCCATTGCGGTGCGGCTGGCCGAATATTTCCGCGCGCACGGCTATCGCGGCGCGACGGTGATCGAGCATCATGCCGCCGCCGCGTTCAATGCCGAGCTCGACTATCGCTCGGGCGATTGCCGGCGGCACCGGCTCAAGCGAGTCTATGCCGTCCGCCTCGAAACCGCCGCCGGCGCCGGCGAGATCCGCTACGTCTTCGCCAAGAGCGTCGGCTGGGGCTGGCTCGGCTATGCCGCGTTCCTGGCCGCGGACCGCCTCGCGGGCCGTGTGCCGCCACTCGTGGGCCTGCGCGACGGCATACTCTTCACCGAATGGCTACCGCAGACCGCGCGGGCCGAACGCGCCAACGTGCCGCGCCAGGCTTGGATTACGACCGCAGCAAGCTACGTGGCGGCGCGCGCCGAACACCTGGCGATTGCACCACCGGGCGCACCCGATGCGCAGCACGAAGGCCTAACGCTGCTTGCCGATACGCTATCCGCCGCCTACGGATCGGGCGTCGCCGGCCTGATGGCGGAACCGCTGCGCCGCCGCATTGCCGCATGCCTGACGCCGCGCGCGGCGCTGATCGACGGCCGCATGGCAGCCGACGAGTGGATCGTAGGACCGGGCGGCCTGCTCAAGGCTGATTTCGAGCATCACGGGATCGGCAAGAACGAAATCAACCTATGTGATCCCGCCTACGATCTGGCCGACGCTGTCTTGCAACTCGGGCTCACGCAAGCGGAAGAGCGCGACCTGCTCGCGCGCTATGCGGCCGCGACGGGCGACGCGCCAGCAGGCGAACGCCTGTTGCTGTGCAAGCTGATGGCCGGCCTGTGGACGCGCCAAGCCGCACTCGACGGCATCGTGAAGCAGACTCATCTCGCGCACCGCGCCAGTGAATTCAACGCGCAATACGTCAAGGCCTGGGACTTTCTCGTGCGCGAAAGCGCACGCTATTGCGGCGCGCTTTGTCCACCGACGACGCCGCTCTCCTGGCGCGCGCCGCTCGCGGTGCTTGATCTCGATGGCGTCGTCGATCGACGCATCTTCGGCTTCCCGACAACTACGGCAGCCGGTGTCGCCGCGTTGGCTTCACTCCGCGCCAAAGGCTTCGCGATTGCGGTCGACACCGCACGGCCGGCGCACCAGGTTCGCGATTATTGCGACGCCTACGGCTTTGTCGGCGGCGTCGCCGAGTGCGGCGGCTATATCTGGGATGCGACGGCACGGCAGGGCCGGATTTTGCTCGATGACGGTGCGCTCGAGCAATTCGCGGCATTGCGTACGCAGCTCAAAGCCCTGCCCGGCGTGTTCATCGATGACGGCTACGAATGCTCGATCCGCGCTTATACCTATGCGCGCAAAGGCACCGTGCCGCTGCCGGAATTGCTGGTCCGCAACCTTATCGCCGAGCGGAACTTCGATCGGCTCGTCGTACATCAGACGACTATCGACACAACGATCCTTGCCAAAGGCGTCGACAAAGGCACCGGTCTCGCCGCGCTGCTCGCCTGGACCGGTCACGCCGGCGACACGATCGCAGTTGGCGATTCCGAAACCGATCTGCCGATGTTCGCCGTCGCCCAACGCAGCTTCGCGCCGGCGCATATCGACTGCGCGCGGCTGGCGCGCGCGGTTGGCTGTGAAATCGCACAGGCGCCCTTTCAGCGTGGCCTCCTTGAGATCGCACGGCGTGTGGCCGGATCCGAGGACGCCACCGTCCGGTCCAACACCGGCGACGTTTTCTGGGGTCTTTTGCAGGCTGCCGACCGGCCGCGAGCCGCCAACCTCTGGCGCGCGCTGCGCGAGCCGGCGGCCTATCGCGTCTTTCTGGACTAAGCTGCTCGGGCGAATTGCAACGACACCGCTGCCGTGTGGTGTCGCTCACGACCGGCGCGCTACAATGTCGCGGCATGTCCCAAGTTTGCGCGACGGTAACCGCAAATAAAATAGGGGCATTACTTGTTTTCCGGGCTTGTCGGCCGGCTTTCCGGAACTCGCCGCCGCATTGCATTGCGCGCCGGGCGAGACACCAGAGCGATTGAAGCGCGCTTTATCTTGCCGGTTTGACCTGAATCAATTCTCCGAGTGTTGGGCTATGGCATTGAGCGAAGCCGGACGACAACACAGGCAACGCATCGGAGACCGACAATGACCGACCGCACCACACCCGCTCGGCGGGATTTTCTCAAAGGGATCGGACTCATTCCGGCGACGGCCGCTCTCGTCGGCTTGGCGGCGCCGCTGACGTCCGGGCGCGCCCGCGCGGCAGCGGCGAACGGCACTGCTGCACCGGCGACGGCCGCCAACATCGCGCGCGATCCCGCAGACGTACCGGCCCCCATCGGCCGGCGCACAGCGCAACATATCCGCTTCGAACTCGAGACCGTGGAAACGACGGGTCAGCTCGCCAACGGCGTCGCTTACCAATATTGGACCTTCCGCCGTCCCGGCGAGGCACCGCAGGTGCCCGGCCCACTGCTCCGCGCCCGCGTCGGTGACACCATCGAGATACGGCTAAGCAATTCGCGGGCGAGCGCGATGATGCACAATATCGATCTGCACGCGGTTATGGGTCCCTTCGGCGGCAGTCAGGCGACGGAGTGCGCGCCCGGCGAGACGAAGAGCTTCGCCTTCAAGGCCACGAAGCCGGGTCTTTTCGTCTATCACTGTGCCACGCCGTCGGTCGCCATGCATATCTCGAACGGCATGCACGGCATGATCCTGATCGAGCCCGCGTCGGGTCTGCCGAAGGTGGACCGCGAGTTCTACATCATGCAGAGCGAGATCTACACCGAGCAGGCCTTTGGTACGCCCGGCACGGCAACTGTGAGCTACGACAAGATTCTCGCCGAGACGCCTGAGTACTACGTCTTCAACGGCGCCGTGGACGCGCTCACCAAGCGGCATCCGCTCAAAGGTCGCGTGGGCGAGACGGTGCGTTTCTTCTTCGGTGTTGGCGGCCCCAACAAGGCCGCATCGTTCCATGTCATCGGCCAGATCATGGAACGGCTTTACGACCAGGCTTCGCTCGTCGCGAAGCCGCTCGAGGCGGTGCAGACGACAACGGTTGCGCCCGGCGGCGCCATCGTCGCCGAGTTCAGCCTCCTGGTGCCGGGCACATTCGCGATCGTCGACCACGCCATCGCTCGGATCGAGCGCGGCGCCAAGGGTCTCCTTATCGTCGAGGGGCCGGAGAATTTCGCGATCTTCAATCCCCATCCGCCAGCCGCATAAGCCGCGCGAACCGCAGATAGCTGGCGGCCACAAGCGTCACGACGGAACGCTGTCGCTCGTGTCCGCCACCGCTCGGAACTGCATTGATGGTAGCGGGGGCCGGACTCTCGGTACAGACGTCGAGATCAGGGATTCTCTGGCTTTTTCCCGCCCTCGGTTGGCGTTGTTGCGCCCGTTGTCGTACCCAAATCGCACCCATGAGGCAAGCCTGATATGCCGCCATCGCCTTCTGCGTGCACCTCAGCGACTGGCATTGGCATGTCTCGCCCGGTTCGCTCGCCACGCTCTCGCACCTCAACGATAACGATCGTCGTGCATGATCGGGCGAGAACGAACGGGAGCACGACGATGACCCACAGCTTTACGCGCGAGAAGTTGCACAAGCTCGTCTGGTTGGAGCCGATGAAAACCGTTTCGGCTCGCTTTGGCGTGTCCGATGTCGCGCTGGCCAAAGCTTGCCGTCGAGCGGACATCCCGGTCCCAGAACGTGGCTATTGGGCCCGAAAGGCAGCGGGCAAGCAAACGATCGAGCGTCCTCTGCCATCACGTTTTCCGGGCGCATCCAACACGATCTCCGTTGGCGGGCGGCGATGGGAATATGTGTCGGATCCACACTGGCGAGAGAATCTCGTGAATAATCCGCTTCCACCCGCTCCGACTTTCCATGAGAGCATCGACGCCGTCACTGAGCGTGTCCAACAGATGATCGGTAAGGTTAAGCCCCTCAGGGACCTCTCGGCCCCGCATCACGCGATCGCGCCTCTACTTGAAAAGGACGTGGAGCGCCGGAAGGAATTCATTCGGACCGGATACGACTGGTACAAGCCGCACTACGACACGCCGACCGAGCAGCGGCGCCTGAAGATCCTGAATTCCCTCTTCGCCGCCCTTCACCGTGTCGGCTGTCCCGCCACGATCGGCACATCGACTCACGACCGGGAGACCTCCCGCGAATTCAGCGTGCGTGTTGGGCAACAATCAATTTCTTGCAGGCTGCAAGCAATTCCTTCGCGGAAGGAACGCCCCGGCAGGGCCTCAGAGCGACTCCGCCTCACGATCTCCTCACGCCACGGCGACTCTCAAGCCCTCAAGTCTTGGGACGAAACGGACGGAACACGCCTCGAAGTACTTTTGCAGCCGATTGCCGTCGCCATCATCGTGACGGCTGAGGTCTTTCATCGCGATACTATCGTCGGCCACCACGAATGGCTCGTCCATGAACGCAAGAGAATCGAGGAAGATATCCGGAAGGAGAAGATTGAGGCCGAGCGCAAAGCTCGTGAGCTTCGAGAGCGGGAGGAGAAAGAACGAATCGATCGTCTCCTCGCACAGGCAACGAGCCTTCAACAATCCAACACGATTAGGGCCTATGTCCGCGATGTCCGTTCCCTCGCCTCCCACGTGTCCGTGTCGCCTGCGGATCTCGATCAGTGGACGTCATGGGCGCTTGGGGAGGCCGACCGGATTGATCCGACCAAAAACGGGGCCGTAGTCAATGCCGTAGAGGAATTAACCGGCACGAAAGCCTCTGAAACAGACCTGGAGGACGGGGCCGAAATACCCGATCCCAGCTAATGCCTCGGCGTGCTCGTGGCCACCCAGTGGCTGGATTGCGCATGGTAGGCGCGATACGCTGACTCAGAATGATCCACTGGCTGCTGTTCTGGCGCCGCCCCCGTGTACCCGTGATAAGACTTCACGGCTTGCTCTCCGCGCGTGGCGGCGCATTGAACTCCGAGAGTTACGCCCCGCTGATCAAGCGGGCGTTCCGGGTTGCCAAGAAGTGCCGGCATGTCGTCCTCGATATCGACAGCCCGGGTGGTTCCCCCGTCCAGTCCCATTTGATCGCCACCTTAATTCGGCGAAACGCCGATAAAGCAGGCGTGAAGGTTGTCGCCGTCATACAAGACACGGGCGCGTCCGGCGGGTACTGGATAGCCTGTGCGGCGGACGAGATCCTTGCGAGCCCGATGAGCGTCGTCGGTTCTATCGGTGTGGTTGGCAGGAGCTTTGGCGTCGTCGGCTTGATCGAGCGACTCGGGATTGAGGCCCGCACTCATACTGCCGGGGCACATAAAGCGCGGCTCGATCCGTTCAAGCCCGAACGCGCTGAGGATGTTAAATTCGTCGAGACGGTCCTCGATGAATTACACGAGCGCTTCAAAGAATGGGTTCGCACGCGGCGCGGCGATCGCCTCGTTGGAGACGAGGCAACGCTATTTGACGGAAGCTGGTTCGTCGGAACGCGCGCTCGCGAACTTGGTCTACTTGATGGCTTCGACGACCTCGACGCAGTAGTGCGTCGCGTCGGTGGTCATCGTGCGGTTGCTCGCGTGTTTCGGCCCCGAATGAGGGGCCTCTGGCGGCGGTTGCCGCAACGGGCCCTTAACGCGACCCTCGATGCTATCGACGAGCAACACGGCCGTATCAACGTTGTAGCGGATTGGGATCGGCCTCACTAAAAGGCGCGCCGCGTCGACCCTTCCACGTAACCTTCGCGCATAGATGGCGACCTTCCGACCGTTCGGATGCTACGCTCTCCGCGTATTTCGCGGGCGGCGGGGGCGTGGATACATCCGATCAGGATACGCTTATGCGATTGGCAGCCTTCGAGCACGTGCGAAGGCTGAATGAACTGCACGACCACCTGACGGCTACTGAACTGACACCGGGGTTTATGTTCCAAGGCGAGCGGATCCCGCTCATCAACCCCCAAAGGGGCATCTTCAAGCCTCAACAGATGCGGTACCTCCTCTCGATCAAGACGGTATTCCCAAGGCCGGGCAGTCGGGTCTGGTACGACGACCAGCGAGATGTTCATCAACAGATCTTCGAGGGCGACGAGACCATCGATTACGCCTTCATGGGTAAGGATCCCGATGCCGCCGACAACCGGTGGCTCCGCGAGGCGTACGAGAATCGGATTCCCGTCATCTATTTCCTCGGCATCGCCCCCGGTCGCTACCAAGCGGTCCTGCCGGCGTTCATCACGGGTTGGGATCCGAAGTCGTTGAAGGCTCGGGTCGCATTTGGCGCACCTGATCAAGACACACTTGCGCCGCCCAACACGGTTCCCGAACGGCGCTACGCCCTACGTGCGGTCAAACAGCGACTGCATCAGGCGTCTTTCCGTGAGGCGGTCATCACAGCCTACAACGGCCGATGCGCGGTGTCGGGTCTACACGAGCCCGTCTTGCTCGATGCCGCCCACATCATCGAGGACAAGCACGGGAAGCTTGGCCAGCCGGTGGTGCCGAACGGCATCCCACTCTCGAAGATCCACCATGCCGCGTTCGATGCCTACCTGATCGGCATCGACGCCGACTATCGGGTCCACGTCTCGAAACATCTCCTTGGGCAAAAGGACGGCCCAATGCTCGAAGCCCTAAAGAGGGTCGATGGCGTGGCAATTCGGTTGCCGGGCCGCACCAAGGATTATCCGGATCGAGATCGGCTGGCACTCCGCTTTGAGCGGTTCAAGAAAGTCGCCTGAGGCGCCTAGGCGCGCCAGCAGCAAAACGAAGTTTGTCTCCGCAAAACGCACTTCGTCTGGCTCCGAAAATGCGCTTGAGCCGCTGATTAAGAGTTACCCGGCTGTCTTTCTTCATCAAAGACTTGATCTGCAAAACGTGTCCGGTTCGCTCCACGGCTTTCCGCCGCTTTCCGCAGCGCGTGCAAAACGCTAACCTGTAGCCCAAGACTGTGCTAACTGCTGGATTGAGCGCCGCCCTCCGTGAGTTCGAATCTCGTGGGTCGGCCATAACCATCGGAAACCCTCATGAAATGTCCGAATGACAACACCGACTTGGAGAAAAAGCACCGGGACGGCGTCGACATGGAGTACTGCCAATCTTGCGGGGGAATGTGGCTGACGCGCCAAGAACTGAATCAGCTCGAAGATGATGTTTTCGATCTCGGCGACGAAAATAAAGGTACCCTGGTCGCCAGCGCTACCGAAACGACGCTTCGCTGCCCCGAATGCAACAAGCCGATGGAGAGGTTTGAGTACCGGTTTTACGACCTTGAAATGGATTTTTGCGAGGACGGGCACGGATTCTGGCTCGACAAAGATTCCGACAGAAGGGTCTTGGAAGTAATGAAAAAGGAAGAAACCGGGCTCGAACGGAAGGTCCGTGCCGAAGACAAATGGGCGTCACACCTCCGGCGCGTGCGCTCGGGATCTTTCTTGGACAAGATCCGTAACTTGCTCCAGTAACGCTGGGCGCTCCACCGTCGCCGCCACGCCCTTCCCCATCCTCCTCGGGGCGGCTCGCCGGAAGGGTGTTGGAGGTTTTGGAGGGGACCGTGGGTGAAGGCGCCGATCGAATTGCGCTCTTGGCGTAGCTGGATCACCCTTCACGGGCGATATACGCTGACCCAGAATGATCCACTGGCTGCTGTTCTGGCGCCGCCCGCGTCCCTCAAATGTGGCGCTCTCCTCGCCTACCTCCGCTGCCAATTGCGTCAAGCACCTCTCGGTGCCAAACACTTCCCAGTTGTGCGCGCACACCTTTAGTTCCTAACCGACCAGAATATATTCCGACGAACCGCGTCGGCTGCTCGCGCCACTGTGGTCTGCCAGCGCCTTGCGCCATGTTGATCGCAAGACGTAGGTGTTCACGGCTGATTACCGGCGCCCCGGACATACCTTTATCTGTCGTTGCATCCACAAGCATTCGTGGAAGCCCGCCGTAGTCAAGCGAAGGTGGCGAGGCGATGCTGCCTCGCTTCCAAATGGGCACCGAATAGCCACCCGAGACACCTTCGGGGAACCCAAGGATGAACACCTCATCGCCTTCGGAACCAAAGAGATCAGCCAGCGGCTTACGATTGATCGGTTGCCACAAGACCACTTCAGGCGGGCTTATCGGCAGAGCAGCGACGTCGATGTTTGAGCCGTGCGTCGGGTGAATAAGCCACCGCGGATTCCCGTCGTTGTCATACAAGGGGAATTCGATGGGGATGACTTTCTCCGGTGATTTCTTGTCGTAAAGATGCGCAATCAAACGATCTGGGCGCATTGCGGTCTTTGACGACAAATTTTCGTTTGTCTCCGGGTCGATGCCGGAAACATTGTGCCATGCAGTGACCAATAGGTTCACACCCCGGTCCGCCTGATAGGCGAATGCCGTAGCAAGCACACCTTGCGATTCGCTCCCGAATTGCGGATCGATCCGAAACGCGCAAAACGAAAATGGGTCGGCAGTCATGATGCTGACAGTCCGTCGCTGATGATCCGCTCGCCGAAGTCCTACACCGCCACCCGCGTCGACCACCCAATGGCCTCAAACTCGGCGACGTGCGCGAGAAAATGCTGACCACCGGGATCAGCGAACACGTAACACTGGAATTCATATCGGACGCCCATCAGCACGAACACGTCCTCAAACGTGAAGCTCTGTCCGCCATCCTCATGCGTCTCGACATGCATGCATCGCCCGATCACCGACACGTCCTCTTCGCGGGCGACGCCTTAACGCCCTCGATGGCCGTCGGCGTCTGGCGGTGGCCGTAGCCTGCTTCCTCGCGTGGAAAATAGTATATCGCCGGTATTCGGGGCGGGGCTAGGAGCACGCCATTGCATCCGATCAAAAGCCCTAAGCGGCAGTTTCGGGATCGAGGTAGACGCATTCCGGAGGATCGGCTGCAAACGGTGCCAATTTCGGGTCGAAGCGAAACGTGGTCGCGCAGTATGGGCACAGGATCATGTCCTGCTTGCCCATGTTGATGTAGACGTGCGGGTGATCCTGCGGCGGCGACACCCCGATGCAGAGAAACTCCGTCGCGCCGATCCGAATCTCTGCAAGTCCGTGGTCGTTCCGGAACTTCGGATAGCGGCCCGACATTTGTCTGGGACCTACTCTTTCTCGCCGTCCTTCACGATCCGCGCGAGTTCGGTTTGCAGCCGCTTGATCTCGCGGAGGTATCGTGGCGCGAGGTCGGAATCCACGCCCGCCGCGAGGTAACGCCGGTACAGCGCAAGCTTGTGCCGCAAGGTATCGACGTGGCTTTCCATGGTCCTTGGCCGACCGCCGTGACATCGCCAACCCACACCACGGCGCAGGGTGGGGCTAGGCGTTACCCATATACTTCGGCAGCAATTGCGGATGCCGATGGATCAGCCGGGTCCGATCCCAGACTTCAAAGCCCGTGAACCCGTCTGTGCGCTTCGCGAATAGCGCCTCGGCCTGCACGATAACCGCATAGTCGGCTGCGTCCGTCAGAGGCTCGACCGCCGAAATCTGACCGCTCCGCATGAGATGGCAGCGCACATTAGCCTCCCTCGTTGAACCCTAGGCGGGAGTGCGCGCGGTGTGTCGAGTTGTAGCGTGTCTCTCAGCCGTCAGCGCCTGAACGGCGCAAGCTGACGATGCGCAACGCTACTCCTCCCCGACATTTGCCGCAACGTCTCCTCACGGCATCTGAGGCCCCAATTATGCAGTTTGTTCGTAGCGTTGGCGCTTCTGAACGGCGATACCCATATGATTGGGCATGCGGTTCTTATCGGCCATGTGCCGGATCGGAATGATGGCGCTCTTCTTGTGCGCCGTGGGAGGAATAGCCGTGGCCCAGACACCGGCGCAGCGCCTCGCCAGTTGAAGTCAAGCGATCATGCGGCAGCGGATTGACCGTGCCGAGGCCGAGAGAGACGCAGGGGTCGTGAAGCTTGAGGCGATGATCACGCAGATGGAACGACAGGCGGACGTTCTTCACGACGCGGCATTCAATCCAACCAACGATGGTCGGCGGTCCGAGTGAGTGCCCGAAAGCCAGTGCGTTGGATCACGCGACTTACGCCGATCTTCTGACGCTTGCCGGATGCTGCTGGACGAGACGGTTGCCGTCCCACAATTCAAACCCTGCGAACTCGTTCTTGCGCCTCTCGAAAAGCTGCAAGGCGCATTCGATAGCCGCTTCGTCGGACGTGCAGCGTACGACTTCAACGGCTCTGATGACTTCATTCTTGAGGAAATAGCAGCGCATCGCTTTCATTCTGACCTGACTGACTGCCTCACAAGTGAATCGGGGTACGGACGCTGGCAGGGTATTGCGGCGTTCTCGTGACACGTGCCTGTGACGAGATCGTGGCCCCTTTGAGCGATTTGACATGGTGTCCGGTGCGGGCGCTGTACCGAAGAACCCTACGCATGCGGAGTCGGAGCGATCCGCACATCTGTGGCCGGATGCTCAGAGGAGGCGCAGTGGTTCGCGCTTGCTCGTCAGAAGATGGGCCTTGAGGAGCGGTCCTCGTGGCATCTCCCGATGCATCGCCGACGCGGAGGCCGCGGACGAGCCTCCGCCGCCCGAGTGATGCGGCTCACAAATTATGGTGCGGCTCGTCAGAAAGAAGCTTTGTCGAGCGTCCGTGAATGGCCATATGATTTTGTATGGACCGGATCTCAGCGTTGTGTCGTGTGTGCGCGATAGCCCTCGCCCTGAGCGGCCCGGCGGCAACGGCAGTCGCCCAGACGCCCGCGCAAAGGCTCGCGACCTGGAGCCAAGCCATTATGCGGCGCCGGATCGCGCATGATGAGGCCGAGAGAGCAGCCGCCGTAGCGAACTTAGAGGCGCAGATTCGGCAATCCGAACAGACTCCCGAAGTCCTGCCCGATAACGTGCGATGCCCGCAGCAAGCGGGGCCAGCACCAGCGTGCTAGGCGACCTGCTCGGAATGACCTGCTGCGATTTCCGCGAATGAGCGCCTACCGGTCTGCGGAACTGAGCATCGCTTCCAACGACCACCAGGCAACCCCTCCGAACGGTGGGGGCAGATCGATACGCAGCGATTGAAGGCCGGCGCGGATGGCGGCGCAAGGCCAACATTGCAAGGAAGCAATGTGGCGGAATGGCTCCTGTCAGCTTGAAGATATAGATTAGGGGCACGCATTCATTGCTGATAAGGAAAGCCCAAGTGATCAAACTGAATCGTCTGACCAGCGTCGCGGTGCTCGCTCTTGCTCTCACCGGTGGCGCAACAATGGCATTCGCCTTCAAAGGTCAGGAGTATGCAAAAGACGCGAAGGTGAGCCTGGCACAAGCACGCGCGACCGCCCTGAAAACGTTCCCGGGCAAGATCACCGACGAAGAGCTGGAAAAGGAGAAAGGCGGCAGCGGACTGCGCTACTCGTTCGACATCAAGACCGATGGAATCACGCACGAGGTTGGGGTCGACGCGATTACAGGGAAGGTCTTGGAGAACTCCGTCGAAGGCCCGCATTCGGATTGATTCGCTGCTCGCGCGCATGCCGGCTTGCCCGGGTCCCTTGTTCGGGGCCCGGCTGAGCTTGTCTGTCCCGATACCTACGAGTTAGACCGGCAAAAGTTGAACCGGTGCCTACGCTGTAGCGAGCCGTCACGTCCAATGGAGTTCGCATACGCTTACGCGTCTCTACTTCCCGAGTGGATTGTCGGGCAACCGCAGCCACGCTTCGATGTAGACCTTCAGCGAACGTACGGCTTCGGCAGCCAGAGGAACCCAAACTTCTTCGCCCTGCTCCGATTCGAAGCGAAGGAGGGGCCAGTGTGGCGCCTTCTCGCCAATTGACAGGACGCCCTTCATCCGCGGGAGTTGAAAGGGTCCACGCCCTTGTAGGTTGACGGCGTGCGCAAATGGAACTGAAGACAGCATAAGTCGCCCCCTGAGTGAATGACCGTCCCAAAATTGTGACAGCCCAGCGGCTGGTCGTCTACGTGCACCGTACTATCGCAAGACGGCTCGGCAGGTACCCCTAATGAGCGAGTCCGGCTCGAATCGATTTCGTGGCGCGCTTCCGCGCAAGTCACAGATAGGGTTTCATCGCTGGTTGATCTGAATAAAAACCAGTCGGCGCGGAGCGCGTTAACGCGTGCGATGGAAACCGCAGAGTATTTGCGCAGCAAGATTGCCGCCTACCGTCGATACCTCAACAAAGGGCTCGATGGCAGCCTCGCGCAGTTCTATGAAGAGCAATTAGCCGCGGCTCAGGCAGCGCTCGACGAAATCGAAAAAGACGAAAGACAGCGCGAACAGCAGGTGTCGGATGCGCCTGACGATTTTTAACGCTGATACCGCGCCTTCTGGGGCACCCGGGTCGGCTTCACGATCCCCGATCGGACTGCTATTGGGGTTCGGTGATCCTGCTCGGATCGTCATACATGGCGTTGCCGAAGCGGCCCATGTTAGCTGACTCCCAATGTACCGAGCGGCGCCTGAGGCGGGTGAATTTCATCCCAAATGACGCAGCCCATGAGCATGTCGATGTTGGAGCCGGTTTCCGACAGCGGCAACACCAGGATTTCGCAGTTCCACACTTGGTGATCGGTTTTGACGCCATGGCGATTCCGAACCGCCGGTAGACGCGTTTCGACCACAACTGTGAAATGTTCCCGCGCCAGCAGAAAATGATGGCGATCGGCCAACTCATCGATGAATTTGCCGGTGAGATCGACTCCAAGCCGAGCAACCATGTTCGTCGGGTGGAGGCGGAAGCGGAACCGCAACGGGTCACGCAAAACATCGATCAACGCCAGATTGCCGAGCACGTATTTCAGTTCGCGAGGGTCGAAGTCCGACCGTGCGGGAAACTCACGGCCTCGACGCCGATCGTCCCAGTCCTGATAAAGTCTTTGCAGCGCCGGAGCTATAAGCGTCGGCATGCTGACGACCGTGTCGGTGGCATGGTTTCAGACGAGTTAATCATGAGCCTCGGTGTGGATTCTGGCTACGAAGATAAGGTTAAGTTTTTTTAAAACAATTCAAGGTACTCTGTTGCTTGAGCAACTGTGAGCAACTGACGATTGGCCGAGTGGAGGGCCCGTCATGCTGAACAGCAGCCATCTTGCCGAGATTCTCCTCGTCGAAGACAACCACGGCGAGGCGCGCTTCACTCAAGAGGCGCTACGCGAGGGAAAGCTCCAGAACAGGATTCATCACGCACGTGACGGTGTCGAAGCACTCGCTTTCTTGAGGCGCGAGGGTGAATTCCGTAATGTGCCTGTTCCAGACGTCATCCTTCCCGATCTCAACATGCCGCGCAAAGATGGGCGCGAGGTCCTCGGCGAGATCAAGGAGGACCCCTAATTGAGGACGATTCCTGTCGTGGTCCTGACCACCTCGGATGCCGAGACAGACATCGTCAAGAGCTACGAACGCCACGCAAACTGCTACATCACCAAGCCGGTCGACTTGGAGAAATTCACTGACATCGTGCGGATGAATGAGACTTTCTGGCTCTCGATTGTGACGCTGCCGACGCGTGAAGCGATTACGTGAGAACCGAAAAGGTCGAGTACCGCGATGGCCACTCCCCTGACGCTTCGCAAGGCAGATGTCATCGGGGCTGGGCTCGCGCTGGCGGCGTTTCTCGCAATCCTGCTTGCGGTGTTCGTGCCCCATAAAATTCGGTTTGCGGCGAGCGAATCCAACGCACCGGTCGTCACCGTCACCCAGCGTAACCGGGAGTATCATCCCGATACGCTTACCATCACACGCGGCACTGTGCTCCATATCGTCAACGACGACCGCTTCACCCACCACGTATACGTCAAGTCCCCGACCATGAACTTCGATTCCGAAGACCCGGTCGGCACATCGGTGGATGTGGAGTTCGATCACCTGGGCACGTTCGATGTGCAATGCGCAATCCACCCCACCATGAATCTGTGGGTCACGGTGAAATAGGTGACCCGGGACCGTCTCCTCGGCAGACACGCAAACACCAAATCCGGTCGACCTCCGTTCACGCGCGGCCTTTGTTTCCGCGTAGCCTAAGTGGAAGTTTTTCCCTGTTCGGCCTTTCGCCGCTGCGCCGCCGCGATGCCTTCGGTGATCCCGTGGAGATAGGCCGTCGTCCCGATGGGAGGTGGATCCGAGGGAATATCGGGAATGGGAACGTCGAGTCCCATAATCGATCGCCATCCCACGATGAAGCCATCAGCAAAGATTGTGCGATTACTCATCGGACTCTCCCGTGTCATCACTCACCGTGGCAATCGGCGAGTCGAGCAGCACTTCTACTTGATCAACCACGCGGCCAAAGCGCCGCCGCCGAGCGCCGCGATCAACGCGACAAGAAAAACGGCGCCCCCGGTCGCCGTCAGATTCGACGGGTCGCAAGTGCTATACGTTGCGAGCGGGTTGAACCGATCGCACCATGCCCTTCCGATGCCGCCCCCTATTCGGTCGATCGTTCCTCCGAACGAATTCCTTCCTGTGATAGCCGGGGAAGACGCCACACGACCATTCGCAGCCATGATTTAGGGCTGTTTGCGCCAAGGCGTATCCTTGCTGAGCCGCGCGGCGCAGCCAATCGACGGCTTGTGCATCGTTCACAGGCAGGCCCTGCCCGTGGGCATAGGCGAGGCCCATCGCGTACTGTGCCGGAGCGAGCCCCTGGTCCGCGGCCTTGCGGAACCAGCCGACGGCTTCACCGTAGTCAATCGACACGCCCTCGCCTTTTGCGTAAAGGATCCCGAAGTCGTACTGCGCTATCGGGAATCCTTCTTGGGCCAGCGGCAGCAGCAAATCGTGTTCGGCTACGTAGTCGCGCCGTGCATCTGCCGCCATTGCCGCTGTAAGTGTTATTGCCGTCATGTCCTCCGGCATCGAACGGGCGATCGCTCCCGGCACGAAGGGGCTTTCGGCACTCATAATCACAAGCAACAACGCGACGACGCCACACCCCAGAGCCGTTGGGACACGAGACGCCACAACACGGAGACTGTTGGCAGACATGTCGACACGTCGAGCCGCAATGATCGGCGCATCGGCCCCATAGCGCTTTACAAGGATGTCGGCGGCACGCGAGAGATTGAGGTCGAAGATCATCGTGGCTTCATCGAACGCAAATGGACTGGCGATCGATCGTATCGCGTGCCGTCTCGCCGGACGCCCTTCACAAAGCCGTGCGCCCGCCAGATCTCGATCACGACGTGAGCGGATTTCTCGGCGAGGAATTCGTCGGCGCGCTCGATCGCGACGGAATCCTTTCGCGCCTCGACGGCTCGGATATCGTGAACCTCGCCATCATCGTCGAGAAAGTAGAAGCGATAAAGCGGCATGGCCACCGCTCCTCATGCGGCCCGGAACCGTTGCATACCGGCTCCGGGCCACGCGTCATCAATCTTACGTCTTAACGTCAGCGATCAGCTTGCCGAACTCCTCCGGCGTGAAGCCTCGCACGGTCGTGGTTCGGACAAAACCTCGCGCGGCCAATGTAGCTGAATATTTCGCCATCGTGTCGCCATTCGGGATTTCGACGACCGATATCGCGTCGTACTTACCGGTCGTCACGTAGGCGCAAACGATTCGCCCGCCGAGTTTCTGCGCCAGGGCCTTGCTCGCCTCGTGGCGTTTCACGACGTCTTTGATCGCTTTGGCGCCCTGCTCGGTGAACTTCAGGTAACAAATGAATATCATGATTGACCTCCCTCGGGTGCTGTCACGAGCGTCCAACAGTGCCAACGACGGAATATACTGCTGAGTCGGTCACTGTGATCGCTTTTACTTTGAGATCCTAATTTTCAAAAATGTAATCGGGGAGGCTCCACCTCCTGGCGAGGCGTCCAAAAGGTTAGGCCACCCCCCTCCTCGGGCACCGGTACCGGTACCTGAGTCCTCGACGCAAGCGGTAGGCGTCCGATGGATCGTTCCATCGAGCCCGCTCGAAAACCTTGGCGGCACCCCCTCTACGACCGTGTGGAATCCTGACGCGCCGGCGCGAGGACTGTGGGGGACCTTGAGATGATGATGGCGAACGACCTTGAGGAGCACCCCTCTTATAGGAGGTGCTCATGTCACTTTTTAAGATCGTCCAAATCACCGAAGCGAATGTTCGGACCGAAATGGTGTCAGGTCTATCGTGGAGCGCCGCGTTCTTGGCGGCGCTTCAACTCTGCGTGAAGGATCGTGATTGTCGGTACGAAATTCTCGACCAGAACGACCACATCGTTTTCGAAAGTTACGCCAAAACCGATCGCGGCACGCGCGGCTTCTATCTGCACCGGCAGGCGCGCTCACGGAGTGTGATTAACTAGGCACGAGTACACGAGAGCGAGCCGTCGAGCATCGGGCTCCGCCCGATGTTTCGTCGCGACCATGAGCGAAGCGGTGCGTTCAGCCTCAGCGAGTGTTCGCTTCGGGTCGCGTCGTCGAGTTTCGGCGGTTCACCGCCCACGCCGGCGGCCTCGAACAATTGCCTCAGCCAGTGCTGATCGAAAGATGGCTCATCGGAGAACAGCGACCGTTCGCCGATCACGGCCAGAAGGCGCTCGACCACGTCGCGTGCGGCGACGCCATGCTCTTCGAGCATCTCGCGGGTGATCGCCGTCAATGTCTCACTCTTCGGATCCCACGCCGAGGAGACGCGCAGCCACTTTGCGAGCGGTCGGATCAGCCATGATGCCGATCGGATTTTTGGTTCTTCACGATGAAGGGTTCCGGTGCCGACCTCGCATGGGAATGACCCGCTCGATAGGCTGCTCGCCTCAAAATCTATGAATGCGAACCGTTCTGGTTCATCTATCGCGTTCATGCGACCCCTTCGGGGTTCCCTCATAGGCTTTTCGGGCAGTCTCCCGAGCCGCCGCTAGGGATAGACCGTGATAATCGTTCGACAAGACGACGAGTGAACCCGAACGTATCGCCCGAACAGGGAGGAACATCCGACCGAAACGCAACCGGCAGAGCCCGCAGCGGCAGAACACGCGGGACTCCACCTTCGCGCCACGGTCGAAGTATCGGCCCGGTTTTTTGACGAGCATGTTCCTCATGACTTGACCCGTTCAACGAGCAGAGTAGGCGGTAACGCTCTACCCTTGACACTGATCGAGATACTCCCCAGCCGTCGAACCGTGCGCATCGCACCGGCACGATCGCCCCTGACATCGTACGGGAGAGCGATGTCAACGTAGACGCCGGGCGCGAGGACGAGCGAGTACTCGATGATCTTCCCCAAGGTTGGCACCTGCCCCTTTTGCTCTCGATAATGTTCGAGAATTGCGCTCTTCACGATCCGATCGCGCATCTCCTCCGGGACGCGCCACACCCGATTGTGCACCGGCACGATCCGTCGCTGGAGGAACCCACCTAGGCCGGCGATGACGATTTGTCCTACGGGCGGCAGTTGGCACTCGGTCTCGGCGCGCAAATACGGTCGGAATGCCGTGTAATATTCCCGCTCCCGGGCGCTGCGCTGTTCGATCGCTTCAGCCTTGTGCTGCGCGACCGTCGCCGCGATCGCGTCGTCGATCACGCCCTGATCGAGTTCGAGAGCGCGGGCGAGATTTTCCATGATGAACGGCCCGGGCCGACCCGTGAGCAGCGCTACCGAGAGCGCACGATGCCCACCTGGGAAACTCAGGTATCCCAAACGGTGGACAAACTCGGTCCGACTCAGCCTGAGCGTGGAGGCTCGGGCCAGGATGAGTCTGCCGAGTGGATACGCGTCTTCACCGTATCGTCCTGTCATTGGCATGGTCTAGCGGCGTCGGCAGCCGCAACCGCACAGCAGCAGAATGAGCACGACGATCCAGAATAGATGCATGTGGGGCCCTACCCTTAGGTGGGGCCTCAAGGGTTCGAAAGATTCACGAGCGGCTCGGAAATCGTTCGGAAGTTACCGAGGACCAGTCGAGCGCTGCCGCTCCGTCGGTTCTCTCACAGACGATCCGTAGGCGCTTTTGACGTTCTGACTCGACCCGATGGATTCATCTCGCTCAATAACCCCCCTCAATTGGGTCTCGCACATCCTGCTATAGGTAGGAGGATATGAAATCATGATCACAGGGTACGTGCGCTGCTCGCGACCGGAGCAGGATCCTGCATTGCAGCGGGATGCTCTCGCCAAAGCCGGCTGCGAGAAGATCTTCGAAGATGTCATCTCGGGGGTCCGTGCGGATCGGCCCGGTCTCACCGAAGCGCTCAACTTCCTTCGCTCCGGGGACGTTTTGATCGTCTACCGCCTGGACCGGCTGGGTCGTTCGTTAATTGATTTGTTGCGGATTTTTCACGCCCTGGAGGAGCGCGGGATCGGATTCAGGTCGCTGACGGAAACCATCGATTCCACGACCGCGAGTGGTCGCTTGATTTTCCACGTTTTTGCCTGTCTGGCCGATTTCGAGCGGTCCTTGATCAAAGAACGGACCCTGGCCGGTATCGCCGCGGCGCGCGACCGTGGGCGCGTCGGAGGAAGGCGCACCGTCATCACGCCTGCGAAGATGGAAGCGGGGCGTAAGTTGTTGGCGACCAATACGCCGGCAAAGGACATCGCCAAGGCGCTCGACATCTCGCTCGCAACATTCTACCGCCACTTCGACGTGAAGGCAGTTGATGCTCCCGCGGTGTCCGTCACAACCGCGCCCGAGGTCGTCGAGGCGTAATGACGGCTTCGGTCTATGCCCCGCTCCGGGAGCGCACCCCGGGAATCCTGCTCGCCCCATTCGCTTGGGCGACCGAACCGCTGTTTGCGATGTCACGGGCCGACCCTGGCTTGGCCTCAGAGTTGTTGCAGATCGACCGATCCCGTCTGCACTTGATCGGACTCGTCCTGGCCCACATGGATGACGACGCCTCGTCGCCGGGGTTCGTCTCGTATGTGATTGGCGCACCGATGCGCGATGTGCTCGATCGGGTCCTCGGTTACCGCCCGCTTGGGTTGCGGCGTGCACTGGCCCATTTGCCGCCCGCCGTGATGCAGCCCGAAACCTACCTGAGGCTGGTGCATCTGCTCGACGATCGTGCAACTGCCAAACTCTTGTTTCATGCAGAGACAATCACGGAATCAACGGTCGAAATGCTCGACGCGACCTCGCCCGCTCTCCGGCGTTTCGTCCTGGAGCGGCTCGGCGCGCACCCGGTTCCGACCGGCCTCAGCCCGGGGCTGCACCTGCTCGCGTCGCGCGGTGCGACCAATTTCGATACGCTCGTGACCGAACTTGCCGCGGCTGCCGATGCACAGCAGTTCGTCGCCACGCTCAACGGCTTTGTCGATTGTCTGCCCCTGCCCACTCCGCCACCTGAGCGCATTGTACGAGCGCGCCGCCTCGATCGGTTGACCGAGGTTCGCGCTCTGGCGAAACGGTGGCGCAATTGTCTCGCAGGCTTTACTGACGCGATCAATTCAGGTGAGGGAGCGGTCTACCTTTGGGAAGATCCCAATTCGCCGGCGGCATGTCATGTGCGCCGCCATGGCCGGTTGGGCTTTTTCCTCGAAGACATGAAGGGGCCACAGAATGCGGAGATCGAACCGGAGCGGCTCGAACACATCCGCGACGCGTTCGGGGACGCTGGAATCCCGCCCGCCTCAGCGATCGAATGCCTCCAAAACTTGCTGTTGTTTGGTGGCCTCGGTGGACTTCGCCGAGGGTGGTGAGCGTAAGGCGCGCATAGGCGATTAGCGGTGACCCTCAGGACCCTGCCTTAACTGTTCCGCCGCCTCGTCGAACATTTGCTCGATTGCGGAAATCACACTCTCAGGCCGCCCATTCCATCGAAAGCGCCTCAGCCTGCTGCAACACGTTCTGAACCGCCGCATCCTGCAAGTCAGGTGGATAGCCGTATTTCCGCAGTAGGCGCTTCACATGCCGTCGAATATTGGCGCGGGCGGATTCCCGATGCATCCAATCGACGCTGACGTTGCCCTTGATGACCGTGACAAGTTCATGCGCGATCACCCGTAGGGCGGGTTCTCCCATGACTTGCCGCGCGCTCGCGTTCTCGGCGAGGGCGTCGTAGAAGGCGATCTCCTCGTCGGAGAGGCCCGTCTCCTCGCCGCGTAAGCGCGCCGCGCGAATATCCTTGGCAAGCTGGATCAATTCTTCGATCACCTGCGCCGTCGTGATGGCATTGACGTGATAGCGAGCGATGGCCGCCTCTAGGCGCTCGGAGAAGGCTTTGGACTGAATTACGTTACGTTTGGCTTGGGAGCGCACCTCGCCGTTTAGGAGTTTCTTCAGCGCCTCGATGGCGAGGTTCTTCTGTTTGGTCTCGCGCACCTCGGCGAGGAATTCATCGGACAAGACCGAGATGTCAGGTTTTTCAAACCCCGCTGCCTTCATGATGTCTACGATCTCGGTGGAGACCACAGCACGGCTCACGATCTGCTGGATTGCCAGTTCACGTTCGGCGGTGCTCTTTTTGCCTTCACCGGGCTCGCTCTTGGCGAGCGCCGCCCGGATTGCCTGGAAAAACCCGACCTCCTCGCGGATGGAGCGCGCTGGGTCGCTCGCCGCTGCCAGCGCAAACGCTTTCGAGAGGGCCAACACCCCATCGTCATAACGCCTCTGGGCGCGCTTCTTGCCCTCCTGGGTCGGCTCCTTGGCGGCGTCCGCTTGCTGGAGCGTAAGCACCCAGTCGATAGCGCCAGCCATAATGCTGAGACGTGCTTGGGCAGCGGATTTGGGGTCGAGCGCTGGGCGGTAGTCGAAGCCACCCTTCATATCGGGCCGGAACATGGCGCGGACGATTTCGTATTTCTCTTGCAGGACTCGGACCGCCTCGGCTTCGTCGATGCCTACCTGCTCGCGGTCGCCGCTCGAATACTGCCCCAGTGCGCTTTTGAGGTTTTGGGCGATGCCGATGTAATCGACGACCAACCCGGCGGGCTTGTCGCGGAACACGCGGTTGACACGGGCAATCGCCTGCATCAGGCCATGGCCTCGCATCGGCTTGTCCACGTACATCGTGTGCAGGCAGGGCACGTCGAACCCAGTGAGCCACATGTCGCGCACGATGACGATCTTGAGCGGGTCGTTCGCCTTCTTGATTCGCTTAGCCAGCAATTCACGCCGAGCCTTGGGCCGCTTTCCTATATGTGCCTGCCATTTCGGTGGGTCAGACGCGGCACCCGTCATCACCACCTTGATGGCACCACCCTCGTCATCGTCGCTATGCCACGCGGGCCGCAATTTTACGATAGCGTCGTAGAGCGCCACGCAGATGCGGCGGCTCATGCAGACGATCATCGCCTTGCCGTCCAGTGCGGTCACCCGGGCCTCGAAATGCTTCACGAGGTCTTCCGCCACGAGAGCAAGGCGCTTGCCCGAACCGACCAGCGCCTCGACGCTCGCCCATTTGCGCTTGAGTCGTTCCTGTTCGCTCTGGGCCTCGTCCTCGGTCAGGTCGGCGATCTCCGCGTCGATCTTCGGCTTTTCATCCTCGTCGAGTTCGAGCCGTGCTAACCGACTTTCGTAATAAATTGGCACCGTGGCTTCGTCCTCGACGGCACGGCTGATATCGTAGATGTCGATGTAGTCGCCGAAGACAGCGGGCGTGTTCACGTCCTCCTTCTCGATGGGCGTGCCGGTGAAACCGATGAAGGAGGCATTCGGTAAGCCGTCACGAAGATATTTGGCGAAGCCATAGGCGATGTCGCCCGTCTCGCGCCCGACATGGGCCCGAAAGCCGTATTGGCTGCGATGCGCCTCGTCGGCAATGACGATCACGTTGCGCCGGTCGGTCAGAACCGGATAGTCCGCCTTCCCCGGCTCGGGCGCGAATTTCTGCAAGGTGGTGAAGATCGCGCCGCCTGAGGGTCGGTCGAGAAGCCTGCGCAAGCCCTCTCGGTCAGCGGCTTGTTGCGGCGTCTGGCGCAGCAGGTCTTTGTACGTGCTGAAGGTGCCGAACAACTGAGCGTCCAGATCATTGCGGTCGGTCAGCACGACCAACGTTGGGTTCTGCATCGCCGGATGCTTGATGATCTGTCCTGCGTAAAAGACCATGAGGAGGCTTTTTCCGGAGCCCTGGGTATGCCAGATCACACCCGCCTTACGGTCGCCGCCCCGGGCGGTCGCCGCCAGTGTACGCACTACTGCCTTCCGAACCGCGTGAAACTGGTGATAACCAGCGAGGATCTTCGTGACATCGCTCCCCGTGTCGCCGAAGACGATGAAATCCTTCACAAGATCGAGGAAGCGGCGGCAGTCGAACACCCCTTTAAGCACCGTTTCGAGTTCCGGCTTGCCCTTGGGAACCAGATCGTCACCCGTCACCGTCCGCCACGGCATGAAGCGCTCGCGGTCGGAAGTCAGCGAGCCGATCCGTGCGGCGATACCGTCCGAGATGACCAGCACCGCATTGGTGCGAAACAGCGAGCCGATCTGCGACTTATAGGTCTGCAATTGGTTGAATGCGTCATCGAGCGTGGCGTTCTCGTCGCCGGGATTCTTCAGTTCGATCACACCCAGCGGCAAACCGTTGACGAAGATCACTACGTCCGGTCGGCGGTTCGCCTTGTCCTCGATCACCGTATACTGATTGACCGCCAGCCAATCGTTGACTTCCGGCTCGCCGAAATCGATCAGTCGGACCTGCTCCCCGCCAATGGAGCCGTCAGGACGACGAACCTCGACCGGAACGCCCTCGACCATGTAGCGATGTAGGCGGCGGTTCTCCGCGACCAGGGAAGGCGTCTCGGCCAGAATCAGCTTGTTCAACACCTCCGCCCGGGTCTCGGCTGCGAGCGTGGGGTTCAGTTTTGCGATGGCAGACCGGACGCGCTCGATGAGCAGCACGTCGCCGTAGTTGGCGCGCTCGGGAGCGTTTCCATCCGGGCCGATGTCAAGGCCGTTTGCCGTGGCGTAGCCGAGTTCGGCGAGCCACGCGAGCGCGGCCTCCTCGACATGGCTTTCGGCGATGCCCGAATTCACAGCGCGGTCTCCGCGAGTTTCTCGGCGTCCTTCACGCGGATTTCGCCAGACATCAGCTTGGGGAGAAGAAGGTCGCGGGTTTGGGCAACGGTACGAGATTCCAGATCATTGATCAGTGCGCGCTCGAACAATGATCCAATAAACTCATCCGTCGTTTTCATTACTCGATCATCAGGAACCACAGTAAGTGCTGCCGCTAGATGGTGGCGTTGAATATGCCCCATTGTTGTTGCCTTAGCGGCGGCAGTGGCCCGGAACTCTTCCATGTGATGACCAATCCAATTGAAGAAGAACCACTTTGGAAATTGCTTGGAGGTGACCTTAAAGAGATGTTGATTCAACGCCCCTCGTCCTCCTGTCCAGACGCGATGCAAAAGGCTACCCGACCACGAGAAGAGGACGTCACCGTCGTCGACAACATAATCGGGTGGGATGTCCGCCGAAGCTCTGTCGCTGTTTACTGAGTTCCCCGCGCGTAGCTCCGCAATCTTAATCACCGGCAGATACCGTTCACCGACAGCCGGGTATTTTTGAAGAGGGAGGCCATTTAAGAAGCGGGCAATTTGATCCAGCGGCTTCACCTCCCACCCCTCCGGCTTTCCCTCTTCGTCCAGCCGATCCGGAAACAGCGCCCAAATCTCTGGCGCGAGGTAGGGCACGCGGCTTTCCGTTTTCGCTCGCGTCGGCCCGAAATCAACAAACCAGTCCTTGAAGATCGCCCGCACCATCACTTCGAGCGTTTTGTTCACGCTGCGGTTGAGGTCAATTTTGTCGTCGAGCGCGCCGAGGATGGAGGCAATTGCACGCTGTTCGATGATCGAGGCTGGCCAAAGTATTCTGATTGGATGAACGTGATTGCGGTTGAGCGTTGGGTTCGCCGATCCGACATCCATCGTCGCCAAGCGACGGGCCATACTTTGAAAGAAGTAGTAGACGAACCGTGGATCATTGGCATGGAAGTCCTTGACCCAAAGTGTTGTGTCGTGCGGCCAATAATCCACTGGAACATAATAAACACTGCCAACTACGCCCTTGCGGCCAAGGATTACCCCCGGACCAAATGCTGCTGGAGTATCGTGGTAACTCGACACGCCACCCGAAGATATTACGGGCACCCTCCCTACCCGCTGCTCCAATTTTGTAATGTCGATTCCACGCTGTAGGGTTGCTTGGTCCCCGACAGTCGTGTCGATCCATTCACCCATCGACGCTTACCTCCCGCAGCTTCGCCCGGATCGTCGCGGCGAGTCTGTCACCTTCGGCGAACTGCTCCCCCAGTTTCTCCCGCAGCGCCGCAAAACGTTCGGCAAAAGGCACGTCATCATCCTCGATGTCCGCCGCGCCCACATACCAACCGGGTGTCAGGACGTGCTTGTGGTCCCTAATCTCTTCCAGCTTCGCCGCCTTGCAAAAACCCGGCACGTCCTCATAACTCTTGCCCTGACGCCATGCGTGATAGCTCGCGGCGATCTTCGCGATGTCGTCGTCCGAGAACTCCTTGCGCGTACGGTCCATCAACGTGCCGAGTTTGCGAGCATCTATAAACAGAACCTCGCCACGTCGGTCCCGCAGCTTGCCGCCGGGATTCTTGTTGCGGGCGAGAAACCAGAGACAGGCGGGAATCTGCGTCGAATAGAAAAGCTGTCCCGGCAGCGCGATCATGCAATCCACTACGTCTGCCTCGACCATCGCCTTGCGGATTGCGTCCTCGCCGGATTGCGCCGAAGACATCGAACCGATCGCCAGAACCACGCCCGCCGTACCATTCGGTGCGAGATGCGAGAGGATATGTTCTAGCCAAGCGTAGTTGGCGTTGCCGACCGGTGGCGTGCCATAGGTCCAGCGCGCGTCCTCCCTAAGCCGCTCGCCGCCCCAGTCGGAAACGTTGAAGGGCGGATTCGCGAGAATGAAGTCGAAGCGCAGGTCTTTGAGTTCGTCCTTGTGGAAGCTGCCCTCGTTGTTCCAGCGGATGTCCGCGTCGATGCCGCGCACCGCCAGGTTCATCTTGGCGAGCCGCCACGTCGTGTAGTTCGACTCCTGCCCATAGATGGCGATATCGCCGATGCGTCCGCCGTGGCTTTCGACGAACTTCTCCGATTGCACGAACATGCCGCCGGAGCCGCAGCAGGGGTCGTAGACACGGCCCTTGTAGGGCTCCAGCATTTCGACCAGCACGCGCACCACCGAGCGAGGCGTGTAAAACTCACCCCCGCGCTTGCCCTCTGACCCTGCAAAACCGCCGAGGAAGTATTCGTAGACGCGGCCAAGCAGGTCCTTGGCTTTGTCGCTCGGCTCGCCCATGGCGATGCCGGAGATCAAGTCGATCAACTCACCCAACATCACCTTGTCGAGCGCCGGGCGGTTGTAGTCTTTGGGCAGCACGCCTTTGAGGCCGGGATTGGATTTCTCGATCTCGGCCATTGCCTCGTCGATCAGCTTGCCGATGGCCGGCTGCTTAGCGTTGGCTTGCAGGTGCGACCAACGCGCCTTCTTTGGTACCCAGAACACGTTCTCGGCGAGGTATTCGTCGGCATCCTCGGCGGCAGCGGGGTCTTCTGCCAGCAACGCGGCGTGCTTTGCCTCGAAGGCGTTCGAAATGTGCTTCAAGAAGATCAGACCGAGCGCGACATGCTTGTAGTCGGACGGCTCAAGGTTCTTGCGCAACTTGTCGGCGGCGAGAAACAACTGCGCCTCGAAGCCGAGATTGGCACCGTTACCGTTCGCCTTGGAGGCTTTGGCCGGTTGCGTGGCTCCCGGCTTCGCAGCAGCCGTTTTCCGGCGTTCCCTAGACATTGTAACCCCCCTTGAATTCGGCTTTGCCGCCCGCGTAGGTCTACCGCGTCCAGAATTTTTTCGTGAGTCCTGGCGCAGCGGAAATGGGATCAACTCAACCGCCTAATCCCATCCAACAAAAACCGGATCACCACGTCGTAGTCCAGGATACGCTGTCAAACCGTCGGATCACCACTCTGGACCCACCGATCGAACCACTCGATCGACGCCGCCGCTCACGAATGCGCGATCTGAGGGAACGCCACCACGATTTCCGGATTGATCGCTGCGCCTTTCTATAGCCCGACCCTTGGGGCGTGCTGCGATATGAACGCCTCTACCCGATCGACAGCGGCGTCGATCTGGCTCTGCGGCCCGCTGAGGACATGCCGACTGCGGGCCGCCACGATGTTCGGATCCTCTCCAGTCATCGCTTCGAGATTGTGCGACATAGCGACGATCGCGCTCTGATGGTCGCTTAGCGCATCGCGCGGCGCGACCGGCGGTTTACCCACAGTTTGGAGCACCGGCAAGACGGGTGGCGTCGATCTGGCAGTTGGCTGGATGACTTCGGCAAACGTCTTGGCCGCTTCCGTTCGGTTGCCAAGCAGTCCGAGCCCCCATTTGTCCTTGAGATATTTCAGAAGGCTCGTGTGGTCGAGAACCGATTGCGAAAAGACCGAATTTGGCACCCTCGGTGACACCAGAACTGCCGGCACGCGCACGCCATATCGATCGAACGTGTATTCCTCCTGATGATGATCTGGCGGGATCGCCGGCCCCGGCGGTACGTGATCATAAAAGCCGCCGTGCTCATCGCAGAGAATGATCAGTAACATCGAGTCCCACAACTTCTCGTTGGCCCGGAGCGCGTTGTAGACGCTTGCGATCAAAACGTCGGTTTCGAGCACATCGTGTGGAGGATGCGCGTCGTTGGCGCTCGGCTCCATGTACGCCGGCTCGATGAACGAAAACGCGGGAAACTTCGCCGGATCGCCGGCTGCGTCTTCGAAGAACCGCGTCATGGCGTGATGCCGAACCACATTCTGTGGTTCCCACTGATGCACGAACAGGAATGAGAGCGGAGCATCACCATAGTAGACCTTCCACGAGATGCCCTTCTCGTTGAGGCGGTCGAAGATTGTCGCCTGATCGTACCAGTGGATGTTGAGGTTCATGATGCCATTCGGCATCTTGACGCGCCCAAGCGAAGTGCCGCTGAGCGCGAACAGCCGATTAACCCAGGTTGGGCCCGGGACGGACGCGAACCATTGATCGCACACCGTGAATTCCTCAGCCAGCGCGTGCAGCGCCGGCAGGCTCTGATAGGCGTGGTACTTCATGATTTCGCTACGCTCGATGTCGGAAAGTGCGGGATAGCTTTGGCTGTAATTTACGACGAATCCGCCGTTGGTAGTTGCGCCACCGTAAGCACCGAGTTGAACGAGCACATCGGGTGTTTCGTGCAGCGGATCGTTTGCTACCACACGCGTTGCGCCAGCGGATTGCGGATATTGCTTGCCGTTGTACTCGTTCAGGCCATTGAGCGGCGCTCTGCGGACTTTAGGGCAATCCCCGATGAGATGGTCGAAGGAGCGGTTTTCGAACATCAGGACGACAACGTGCTTGATTCCATCGATCTGTGACATGGCTGCCTCTCCGCCTCCCGATCTGCGCCAGTATCCGGCGGACTCCTGCGGTCGTCACCTATCCTAACCGCCTGATCCCATCCAGCAGCACCGCCGTGGCGCAACAATCATCCTCGTTGTATTCGAGGATCCGCTGCCGGATTTCCGTATCTCCAGTCTTCACCCACCGATCAAACCACTCGATCGAGGCGGCGCCACTTGGATGCGTGTCGCGCCACTTGAACCCGAGATATTTCGCGAGTGTTTTGATCGAGAAGTCCCGCGTGGGCCACTCTGTGTGGGGCCGCACGACGTCGGTGTAGAGATCGACCACGCGACGCTCATCGAACATCGCCTCGACGTCCGTCGCCGAGCAGACGTCAGCGTGCCTGCGCTGAAGCGCCGCCCACCACGTCCGCTCATACGGAGAGTAATAGTAGATCGCAGCGTTGGGCTGGCCCCGAAGATAATCCCATGCCGCCGCAAACGCTTGCTTCTCTGCCCGTGGCGTCGGCTCTTCAGCAAAGAACGGAACGTAACGTAGTCCGCCGTTCCCCGCGCGGCGTTCGACAAATCCGTGCAGGTAGCAGACGTCCCGCATGGGATCGACCTCGATGTCGAAAAAGATCTCCGTATCCGCGACGGGAAACGTAATCGGGTTCTTCACATACGGCTTCGGATTCTGGCTCTTCAAGAGTTTCGCCCGATCCGAAAACTTCGTCAGTGTCGGTGGGCCGATACCGCTGAACACCGTCTTCTTGCCGGTGATGAACAGGTTGATGTCTGCCGAGCCGAGCGCGGCGATGTTCGGAAAACTGCTCACGAGGGCTGTACGGCGCGACCGCCCGAGTTCAGGTATGAGCGTGAGATCATCTTGCTGCTCAAGCCGTTTGAGGCACGATGAGAGCCACCAACACATTTTGCATGGTCCGCTATATGCGGGTGTGGTCGGCTCCGCTCGGCTTACGATTCGCCGTGCCTCCGCGAGGTACTCCTGGTACTCAGCCCAGAGTGTGGTCGGATTCTTTACGCCGATAGGCGCGTCGAGATCGTAGACGACCTCCTCGCCGTGCACGTCCCAGATAAACGGCTTCCGGCTCGCGGCCCAGCCCTTTCGTTCCAGAATGTCCGTGTAGAGCGCGATCTGAACCGCGTATGAGGTTTTGGGTTTGCGATTGTCGTCGGCACCCTCTTCGCCGGCGCCCGATTTGATGTCGCCCGCGACATAGCCGCCGTTCTCTTTACGCAGAAGATCAGGATCCCCGAGGAGATCATCAGCGCTGATTCGGCCACCATAGATCAGGAGGGCCCCGCTCGCGATCGCCTCAGCTGTCCGGCGCTCCTTCTCGTCACGTGCGTAGATCGAGAGATCCACGAATGGCACATCGAGATCCGCGATCGTCTCGCGCTCGTGTGCGATGCCCCGCTCCCAAAGGAGTTCGACGAACGGGCTGACGGGATCGCGATCAGCGGGATTCGCGAAGAGGTCCTGCGCGACCCTGTGCGGGCAAGTCACGAGGCCGTAGAGCATCGAGCCGGTGATCGGTATGGGCACTGTTCCCTTCTCCCCTACCCTATGAGCGGCCTAAACATTTACTATGGACGTGGACCCCGCCAAATTCTCAACGCAGCGTCCGCCAAAAGCTCCCCACGCGTGCGAATAGCGGCTTCATCCCAAGCTTCGAGGGATATCAGTGGAATATTGAGCCGAAGATTGGTGTTCGCGATCAGGAGGTCTCGCTTGTTGACGAACTCAGAGTTTTGAGCTTGCCGGTTCACGCTCAAATTCAGGAGCGTCAAGTTACCCATCGTCGGTATGGACGCTTGTCGGTTCGCGATCATCTTCTGTCGCGCACTTAATTCAGAGCCGGTAAGTTCTAGAAGCCTTACCTCTGACGCTTCCGCCGTGGTTGCTGCACTACCATCTGGTAACAGCCAGTGAGTGAACCACGATCGTGGCATGATATGATCGATATCGAGTTGAATGAGGTCGGGGGATATCGGTTCTTCGCTGCGGACGCTTATACGGAGATGGGCTTCCAATTCGGTTAGCACGGCGCGAATCCAAGACGCTTCAAGCCTTCCAGGATAAATCTCCGCTGTTAGAATGACACTCCGAAACTCCCCATCACTGGGCCAACGAGACGCATCACTCTTCAAAGCGCCCAGCACCTCCCGCAACGCGCCAGGGGTCATTCCTTTCACATAGACCTCACGTAGCGTTGAAAGAAACACGTTGTTGTAATTCTTCGGCGTGAGATCGCACAGCGCACGACGCACCAAATAAGATACAAGGTCCCCGAACATCTCGCTCTTTGCATCGTCAGCAATTGGCGAAGCCGAAATCATTAATGCGAGCGGATGAACTGTTGTAATGTCGAAGTTCGCGATTCGCTTCCCGAACCGAGCGATTGGCCGAGGCCCGGTACCGCTGACAAGCTCCTTATAGTGGCTCGCGTACTCGGTGAGCGTCAAAAGCTGCTTTTCAGCGGACACAGGTTCTGCGGTACCTTTTGCAAACCGCCGATATTCAAAATAGAGCCGCGCGAGATCAACCTCTTCGTGCAACGTTGCCTGCAATGAGGCGTGAATCAGCCATTCCAAGCGCGGCTTCCGTATTCGCCCGCGCCGCTGTTCCGTGGTCCAATAGTCAGTTTCGGGTAGTGTCCTAATTTGAATCTCGCAACAGTCGAACAAAGTAAAATGTCAGGCCGGAAATCAGGGCGCCGAAGGCGAGCCATGGCCAATATGCTTCCGGTGCCTGGAGCCACACCATAAAGAGGGCACCCACAGCAATCCCTGGCGCGTGAGAAAATGGCGACCAGAGCCAGCCCAACAGCATCCCAAGGATTGCTCCCAGGAGTGTAATGACGCCCCAAGCGGCTTTATGCTCACGGCTCCAGCCGAGCGGATTCATTTGGCCCGATGCTCCGCCACGATAGCCGCCCGTACCGCCTCGACTGGCGAATTGATCCTGCCGGTATGCAGCACGGCAAAGAACCGGCGCTTGGTGCTTCCCTCAATGGGGGATGACCATGCATAGGCGCGCGTTGCTTTCGAGTTGCCCTTTAGGTCGAAAACATGGACGACGCCCTGCCATACCGTCTTGCCAGCGTGGTGTTCGTCCACCGGCACGGATTGAACGAACGTCGCCGTTCCTCCGTGCTGAGACTCGATTGCCTGTCTAAGTTGGGCGCTATCGGCTTCGATCATTTGGCTTTTCTAAGCACAGAATAACGCTGATTTTGCGTAAAATCTTGCAGTGGCGCTGGATAAACACCATATGTTATAAAACCTTAACCCGTATCCTGTCTGATAGAGGAATGATCGAGATGCCTGCGAGCGCCACGATGAGGGCTCACATTGTGCGCGTGAAGAGAGAAGAAGGAAAGACGGGGCTCTTTTATGCGACAAGCCCAGACTTGAAAGGGCTGCTTGTTGCAGAACCTACGCTCGATGGTCTTGAACGTGCGATCCCTCAAGCGATCACTGATCTATTTGCCGCGTGCGGCACAAGAGTGGTTGTGACGCGAGCGGACGAACAAGAAGATAATCTCAGGTCGTGGGTCGCGTTCCCATCTGAGATTGCGAAAAGCGAATTGGCAAAAGCCGAATCCACTCTGAGAAGCTGAATCAGTCGCCCTTCGGCGTCACGCCAAGCAGCCCTTTCAGTTTTGCGATTATCTCCTCGCGTTGCTCGGGCGTTTTATCATGCGGCGACGGTACATTGTAGGTCATCCCTTCACTGTCGAGAAAAACCGTCAGCACGTTTTTGCTGGGAGTTAGCCCAAGCTTTTTGACTTCAGCGTAATATGAGTCTGGCGTCATATTGCTTCCCTATCTATGGCTCTTTACCATCCCCCCTCTGTTTGGCTTTACGTGCTATAAGGCGGCGGCCACACCACCGAGGCGGCTATCCTCGATGACGTGACCAGACCCGCTGTCGTTTACCGATGCGTTCTTTACGCACTTGAGTACCTAACCTTTCTCCGGGGCGCCGTCCCGGTTCAGAGGTAGCGGTTGCCAGCCGCCGATACAGTAGGGCCACGGATTGCTTCGTGGCCCTACTGTTGTTCGCCGAGCCTGATGGTGAGGTCTACGAGATCCTCGCCCGTGTCGTAAATCTGCGACACGTTCATCGCAAATGTCTTGAACCACCGCAGCCGCTGCTCCTTCGGCCATCCGTCTTCGGCGGCCGGAATCTTCCGCAGCAACTCCATCAATAGCCCATCAAGGTGGAGACCGTCGTCACCGCCGCCTCCTCCTCTGGACTTGTTCTTGTTGTCGCCGTTGGCGAGATCGGCCGCCGGTAGCGCGTTAGTGGCCGGCCGCACGAAGCGCCCCGTCCCGGCGTCGATAAACCCCGCATACGTTGCTGACTTCGAGAACGTCTGCCGTGCGCGCTCCTTTTGCTTTGGGGGCACCCCGAGCGTTTCCATCTGCCGCTCAAGGGCAGCAGTGGGTGGTAGCGCATGCCCTTCGTATTGTTGGTACATCGCCGCGTGCAGTGGCACCTTCAAGAAGGATTCCGCTAGTGCGGCAGTCCGCCGACCTGGATCAAGCGCATGCAGCCCAAGCGGGGTTAGTGTGATTGCCCCTTGCCCGGTCTCAATCAGACCGAACGCCCGGGCGGCCCCAAGGATGGAACGGAACGTGCCGCCGTCGGCGCTTTGGTTCATCCATGTCGCCAGTTGCTTGGCGCTGCAACTGGTCCCGGCCTTTGAATTGAGCGTAGTGGCCAAATCCACCGCCGCTTCCAAATCATTGTAAACGAAGCCAATTTTGCTTCGGCCGCGTCGCGCCTCTTCGGTGTCCGCATTCTCGGCGGGAGTCTGAGTCTTGTCCATTTTCAGGCACCTCCTGCCCGTCAAAAGTCGCGGGCCAGTCATGAATATGGGGGTGTCTGCGCTAAAAGTCAAACATAAACGAGAATTTTCTCGTAATTCTCGTTGACGGACGAGAATTTGGCTGTCAGTATGCTTCCTGAGGAGCCCGTCATGAACCGCACCCCGTTCGCTCGCCGCACCCAGATCATCAACGCCTTGGTTGAGGGCAATTCGATCCGCTCGACCGAGCGTATGACTGAAACACACCGTGATACGATCATGCGGCTTTTGGTCGAGGTAGGAAACGGTTGTCACAAAATGATGGACGAGCGTATGCGGGAACTTCCTTGCCGCCGCGTACAGGTCGATGAAATTTGGAGCTACGTCCAAAAGAAGCAGCAGCACCTAAAGCCGGGCGACAACCGGCTCCGCGTCGGCGATCAATGGACGTTTGTTTCTCTCGACCCCGAAAGCAAGTTGGTCCCGAGCTATCGCGTCGGAAAGAGGAACCGCGCCAATGCAGTTGCCTTTATGAGTGATCTTTCGTTGCGGCTCGCGAACCGGGTGCAGCTATCGTCCGATGCGCTCAGCACCTATGTTGACGCGGTCGAACGAGCGTTCGGTGATGATGTTGATTATGGCCAAGAGATAAAATTTTACGACGCAGAACCAATCGGGCCGGGACGGTATGCGCCGCCTCACGTAACCTCAGCCCAGCGCACAGTGATTACCGGCAACCCCGATCAAGCCCATATCTCTACGAGCCTTGTGGAGCGGCAAAACTTGACCATGCGCATGTCCATGCGCCGGTTCACGCGGTTGACCAACGCCTTTAGCAAGAAGGTCGAGAACCTACAGGCCGCCGTGGCATTGCATTTTGCCCACTATAATTTCGTGCGCGTTCATAAGACGCTCAGGACAACCCCTGCGATGGCGGCAGGGGTCGAAAACCGGCTATGGTCGCTAGAGGAATTGGTTGAGCATACCTCGCGGTAAGAGCCGTTATCGTGGCGAAGCATCGATTTGGAGAAAGGAGAAGTCAATGGCGCTCTACAGACTTCGGAGAGATTCAGACCAAGCAATTTTTGACGAGGAAGCGACCGATACGCAACACGCCCTTTCTCTATTCGGCGCCAAGCTAAAGGTGAAACTCGCCTTGAAGGGACAGGCTGCTCCCGATTACATGATGGGCATTATTCCCACAAATCAGTTAGTGCTTGGTGGCGGCGTTCTGGACATCGAGGTTTTTAAAGTGCCGCTGTCAAATTAGGACACTACCCAGTTTCGAAGGGAGACCACAGAGAGTCGTAAAGGGTTTCGGAATCTGCACCATCTCGATCTGCACAAATGAAGACGTAGTTTCTGATCAAATCGGTCGCATGAAGTTGCGCACCGCGTCCATTGAGCGTTTCGAAGATAATCTGTGGATCGTCATCGGCTTCGAGTGTGATCGAAACGATTTTGAGATCGCGCAGGATGGCGAGGATGAGCGCTTCGGTACGGCTTTTAATCTGGGTGAGGTCGAATGTAAGCCACTCATCGAAGCATCGCGAGAAATACCAAAGCGCAGCCAACGCTGATGGATGCACCTTGCCGATTTTTCGTAGGTCCCCTCCTTGCGTAAAGTGCGCGGGGAACCGCGCGCGGAGTTGATCAAGATCACCAGCATTAAGGGCAAGCATGAAACTCTGCCGGTCACGAAACGTCGGCCAAACTTTAAATACCTCAGTTTCGGGGTTGTGCATGGTTTCAGGATTTCCATTGCGCACGCATCCGGTGACGATACTCGCATACGCACTTTGTTGGGAATCACCCAGCGCCAGCAGTATGGATGCCAGAACGAACTGAAGTGTCGTGAGTCGTTGCTGACCGTCAATAATATGAAAGACATCGACGCCGATTAGTCCCTCTCGCGATTGGGGATCAAGAACAATGGCTCCAAGGAAGTGAGGTGCAGCCTTGCTATTCGTAAGGCGGGCTTCTGCCTTCTCGCGAATGTCCTCCCAGAGTTGCTCCCATTGGTCTTCTTGGGTCCAAATGTAAGTCCTCTGGTAGAACGGCACGGTATATTGGCGGCGATCTTGAAAGACGTTCTGAATTGTGACGGTCTCTGACTTCATCGCTCACCCCCTTGTGGCTTCAACATTAACCGTGCCATGACGTTGGAGATCGCCTCATTAAATTCCGCTTGCGGCGCGGGAGCCCAGACAACTTGTTCGAAGAGTGTGCCGAGTTCCCCTCACGGACACGCCTTTTTGACGAGCGGACTGTCCAACGGACATGAAGGACACCTGCCTCCGTTGGCGATATCCTATTGAGAGTCACCACGTCTCGGAGATAAACTCAAATGGACATTGATGACGTGCGCCTCGTAGATTTTCTGGCCGGACAGGTTCACAGCCTCGTCGGCTTTGCGCTGGCCGTAGTCAACACGCATCCTGACCCGGCAAACTTGCAGGCGCATCTCGAATCCGCCGACGTGGCCGCGACACGGATCGCAGGTGGAGCGCACGTCAGCAATGATTTCTTGAAGGGGATGGAGGACGTAGCCACTCGCCTGCGAGCCTCTGTCGAAAGCGCGCGGTCGCGTAAAGGAACCCCCTACACTGAGGCACACTGACAGCGCGTCCTCCGATCCATGAAGGCGATCGGCATCGATGGCTGCCACGGCGGATGGATCGCCGTCTGGATCAGCAAAAGCAGCATTCACGGATTTGCGATTTTCCCGAGAATTGAATTCATCCTGGCCCTGCATGCCGACATGGCGATGATCGATATCCCGATTGGGCTGCCCGAGACGGGCGATCGCGGATGCGATCGTGCCGCCCGCAAGATGCTCGGCATCGATGGCCAGTCTCGTGTGTTCCTGGGGGCGTGCCGCCCGCTGCTGCAATATCTGCCGGATCACCAATCGAGCTACGGCGCGGCCTACAACGACGCCAATCAATGGGCGAAGGCGCAGCCCGATCGAAAGGGAATCTCGCGCCAACTCTTTGGGATTCTCCCGAAGATCGCGGAGGTGGACGCGATTATGACGCCGGCGCGTCAGGAAACCCTACGGGAGACCCACCCTGAGCTTGTCTTCCAGGCTCTTGCTCAGCCTCCACACCCGCTGCCGAGCAAACTCTCACCCGAGGGTCAAAAGCTACGTCGCGACATCGTGGCGGTCAATGGCTTCACCGATATCGACGATTGGATCGTCAAGGTCCACGGCACACACGCGAAGCCCGACGATCTCCTCGATGCGTGTGCGTGCTGCATTGCGGCCCTGCGTGCACTGGAACACGGACCGCGAACGGTCAAAGGTTCCGATCAGACCGACGCGAAACGGCTCCGCATGGAGATCTGTTACTGAGGGAGCGTTCCCGGTCACCCAGGGCCACACCCGCCGCCCTCGCGACATGGCACATTCGCTGACCGTGGTCTCCAACGTCGCGAAAATATGACCGGTGAGCCGATCGCCGGCATATATACCCTCGTGATCCCAAAGCGAGACGCCACGAAAGCCGTGATGCGGGCCCACGCCCGTTGGCTCCGACTTTTACAGTTTGGTTCGATTCAGACCATGCGCCGCGTCTGCCATGAAATCGCTATTCTCGAAGATGAGAACCGTCAGTATCGCGACAGCGTCATATTTTCCGTGCTCAGAAAAAATTTGGAATTCGTGATCCAGGATGTGGGCGGCACGAACTGGTCGGTCTCCAAGTCCCGTCAGGATATGAGGGGGAAGACACGGTGGCGGCGCCGGAACCACGTCGATCATAAGGTACAGGAGGCGCTGTCTCGTAGGCTTTCACCGTTTGGGACGATGGACCCGCGGTGATCACCGACGACGGGCCGCCACGCCGCAGTCACAGCGGAGCGGATTGTCTCGGACGAGAGGCTCATTTCGGGTGGTCGAGCTTGGATTCGCCCCGATTAGGGTCATCGGCGGTCAGCATTTCGATCGCGCGCTTAACCCGGCCCAACATGCTTTCTTCGCCGCCCGCCATCCCCTCGTACTCCGCCGTGGATAGCTCCAAGGCATCGCGCTCCCATTGGCGTAGAACCTTGAGCTTGATCTCGCGTGAGAGATCTTGGCGCTTGAGCACGTCTTCCGGCTCCCCAAACACCGCTGCGGGATCGCGTAACGCCGTGACCAAGTCGAACCTCGGAGTACCCTGTGGCATCGGATTCTCCCTGTGGAGCAGCGTCCGGAACGGTCAAAGTGCCGCTTCCTCACCTCGTGCGAGCCGATCGATCTTCGCCGCCATGATGAAGTCGTTCTCGTGGAGGCCTTTTATCTTCTTCGTGCGGAGCGACACCGTGGCGTAGCCCCAGCCGAAATTGATGTCGGGATGGTGGCCCTCAGCCTCAGCAAGCTCACCGACCCGCTGGACGAACGTTAAGGCCTCGCGGAAATTCTTGAAGCGACAGCTCCGCTCGATGCGACGAGCATCGTCCATGAGCACCCATTCAGGTGCCTGCGTGAGGAATCCTTCGGCTTCTCCTCGCGTGAGTGGCGGGACGCCACCCCGGCAGGGGGTGCAGGTCTTCTGGAGGAGCGTCTCGGTCATGCGGTAACTCCGAGCAAGAATATCGCGTTTACCGATCCTATATATGGGTACGGTAGAGGCGGCGGAGAAGCCGCGCTCACGCCGGCCGAGACACCGAACGCGCTGCGTTCGTCTAAATCATGTCGAAGTCGACGATCAGCATCGAATGATCCGAGAGCTTATTTTCCCGCACCTTGTGATCCATCCTCGCACCCTGGAGGAGCGGCGTGAGGGCGGCTGACATCCATGCCTGATCGATGCGAAACCCATTATGCGGCGGTCGCGGATGATACCAACTGTACTCCATCAGTGACGGATCAGGAGGGACCTTGCGCCAAGCCTCAACCCAACCGGCCGATTCAAGCTCGCGCAGATATTCGTTCCCTGGCACAGCGGCGTACTTTTCATCAATACCGTGCAGGGTCGTATTGAGGTCGCCGATGATCAGATGCCGGCGATCACCAATGGTCCGAGCGAGCGAAAGTGCTCCCTCCCAGTGAGCCTTGCGCCATTCCGCATAACCCTTTGTCCTAAGCGGAATATGGACAGCAGAAATCCGGAGCATCGCGCAACGGGCTTCGACCCAGAACGGGTCGTCCGCGAATACAGGGGGGACAAGGAGTTCTAATTCGTGCCGCGCGAACACGATCATGCGAAAGGGGAATTCTCTGGCGGGATGCGCGTATGTTCGATAGCCAACCTCGTTCAAGCGCTCAGCCAGCCTTTCCCCGCCCTCGCCTTCGCTGAACTCATGCAGGGCGATTACGCTCGGCTCGTGATTGATGAGCGCGTTCGCGATCGCGGCCGCTCCAACGCGCTTCTTTATCCGTTCGACGTTCCAACTGATAACGTGCACGAGTGTCGCTCACGCCGTCTTGGTGGTTAGCGCCTGTTGAACGGCCTCACGCGCGAGAACCCCGAGCCGCGATCTCTCATGGGGCCGTTCCCCAAGCCATTGAGGGATCAGCGCTCCCCGTGCGCCAAAATGCTCGACGTGGACGAACGTGACGCTACCGTCCGTGTAGCCGGCATCGCCACCGATTTAGAACTCACGGCGGCATTGTCAAGTCGGTAGCCCAACCGGCATCCTCGGCTTACCTCTACCGACGAGAAATTACAAAGGGGGAAACGATGAAGGTCAAAATCACCATAGACTCGCGCGCTCGCTCATGACGATATCGAGACGGCTCCCACGAGTGTTTCGTCCCGCTTACCGGTACAGATTCGAGAGGGGCCGAGTGCGCGAGCACGTTCTCAACCAGAAACTTTGGAAGGCCCGTTGCGTCGTCTACGCCAGGGTTTGCGGCAAAAGCGACGTTGTTTATATCGGGAAGGCCGACAGCACTCTGCGGACCAGAATGACCGCACACATAAAGGGCTTCCCTCGATCACCCAACTCTAAGGCGTACCGGAAATATGTGAATGGTAAGACCGTCACGATTTTCGCGTACAAGCCACGAGTGCTTCGTCGCTTTGGCCTACGAGTTCCCATTCATGGAAGCATTGAGGCCGCTCTAATAAAACGATTCAAGCGCGACAAAGCGTGGTTCGTTAAGAGAGCATAACGGAGGGATGTTCTCCGCATCCCCGATCACCACACGCTTCCCGCGCGGCTCGATCCGAACGCTCTTTTAGAGTGCCGTCGTGGTGAGATCGCAGATCTGACCAAGGTGTGCCGCCCCCGCGCGAGATCGTCACGCGCTTGGACATCGAGGCCGAGCGCGCCCTGGCCACCGCGGCACGCCGGGTGACCTAGGGGAAAGAGATCGAGCCCCGCGTCCTTGGCATCACCGAGTCCGCACAGACGACGAGCGGCGCGAGCTTGGAGGCCAAGGCCCTGTCGTTTTGTCCGAGCCCTATCGAGGCGAAAAAACCCAAGGCGTGCGACGCGATACCCGACGAATTTGGCATGCCCGTCACCCCACGACTTTCGCATCCGAACCGCCCCAATGTGCTTGAAAACACGACGATCGTTGATAGCCGGTCCCTGGCGTGTACCCTGCGAGGCAGATGGCCCTCGCTATCAGCGTGACAAACCGCGATCCGAATCGCACTTTTATGCCCCCATCACTTGGCGACTTGGAGCTTTCTGACGCTCATCACGCCGTCAACAATTTCACGAAATTCGTGGTCAGTTAACAAGCCGCGCTTGGCGATTCCGCGGTCTTTCACGCGCTTCAGCATTTCACCGATTGCCGTGTCATCCACATCGGTCATTCCCATCTCTTCTAGCTTGTAAGCGATGGAAGTCTTGCCGCTCTTCTTGCCGAGCACCACGTCGCCGCTGCGACCGGTTAAAGCCGGATGCGTCGCGAACATGACGAGTGGCTGTTTCACCACTAAGTCAACCCCAATACCGGATTCACGGGTGAAGTTCCGGGCCCCGAGAACCGGCTTGTTAGCGGCGATCGGAATGCCGGTGATGCGCTCGACCAGTTCGCCCAGCGCAGGGAGTTTGTCCAACTTGTACTGCTTGTCGTAGCCGTAAAGGATGTGGAGAGCGAGGATAAGCTCTTCGGTCGCCGCATTGCCCGTCCGCTCGCCGAGGCCGTTCGCACAGCTATGAATGCACGTCGCTCCGGCTTCGACAGCAGCAAGCTCCGTCGCCACGGCCATGCCGAAGTCATTGTGGGTGTGAACTTCGACTGGCAGGTTGGTTATGCGGTGCACCCAGCGGACCATATATTTTATAGCCTCCGGCAGTGCGCAACCCATCGTATCCACCACTCCGACAGAATCGGGCGGCGCGTCCTGCATCATGCGGGTCAGAAGATTGGTCAGATCCTCCGCACGAGCGCGCGTAGTGTCATAAGGGAAATAGACGACGTACAAGCCTCGCGCCTTGGCATATTTGACGACCTCGACGCTCTTGCGCAGTACGTCTTCCCAGGTCCACTTGAACTGATACTTCAGCTTCGGATAACCGATTGGAATCTCGATGACCACGCCGTGGCAGCCGCATTCCACCGCTTTATCGATGTCGGCGTTGACGGCACGCGCGAAGCTGAAGATTTTCGCCTTTAACCCAAGTTTCGTGATCTTCTTGATTGCCTCGAAATCCATTTCGGAAACCGCCGGCATCCCCGCTTCGATCCGACCGACCCCGATTTCATCGAGCTTCTCCGCGATCGCGATCTTGTCGGCGACATCCATAACGACGCCGGGCGTTTGTTCGCCATCCCGCAGGGTCGCATCATGAATCTCGACCCGCGGCGGCAATTGGCGGGTCGCCTCGACCTCGGGGGCATAGTTGTAGGGGGAAACCCACCACTCGTTGTCCCGTAAGAATCTCTCGCCCATCTGTTGCGCCCTCCTGCACGTTACCGTCACATCATGCCCTTGCTGTTCCGCATCGCCCTTGATCTAAATCACGAACGACTCAATCACTGGGCCGGCTCGGCGCTTCGCGACTCAATCGCTGGGCGCCGAGACGATCCAGAACCGACCCGGCGTGGCCTATTCCGCGGGTTGGGCGGCCGGACGAACGGAAATCATGAGGCCAATAATGATGACCGCCGCAACAGCGTAGGGAACGGTATAAGTGGCGATGCTGCCCCATCCCCAGCCGAACGCATCCCGCGCCTGGACGAGCACGTACCCGGAGACGGAACCGACGAGGAAGTAGATTGTGGCCAGGACGCCGGTCCCGAGAGGAATGTCCTTCTTTTCGACTTGGTCTTGAATCAGCGCGTAGCAGTTCGTGTAGATCGAGTTCACGCCGAAACCAAAAACAAAACAGAGCGCCGCGATCAACCACGGCGTCGCCGGCACCAAGAATGCCGCGGCGCCGAAAATCGCACAGCCGATCATTGCGAGCAGCAGGTATAGCTTCCGCCCGATCCGATCGGCGATATACCCAGCCGGCGCACCACCGACGATGTTGCCAATTCCGAACAGGCTGAAGACAGCACTCGCCAAGCCTAGCTCCATGTGAAGCGTGGAGCGGAGATAAGTCTCGTACAAACCGAGGAAAGAATAGAGTCCGAGGCCGTTGATCGCCATCACCCCGGTGACAGCGATATTCCTCGGCACCAGGACCCGACGCAACCGCTCCAGAGTGACGGGTCCGGTCGTCCGATCGGATTCGATGTTGTGCCAGCGCAGCGCGATGCCGATCAGAATGGCCCCGACGATGCCGGCCAGCGCTAGCAGATAGAATGCGGTGTGCCAGTTCCCGGTGATGGTCAGCGTTTGCGCGACGATGAGCGGACCGGAGAATATCCCGATGCCGAAGAGCGACGCCGCCAGACCCGTGAGTGTTCCTCGGTACTTGGCGCTGAGCCCGCCCAGAAACGAGAAGAGCGCGATATTGTAGAGGCCTTCGCCGACGCCGCTCACGATTCGTGCAACCGTCAAATCGCCGAAGCCGTGACCGAGCGGCGTATATCCCGTGCCGAGCGAGAAAATGATAGCGCCGAGAACCAGGGAGGTGCGCGTTCCAAAGCGCATGACGATGAACCCCGCCGGAATGGCCGTGAGCGCGATACCCAGCGTGAAGACCGTTGCCAGGAACCCCGCCGAAAGAAGCTCGAAACCGTATGCCTTGCGGATTTCGACGAGTTCGATCGCGAAGACGAGCCGGTCCCACGCATAAATGAGGTAGACAATGCTGATGATGATGAGACCTACCGCGGGCAAGCTAAAGCGCGGTGTTTGATTTTCCGACATCGACATCTCCTCTCTTTGATCTTTCGCTCGTATCCAGTCTCACCGTTGCACGAGGCTGGGTGATTTTTGTGAAGCGGCGGCCCGCACGGCGGATTGTCCGCGTACGTCTTCCGAATTGCGCTCGACGATCGGGTTGCGCAGAACACCGATGCGCTCGATCTCGCACTCCACCACGTCTCCGGCCTTGAGGAACCTACCGGTCCCGACTCCGCCGCCGGCAGGTGAGCCGGTCGAAACGATGTCGCCCGGGTAAAGCGTCAGCGACCGCGAAATATCGGCGAGGAGCTTGGGAATGCGAAAGATCATCATGTCGGTCGAGGCGTTCTGGCGGATCTCTCCGTTGACCCGACAGGTGATATCGAGGGGATAGGGATCGGCCAGTTCGTCGCTTAGGACGACGCAGGGGCCGATCGGACAGCAGGTATCGAGACCTTTGCCCTGCGTCCAATTCTGGCCATAGCGCTTGCTCAGCCCTTCCGCACCGGCATTGCGCTGCAAATCGCGGCAGCTAACGTCATTGAGCACGGTATAACCGCCGACGTAGTCATAGGCCTTCGCTTCCGGGATATCGCGGCCGGCGCGGCCGACGATGACCGCGAGTTCGACTTCGTGATCGAGCTTGCTTGTGATTTCGGGCACGAAAACCGGTGCCTCGGGATGCGTCACGGAACTCGACGGCTTCATAAAGAAGAACGGCCGCTCGGGCGGTTGGATATTTCCCTCTTTGCCGTGCTCGACGTAGTTGACGACGTGGGCCAAGATCTTGGAGCCGGCTTCAAATGGGGCGAGAGTCATCACGCTCTGCTGCGGAACGGGCTCGACCGCTGCCGACAGCGCGATTTCCCGCGCCAACTCACGGAGATTTTCCCCACCGACAAGGAAAGCCCGAAAATCGCTGAACGCCGGCGCGAGCCACGTCAAATTACGAGCGAAGGCCGCATCAACGAGATCGATGACGCTATCGTTCTCAAGAATGCCGAGACGAGGACCCGTCGTGCTTGCAAATCGAATGATTTTCACAGGCCGTTTCCTCTGTGGGCAACATCATCTTTCGCATCGATCGCGCGATTAGCGTTTGCGCGGCAGACTCGCGCGGACATGGTTCGCCGCTTCGGTACGTGTGCCGATCCAAACGCCGCGCGTGCGCTTGGCGATCTGCATGACGGCCTCGTAGGCCCAAGTGCCTAGTGGTCGTCCGAAAACATGGGCATGTGCCGTGGCATCGAGCGCGACCGCACCCTTCTCGCGCTGGCGCAGACGTGCGAGCGTGCGCTCGAACATCTCCACATACTGGCGCGGCGGATCGCCATAGCGCATGTAGATCGGCATGTCGTTCACCTCCATGGTGAACGGCGCCGCAATAATGCTTCGTCCAGAGAAATCCTGGACGTATGGTAGGTCATCATCCATCGCGTCGCCGTGCCAAAGGTAGCCAGCCTCGGCCAGTAGCCGGGCGGTCACCGGACTCGGCGTGCCGCGCGGACTCATCCAGCCTTTCGGAGCACTGCCGGTCACTTGCGTGAGAAGGCGCGTTACCTTGGCGATGTGCTCTTTTTCAGCCGCCTCGGCCAGCATGACAGGGATGATTTCCTGACCATACGAATGGGCGATCACGTCGTGACCTGCCGCGGCGATCGCCTTGACCGTTTCGGGATATCGTTCGGCCAAGACGCCGCTCACCATGACGCCGGCCTTAATTTTGTTATGGGCTAGGCTGTCGAGCAGCCGCCAGATACCGCGTACTGGTCCATAGGTACCGAACGATAGCGCGTTGGTGTCGAAATGACCTGCCGGCAGTGGATTTCCCATCGGCCCGATGCCTGGGCCCTTCCCGTCGCTCCACGCTTCGAACGCGATATTGAAGAAGATTGCGATGCGGTGACCGCCCGGCCACCGAAACTTCTTGTCCAACCGCTTTAGAGTCGCACCCGTTGCGATCAGATCACGCTCTTCCGTCATCGGCTTCGCTCCCTGCGCGTGCACTATCAATCCCACGGCTCGAATGACACCAGGGTTCTCACTTCGGTCGCATTGATCCAAATCAATGTATTATCGCGAGTAATTCCCGGCCGGCGAGCGTAGACGGTGCTCTGTCCGTGGATTCGACGATGCCTACACGGTCACGACAGCACCCCACGATCCCCAAACGCTGAGCGCGGCTCAATCGGACACGCTGATTAAGAGGGGCCTTGGTGGTGGGGGCGCGACCAGGACAGCGCCGTCGCAGCGAGCGCAAAAAGCGCAAACATGATCATCACCTCGCGCGACGCGGTGAGCAACGCGGGCGGTGGCGCATACAAGGTATGGCCGACGTGGCCCGTCAGAACACCCAACCGCCATGCCAGAACCGCTGAAGCCGTCACGATCCCGACACTCGTGCCGAAGGATCGCGTCATGTTGAGGATCCCACCTGCCTGTCCGATACAATCCGCCGGCGCCGCCGCCATGACCGAGCTATTATTCGGTGACGTAAACAGGCCCTGGCCGACGCCGAACAGCGCGAGCGCCATCATCATCGGCAGCAGGCTGCTGGCCCCGCTGGTCATGGTGAGGGCCAGCACCAGGAACGCCGCGAAACTCAAGGCCATTCCCCCGGTAGTCAGCAGCCGCGGGCCGAGATGGTCATAGAGTGCGCCGCTCAGCGGCGCCACCAAAGCAAGTGCCGCCGGAATCATCGCCAACGACACGCCAGCAATGAGCGCGCTCTGGTGATAGCCGCGCGCAAAGACGAACGGCAGCAGGAAGAACATGCCGAACAGCGTGGCATAGGAGAGCAATCCAGCGACACTGCCGGCCCAGAAGGCGTGGCGTCGGAAGAGAGCGAGATCGAGCAGGGGTGCGTTTTGCCCGCGCTCCCGCCAGACGAACGCCGGCACGAGAACTGCCGTACCGACCGCGCAGACCGCGAACGGTGCCGAGGCGATGCCCCAGGTCTGGCCTTGATTTATCATCAGCATGAGTGCCGTCATCGCCGGCGCCAGGAGCAGGGTGCCCCACCAGTCAACATGCCGGTCCGTCGCGACCACCTCGGTCTGCGGCAACACGAACCAGCCCATGACGGCGCCGAACAACCCGAACGGTACGTTCACCCAAAACACCCAGCGCCAGTTGAGAGCATCGATCAGCAAGCCACCGATCACCGGGCCGACGCTCAAACCGACTGCTTGCGCCGTGGCCTGGAGACCGATGGCGCGTCCACGATGTTCGGGCCCCACCGCGCTGACCACGATGGCGACGCTGTTCGCTTGCAGCAGCGCCGCGCCAGTCGCCTGGAGAACCCGGAAGCCGATCAGGGCGGCAATATCCGTCGCCGCACCGCACAGCGCCGATCCGACGATGAACAGGAGGAAGCCGACGGTGTAGAGCAGCTTGCGACCATACAGGTCTGCCAGCCGGCCAAAGATCGGCAGCAACACCGCCAACGCCAGCATATAGGCGACGGCGACCCAACTGATCAGTCGTAGCGGCTCGTCGAAGTCGTGCTCAAGCACCGGCAGAACCATCTGCGCGATGCTCGCATCCGCCTGACCCATGAAGGCACCGATGCAAACCGTACCGACGACCAGCCAGGGGTAATAGGTGTGACGCGCGAGCGCAGCGAGGGGTGGCGGTTCCCGCAAAAGCGCACGACGCAGCCTAGTGTGAACGGCAAACATGTTGGATTGTCCGTTGTCGCCAGCATCAAGCCACCGAATGGCCTCAGAGTGTTGACGACCAGGGCAAAATAGTCACCAAGGAAGCTACAACACGGGCCAAGGCATTCGCGGAAAGGCTCGCTGATGAGATGGAGCACGATCCCAAAACGCCGAGCGCGGCTCGACGGGGACGCTCTTCAAGAGTGTAGTCATGGTGACATCGGCGAGATCCGTTGGGGACGCCGCGGTCGAAACGGTCACTAAGGTCCCGTGCCCGGGATCCGGGAATAACCATCGATCTGGCCGGGGTCGCACACAATGTGCACGTTCATTGCCGCGACCTTGAGGGTCTCAACCGATAGGAGATGCCGGTCGAGCAAGCTAAGGCTCCAGGCGCGGGCCGCCGCGAAGAACGCCAAGCGGCACCGTGACCCACAAAAGCGCTGGGGCTTGCCACCCGTTATGCGGGGCCGGAACTGCCTAGAGCACCAGGGACACGTCCTCGTTTCGACACCGTTTGTGAGAATGTCAGTCGCCATCGTCGCCCTCCTACTAAGGGCGACGTCACACGGGACAAAATCCTTGGTGCACGCTTCACGTATCCAGGCGCGGATTGCCTGGTCGAGGTCGGCCCTTCAGGTATCGGGGTCCCGGAGACGCCGAGATCGGATGAAATCTCCGCCAGCCGGTCCTCGATCGCTGCCAGCCGCCGAACGATCTGCTGTGCCCGGTACATGTCCGATCGGTTAGCACATTGCCCATTGGGTGTGCCGCGCGCATCGTCTTTGACCGATCATCTGGAGCGGGGATGGCGATAGAAGGCTAGGCCGCCACACCACGATCGACCTCGTCGAATCGCTCTGAGAAGTGTTTGTACGCAGCGGGATTGAGTTCGAAGCCGATGCAGGATCTACCCAACTCTCTTGCGACGAACGCGGTCGTGCCATTGCCAAGAAAAAAATCACACACGAGATCGCCGGGGTTCGATGAATACTGCATGATCTTCCGCACAAGTTCTGTGGGCAGTTTGTTGACGTTTTTTATGGTGCCGCGCTGATATTCCTTGGTGATTACCCAGACGTCTTCCAGGTCGCGGTATAAAGCGGAATTACCCTCGCCGGTTCGATCTTCGGGCGAGAAGCGGCAAGTCGTGTTGAAGGTCGGCTTCGCCCGATGCGATTTCAGCACATACAACAGATGATAATGAGCGCTGACGAACTTTCTCCTCGTGTAGACGCCGAAGTTGTATTTCCAGACGACGTGGTTCCGGAGGTGCATTCCATGGGCGTCGATCGCGTTCAGCACATGCCGCAGATTGGTCCAGCCCGATATCACCCAAAGCGCGCCGTTGTCTTTCAGAATCCGCTTCGCTTCGCCGATCCAGTCGTTCGAGAATCTCGCGTAGTCCGCCGGGGCCTCGACGTACCCACCGATCGTGAGATCATCACGGTTGTAGTGCTTGCTGAAACTCGCCTCGCGGATCCCAAAGGGCACATCGCAAGCCATCAGGTCGACGCTGCAATCCGCGATATGCTTCTTCGCTCCCTCGAAACAATCCAGGTTGTAAAATCCGTACTGCACGCATGGAAACTATTTCCAAACCCGCACCCGGCAAGAGTGTAAGCGTACTTTTGTTGAGAATCGTTTCTGATTCCCAGAGCGAGACCGACGTTCTCACACTCGCGAGGCATCACTATGCTAGGAGCCGGTATTCCCAGTGTGCGAGGGAGTATTACGCCTATCTGAGGTCGGCCACCCCATTGTTCCCACGTGGGGGGTGGGCGGCAAATTCGGCTCAGTCCCAATAGATTATTATTGGAGTTGAGCGGAATTTACTTCGCGTTTCCGGCTTCGCCGACAAGGGATCCCCTGAGGGGGTCGCCGGGAATCTCGCGGTCGAGTTCGGTCAGACCTCCTGAGGTGTAATACACCCCACGGGATGGAACTTCGGGTGGCTCGGCGGGCACACACGAGACCTCAAAGGGCTTGCGCTCGACGAGTTGATACCGGGTGAAGGCGAGCAGAAACGGATAGAGCCACCTCTTGAGTCGAAGCGACATCACCGCGATGTGCTCCCTGTCGTGCCCGCCCCGGTAGCCGCGATTCCGACCCGTGGTCTGATTAAGGCGATCCACGTAGGTGAGGCGAACCGCACACCGGAGATCGAAGGCGCTGTTAATCGCGGCGAGTTCCCAAAACTGCTGGGGATCGATCGCGGTATAGAAGGCGATGATATCTTTCTCGGAGAGATCATTCATACCCCTCGTGGAGTAATGCGTCCGCACCTCAGGCTGATCCAGCATGTCCGAGACGACCTGAATCTCCGGGTATCGCTCCCGGTAGAGCCGCTCTAACTCCCCCAGGGTGGCCTTCTTGCAGAGCCGGTTGGGCTCCAGGTAGACCACGTCCTGATGCTCCCCGGGGAGATCGAATTCGAGCACCACGAAGCGGTCATCTCGGTCTCCCGTTCGGGTCTGGCGCGCGCTTTTATCGATTTTCCGGATGATTTCCGTGGGGAGTTGCTCGGTCGTGAGCATCACGACGTAGCCGAACCAGTTCCACCAAGCGCGTTGCTTCACATAGACGAGATCGCCGTGGGTCTGCGCGTACATCCCGTTACGGTCATCGAAGGGGAGTTCGTGATCGATATTGACCCGTCGAGCGTCCTCGCGACCGAATCCGAGCGAAGCGATTTCCGCGAACCTCTCCCACGTGAGGTCCTCGCAGGGATGTTTGGCGATATCCTCCCGGTAGGCCGCGTAGCGTTCGATCTGATTCAGATTGTCCCACCCCTGTCGTGATCTCTGGCGGCCCCGCACCCACTCGACGTGATCCCGGCGATGGACATCGAGGAGGTCCTTGGCGGTGAGTTCATCGTAGATCACCAATCTCGGTTGGGACTTTCGCGCGAGACCCTCGATCGATAGACCTTCCTCGCCCTCGCCTCGCCAAACGGCGTCAAATTCCGGTGTGTAGAACGCCCAACTCAACGGAGCGAACCGGAACTGCCGGACGATGTCGTGGACGCCGAAGAGCACGACGTGATCTTGATTTTCCCTCAGGCGAAGAAGCTCTGCCCGACAGGAGAGCATCCCCCTGAACACCTCGGGCTGTTGCTCCTCGATACATCTCAGCCAAGATTCGTATCCCAATTCGAGGGCACGAGTTCGGGTAATGGGTTTTACTCCGATCGACGCCGCCACCCTCTCATACAAGTGGCTGACGGACTCCATCAGGAAGCCCCGGATCCGGGAGCCCGCCCAATACCGGTTGAACTCGTCGAGCTTCTCCTCGGCTTGCCGATATGAAGGTGAAACGAACACGACATCGCCCTGCACGGCGGCGATCAGCCTGTCCATGCCGTGTATGAACGCCGAACTCTTCCCGATCCCCTCGGGGGCCTTCAGGAGGATGCGTGGGTTATCCCGGACAATATTCGGGACATGACGGAGAAACTCCCGCGCCCCCTCGGGCGTCGTCGCGGCCTCCCGGAAGTCCCTCTCGAACCAATGACGATCCTGGAGCGGTATGGCCTTCGGCATGTCCGCGCAATCGCGATCAAGCTGGTTCGCCGTGACGCCGAGATCAACGACGTCCTGCCCGAATTGGTGGGCGCCTTGAAGCAGGATCCCATCGTGCTCCCCCCGCATCACACTGCTCGGGTGCGTATCGGCGGGACCGTTGTGGAAGAGGAAACGAACGTCGGGCCCCGAGTGATCCGCTCCTGCGTATGTCATTCCCTCGGGCAGGATCCCGGCGAGGATCGCCCCGAACGGATCCGTCCCATCAGGATCCGACCTGTCGAGTTCGATCGACGAGGATAAGGAGCGGTGCGGACGTGGCCCCGATGCGGCCTGCTGCGCCCGGAGACCAATCTCGATCATCTCCTCCGACTGGTGGAGCGCCCTAGTGGCCCGATAGGGGCTCTTCAGGGAGAGGCGGCTCTGGACGACGAGTTGCGGAATCCACAGCGGCTCGCCGTCGATCATCTCGGGCAGGCCCAGTGGATGTTCTGGTTCAACCTTTCGTAGCCCGTACGGACAACGTCGTGGTTGTTCCCATCGGCCAAGATTGGGATCGAATTCTAGGCGTTCGCCAATTGCCTCATCGAAGTCGTGCCGAAGCCGATTGAAATACTCCGCATGGGCAGCGCGGAGAAATTCATCTGGCACATCGCAAGTCCAGCGCTCCTTGTACTTGCTGTTCCCCACGTAAGCGAGATTCCGCCGGAGGTGCCGGAGGTCGAAAACCAGATGAACGTGAAAGCTCTTGCCCCCCGAGTAGACGACCGAGAGACCTCTGTAGTCGAAGAACCGCTTGAGCTTGCGATCGAGTTTGTGGATGACACCGCCCCGGATGCGGTCGAGCATATACCGGACGAGACCGGGCCGGTCGGCGCCCGCGAGTTTATCGAGTTCAAACGTGTAGACACAGTAGCCCGCGTTCGTCGCCCGCTTACGTGGCGGTCCCGACCATCGGCGCGCGACGGCATCGTAGCTCGGCCAGCGGAGCGGGTTCGTAAAGACGCCGACATGGCTCTGGGCCCCGTCCGGCCCATGGGCGTCAAGAATCTCCTGCGTGTAACCGGGGTTCCACGCGGGCCGCTGATCCTCCTCCCGGACTGACAGCGCCGTGTAGGTGTAATACGTCTCCGTGAGCAGCCGTGGCCGGATGAAGTCCTCATAGAGGGAGTTATCCGGCGCGTCGATCGCTGCCAGAAAGAACGCACGTTGATCGTCCGTGAGATTCGACGCGAATTCCCTGAAGATCCGACGCGGATCGATCAGACCACCTACCGGGGCTTTCAGTGCAAGAGGAACCCGTTCGTGTCTCACCCGCGGGAGCCTCCGGGAACCCGCCCCATGATGACGTCACGAGCCGCACGCCGTTCGGCGAGGCGCGCCTCGAACGCCAAGTCCTCAGCGGTCGGCTCTGTCGGCCCCGCCTCAGCGAGCGCCTTCACATAACGGTCGAGGTCTGACTCCGCCGATACCGGTGTATTACTCCCCGCCGGCGATTGCGGCGTATTACGCCCGGCGGCATCGGCGGCGAGCGAAGAAGCTGCTGACGGCTCCTCCCCGCCGAGCCGTGCCGTTTCGAGGCCGACGAGCTTCGCCAACGCCTCGGGGAGGCGACCTTCCACGGCGAGCTTCGCCATGAACGTTTCCATCGCAGTCGCAATCAAGGCGCCGCGCGTCAGCCCCAAATGGGTCGCCGTGTATGCGATTTGTTGTTTGGTCTTCTCGGGCAGATTCCGATACGTCGTGATCTGCCCCGATCGATATTTGCCGGGCATCGTACATCCTTCAGGCAACCATCCCCCGAGATTGGCCCGGTCGGCCTTTTGCATGCTGCCGACCGGGTCCGCGTCTGAAGGACGGGCGGTGGATCCGCCATCGCTATTTAGGGCGACGACGGATGTGTGTTGAAAAAGCTAGACCCGGATTGGCACGCGCCAAGTCCTGTACGAGAAAAATCGAGATCCCGCGCCTCCGCCGAAGACGTGTATTGCGTCATCGCGGGGTTCGCCGACCTACCGCCGGCGGTCGCCGCCTATGGGCCGAAACCGAACATCACCAGCCGGCGGCGGTAACCGAACGGTAATTCAGCGAAGCGGGCGCGCGGCCCCGGGAAGCGGAATGTGGAATGGCCTCACTTCGGCACTTCCCTGGGCGCCGATCGATCCCGAGGGTAGGCCTGGATCTTCCTCGAATCCGTACCTTTCGCGATCGCCCCGCTCCCGGCGCCGGCGACATCGTGGGCGAGACCGTGGGGTCAGGTGGGGGAAACGTTTCGGCGGCGCTGTCCGGGTGGATGCCGGTCGCGATGTAAATACCTTTCGTGCGCATCCAGGAAATAGTTCCACCGTCCCATCGGCTGGCCGCTAGTCGAATCTGGGAACACCCCGACGCCGAGCCCCAGCCACGAACCGCACCGTCTCAGCGGGGCTTTTCGCTGGACGTCAGGGAAGCCGCAAAGACGATGAGCGACTATTTGGGGAGCCTTCAGTTTGCCCGTTTCCTGATTTATTCGACGACGTTTGAGCCGATGATCATCGGCGAGATCCATGATGGAACTGTTTTCCCTCACGATCTCGAACAGAAGCTGCTTGAGCCAATCGCTCGGGGTTGCACACTCGATATCGAGATTTTAAAACCCGAGCACCGTTGGTATTCGATCGCGTTCGGACCGGGTGGTGGGCCGGCCCGGCGGGTCGTGCGGTGGCCGCGGGGGCCGCGGAGTCAGCCGGGGAGACCGTGGCTATACGGTGTACCTGACGAACGGTTGCGGCGAATTCAGACGACCGTTGGCGATTTGGTCGCTGCCACGGGCGACGTCTGATTAGTCACGCCACCCCCTGGGCCGACCCTGACTTGCGGTGCCCGACCCGATGGAATCCGACGTGTCCGCACCGCTCCGTTGTCGAGGAGCCCCACCTCATTCCCCCAAGAATCCCATCCCGGGCGAGTCCTCCGCGCGAACATTTCGATATAAGGTCCGGCGTACAGCCGTTCGATGCGATCATACTGCTCGACGGGTTTCTGCATCGGCAGGCCGCGCGGCGCCATAATGATTTCTGATACGTCTTTGTTGAGGCGTTTGGGATGACCTCGCCTGCCAAGCAGGCAGACTTCACAGGCTTTGCGTGTGGTGAACCCCAGGCCATGTCGAAGCCTGCGGGGATCACTTTTCATGGTCTTCACCCAAACAAAGCCAGTGCTCACACACGGGAAGCCCCATCTCTCCATCATGTCGATCGCTCCCGGCAACATCCAAGATACCGCCCAACAAAACAGGACCGCATCGGCTTTGGCGATATGCTGGATCGGAAGCACGCGCAGGGCCTCTATGCTCATGGGATCGAAATGCGCATCAGGACTGCGCCCGCACCCTTTTGCCGAATAGGTGGCGAAACACCACGGCGCGTCGATGAGGATGGTTCCGTAATGTCCCGTGGGTGCTCGGTTGAGGTCGTCGATAATCATGGGTGCTCAATCATTTCCGACTGTCCCGCTGTCCCGGGCCTGTAGCGCCGGGACGCCGGGACACCACAAACCGCATGCTCCTCATCGAGCGAGCCCCTGTTGCGCCGCTCGCTGCTTGGCGCGACCGACTGCCGATTTACTCATGCCTAGCGCGTCCGCCGCTTTCCGAATGGACTTGCCGCTGGCCAGCGCCTCGACGACGCGCTCAGTGTCAGTATCGGCGGCCGCCCGGCGCGCCCATACGCCGCGATTGTCCCGAACCTCGTAGAGTGCTTCGAAACTCTCTGCGGCGGCGCCGTACAGGCTGCGCGCCTTCTCGAAGTGAATCTCGAACCTCGCCCCTTCGAGGGGGGAGTAGTTGCAGGGGTGTTTCAAGGCGATGACCGTGTCGAGGACGTCTTCGCGCTTAGAGGTGCCTCGTTGGGCGCCGCTCTTGCCGGCGTGATGAAACAGAATGATTGACCGGCCCGCGCGACGATGGGCCAGGAGCCACGCCTGGACCGGGTCCCAGCTTTCGGCGTCGTTTTCTACACCGCTGCGGACAAGCGTCGATGTGTTGTCGAGGATGATGACCTCGGCATCGCCAACCTGCGCGTCGAACTCAGCTTGCCCGTCGCGCGAGCCAAGGTCCGGCAGACCGCCGGCGAGATCGCCGGAGAAAAATCGAAAATAGATAGGATCTGGCGGACGCCAGTCGAACCCGGCGCGGATCTCCATAAGGCGCTTCTGCATCTCTGCCGCCGGCATCTCGCCATCGACGAACAGGACCTTCTTTGGCACGGGCGCCCTAAAGCCGAGGAACTCAGAGCCGGTGGCGATGCAATAGCCGCATGTGAGGCCGAGGATCGTCTTGCCCATCCCGCGCGGCGAATAGATCATCGCGAGGCCCTTCTCCGGCAGCCACGGTTCCAGAATGAGTCGCCGGGGCGGGATTGCGAGCGCGAGGAACTCGTCGCACGTGAGCGGCCCTGGACGATGTGCGACCTCCTCAAGGTGAGGCGCGTGTTCGTTCTGCACCGGCGCTATGGGAGATCCGTCGGATGCGGCACAGGAGTTCCGGGGCCGCGACACCAAGCGATCGGCGTCCCGCTCGACGCGCTGCCAGATCACGTGCTGACAATCGGCCAGTCTGAGCGCCGCTTCGTCGTCGTACGCGCCACAGACTTCCGGGACCGCCTTTGCATCCCACCAATCCTGCTCATGCAGGATGCGCCACCACCTCCCGTCGTAGTAGGCGCGGTCTTCGTGTCGCAGGTCGCGGGTGCGGACATTGAAGAGTTCGGCCCCCATCAGAATCCCCGCAACTCGGTGACGATTTGGTCGCCGATCAACGCCGCGAAGCGCCAATCGTCGCGTATCAGCGACGAGCGCAGCCGCACGGCGAGCTTCGCCCGCGAGACGATCTTGGACGGGATAGGGACCGCTTTCTGTCTCATCTTCATTTCCTTTCGCCGATCACTCGTCGTCAACGCGGCACCGCACGCGCGCGACGACGACGCCCGCGCGAGCGGGGTAAATCGGTTCCGGTTTCGGTGGCGTGGCGCGGGAATCAGGGAGCGCTCGGTTCGGCTCTCGCCTACCGCCCAGGGCACAGACCCATCTCGTCGACGGGTTGCCAACAACCCTCTGCCCGGGGCGTCACTCTTATGAACGGCACCCAGGCCCTTGTCAATACTCGTTCCAAGATCCCCTTGGGCTTTGCTTCGATTCGCCGAACGAGTTCAATTATGAGGAATTTGCTATAATGGTTTCTCTAGTAAAACGAAGCCTGAGGGCACGGCGCTGGGGACTCGGGGGTCGTCCAGGGTTAGGAGAGCTTCGGAAGCTTCGCCGACGCCGCGTGCATCGTTTTAACCCACACCTCGCCGGAACGGGCACGTCGCGCTGCGTCAAGCCGCCGATCGCCAGCGAGACGCACTGTGGCTGGCCAGCGACGGTGATCGTCATCGAACAGCTACGCCAGCCATGCCGTTCCACAAAACGTTTTTGCGGCGTCGCGGCGACGGTTTACCGGCCCCACGACAACAGTCTCCCCAGGGGTGACGAGAACGCTCCTCTGCCCGCGTCGGACTGAGCGCTGATCTGAGGTGCTTTTTTTCTCAGAGCGCGGACGGAATGAGCTTAATCAGCTTGTAGAGTTTCGCGACTTCGTACTCACCATAGTCGCGTCCGACGCTGTCACCTTTGTGACCGGTGAGAGCATCGTGCGCCTCTTCGTCCATAACACCGCGACACAGCGTCTTGAAACGGTGACGCCAGCTATGCGTCGGCTCGATGCGTGGATCGGTGAAGCCGAGCCGCTTGATCCAATAGCTCATCGACTTAGTCGCGGCGTGGGAACGTTTCCCGTACTTGTCGATGGAGAGATTCGGGAATAACGGCCCATCTTGTGGGACGGACCTCGCGTAGGTGAGAAACCCCTCAGCGATATCTGGATGGAGGGGGACCGTGCGTTCGGATCCGATGTTCTTAATGCTGGACCGATCGCGGTGGTCGAGGCGGACGTAGAGCAGCGGCACGTCTTCCCAACCATTGCCAACCGGGCACCGCATCGTCGTGACATCGCGCGCCGCGGCGCCGACTAATTCTTCGAGCCTCACCCCGGTATAGCGCTGGACGAAAGGGCTCCACCGCCGGAGCGGTTTCGTCTCCGTGAGTGCCGCTGCGAGAATCGCGCGTTCTTCTTCGGGTGTGAAGCCACGAGGCCTGTCGCGATTCGGCTTCTCCGGCTTCTTGTACTTGAAACCGTCGCGGAGCGGATTCTTCGTGACCCCTGTAACATGCTTGTTGGAGACCGCCCAATTGAACAGAATCGAGACATACGTCCGGTATTTGTCCACGAGTTCCGGGCTCACTGTCGCGATGAGGTGGTTCTTCCACCGGTTCGCATCGGATTCGCTGATGCGGCGCATGTCGTCGTAGCCGAGGAACTCGATGAAGCGACGGGTGATCGGCGCCATTTCATCCTTCGTCTTCGCCGACGGCTTACGCTCGTCCGCCCATCCTTCGATCGCCATCTTAAAGGTGTAGGGCTCCGACTGCGGGAGGAGTAGCTCGACCGGAGCCGATGGGCGAAGGTAAGTGATAGCCTCCGCAATGCTATCGGGTCCGTAAGCGAAGCGCGACGCCAGGAACCCCGCTAGGGCGTCCTCCAGGGCCGTCTTTGCCTCCGTCACCCCCGCGTGACATTCGGCTGCTGTGCGGGGTTCCCTATAGCTCTCCGCGATTGCACGAATCTCATCCGGCGTCTTCGGCGGCCACGCACCTTGTTCGGCGAGTTCGACTTGATTCGCGAATTCAGCGATGACCGCATGCGACCGGCGCTCCGCCTCGCGCTTGTCTGCCGTTTTGAGCGAACGAAACAGGTAGGGTTGACCGATACTTGGTTGGGCCTTTTTGCCCACGGGGTACCGGACCCGGTAGGACCCGTGGTGGAATTCGACGTAGGCGATTTTCGTCTCAGTCATACGACGTGCCATCGCACCCTCCTTCGCACCCATGTTGGAGGGCGGAAACGCCTGAATTTCCTGGGACTGGCGTCTTTCCTTGGTCACCCCGGGCAGGTGGTAGCGGGGGCCGGACTCGAACCGGCGACCTTAGGATTATGATTCCTCTGCTCTAACCAGCTGAGCTACCCCGCCGCCGGTGTGCCGGATATAGCGGCTTCCGCCGGCTGCTTCAACCGCTCGCTCGCTCTGAGCTTGACGCTTGCCGATTTGAGCTGGCCGCAGGCGGCGAGGATGTCGCGGCCGCGCGGCGTCCGCACCGGCGAGGCATAGCCGGCGGCGTTGACGATGTCGCCGAAGGCCGAAATCGCGTCCTCCGTCGAACACTCAAAAGGCGCGTCCGGCCATGGATTGAACGGGATGAGATTGATCTTGGCCGGGATGCCGGCGATCAGCTTCACGAGCGCGCGGGCGTCGGCCGGGCTGTCGTTGACGCCGTTGAGCATGACGTATTCGAAGGTGATGCGCCGCGAGTTGCTCGCGGTCGGATAGGCGCGGCATGCGGCGATCAGTTCAGCGAGCGGATATTTCTTGTTGAGCGGCACCAGCACGTCGCGCAGCTCGTCCGTCACGGCGTGAAGCGAGATCGCGAGATTGACGCCGAGCTCGGTTCCGACGCGCGCGATTATCGGCACGACGCCGGCGGTCGACAGCGTGATCTTGCGCTTCGAGACCGACAGTCCTTCGTGATCCATGGCGATCGTCATTGCCTTCGCCACGCTGTCGTAGTTGTAGAGCGGCTCGCCCATACCCATCAGCACGATGTTGGTGAGCTGTCGGTCATCCTTGGGCGACGGCCATTCGCCGAGCGCGTCACGCGCCACCATGATCTGGCCGACGATTTCCGACGCATCCAGATTACGCACCAGACGCTGCGTTCCGGTGTGACAGAACTTGCAGGTTAGCGTGCAGCCGACCTGCGACGAAACGCAGAGCGTGCCGCGATCCTCTTCGGGAATGTGCACGCACTCGGCCTCCTGGCCGTCGGCGAACGCCAACAGCCATTTGCGCGTGCCGTCGCTCGACACCTGAGCCCGGCTTTCGACCGGCCGCGCGACGCTATAGCGCTCGGCGAGCTGCGCGCGGAACGATTTGGCGAGCGTGGTCATCGCCGCGAAATCGCGCGCGCCGCGATGGTATATCCAGTGCCAGAGCTGACGGGCGCGGAACGGCGCCGCGTCGAGCGTCGCCATTTCGGCGACAAGCTCCTCGCGCGACAGACCGATCAGGGTTTTGGGGGCCGGCATCACCGGCAAGATATAGGTCCGCGACAGCCGCGGCGCCAGCCTTACCGCTTGACCTTGCAGGCGGCGTCGATCGCCTTGAGCGCCTGGCCGAAACCGGTCAGGTCGTAGGTATCCGTCGTGGCCGCGCCACGTGCCGAGACCGCCTTGACCGTCGCGGTGTTGCCGCGCGCCAGCGCCTCGGTAACGGCCTTGTCGGTCGCCGCGTTAGGCGTCCAGGCGGCCTCGTTGTCGAGAAACAACGGGTATTTCTTGCCGTCGATGGCAAGTTCCGCCTTCGCGTCTTTCTTGACCGCATAGCCGAGATTGAAGGTGACGACGTTGTACGCCTTCTCCGAGATACGATGCGATACCATGGCGTCGACGCGCGAGCGTTGCGCGTTCGCTGGATCCGACTTGCTCGGCTGGCCTACCAGATAGCAGGTTGGCCCGCCCTTCGCGGGCAGGCTGTAGGCGCTCCAGATCTTTCCGGTGGCGACGGTCTTGACCTGCGCGGCGGCACCCGTCGCGGCGAGGATGAGCGGCAGCACGAGTGCGGCGAGGAGTCGTTGCATCGATTAACCATAGCGAAGCCGAGTGCGCGCGACAAGCGACGGCTCTTGCGTCGAGTCGCGCGCGGCGACAAGTTCACGCGGGAGAATCCTTACATGCGTGCAATCCTCTGCCGCGAATACGGATCGATCGATAATCTCGCCGTCGCCGATGTGCCCGAGCCGCCGCTCGGCGCCGGCCAGGTCTGTATCGATGTGCATGCGGCCGGCGTCAATTTCGGCGAGATGCTGATGGTGCTTGGCCAGTACCAGGAAAAGCCGCCGGTACCCTTCACACCGGGCTTCGAAGTCGCCGGCGTGATTCGTGCCGTCGGCGACGGCGTCAAATCGCTGAAGCCTGGCGATCGCGTGATGGCGGCGCTGCCTTGGGGCGGCTATGCCGAGGTCGCGGTCGCGGCGGCCGATGCCACGTTCTCGATTCCGCCGACGATGGATTTCGTCACAGCCGCCGGCTTTCCGATCGCCTATGGCACCGCCTATGGAGCATTCGCGTGGCGTGCCAAGCTGAAGCCGGGCGAGAGCGTTCTCGTGCTCGGCGCCGCGGGCGGGGTCGGCCTCGCGGCGGTCGAGGTCGCGGCCGCCATGGGTGCGATTGTGATCGCCGCCGCCGGCGGCGCCGAGAAATGCGCCGTGGCCCAGGCGCATGGCGCAGCGCACGCGATCGACTACCGCCGCGAGGATTTGCGCGAACGTGTCCGGGTGCTGACCGAGGGGCGCGGCGTCGATGTGGTGTTCGATCCGGTCGGCGGCGACGCCTTCGCCCAAGCGCTGCGCTCGACCGCCTGGGGCGGGCGAATCCTGGTCATCGGATTTGCCGCCGGCAGCGTCCCCCAGATCCCGGCCAACCACGTGCTTGTAAAGAATGTCGACATCATGGGCTTTCTGTGGGGCTCGTACCGCAAGCGGCGGCCCGAGCTACTGGCCCCGGCTCTTGCGCGCCTAGTCGCGTGGTACGCCGAAGGCCGCCTGCGGCCTGTGGTCTCCCACCGGCTGAAACTGGCCGACGCGGCCAAGGCCTATCGGCTTCTGCGCGAACGCAAGGCGACCGGCAAGATTGTGCTTGAGACCCGAATCTGAGCCGAGGAAAATCACCGCCCGTTGCGCAAAACTTCTCGAAAGCGGCGCGCCGGCCGGTCTATGATGCTCTGGCCTTGGGAGGGGCAGTGCGATGAGCGTCGTTCGTCAGGCGCGCCTCGAGGACGCGCAGGCGATCGCCAAGATCGAAATCGATACTTGGCGGGCGACTTACCCGGGCATGCTGCCCGACCGGGTTTTGCTCAATATGTCGGAACGGCGGCAGACCTCCTCGTGGGCCAGTTTCCTGCGGCACCGGCCGGAAGACGTCTGGGTCGCGCAGCACCCGCATATCGGCGTGGTCGGCTTCGGCAATTGCGGCGCGCAGCGCGACGGCACCGTCGATTACAGCGGTGAAATCTATACGCTCTACGTGTTGCCCGATCTCCAGGGCCTCGGCGTCGGCCGCACGCTGATGGGCGCACTGTTCCAACGGCTCGAGGCCTCCGGCCACCGCTCGGCGTTGGTTTGGGTCGTGCGCGGCAATCCTGCGCGGTACTTTTATGAACGACTTGGCGGCAAGCAGGTGATGCACCGCCCCATTCCGGTTGCCGGCCAGCCAGTCGAGGCCATCGCCTACGGCTGGCGCAACTTCGGCGCCGTGCTCGGTCGTCATGCGCGGTCGCGTGGTGAGTCTACCGGCGAGCCGCCGGCTCAATAACGCGCGACCTTGCAGTCGCGCGAAGCCGCCTATCCGTAATTGAACGTCAGGCCCGCGTGCGCAGCGGCGGGCGCGGACGCGAGCGCGTCGACGCCGTGGCCTGCGGACCGTCTTCGTCGAAGAGCTCCGCCAGGCGTTCGAGCATGGTGCCGCCGAGCTGCTCGGCATCGACAATGGTGACGGCGCGCCGGTAATAGCGCGTGACGTCATGGCCGATGCCGATGGCCGTCAGCTCAACCGGCGAGCCACGTTCGATTTGGCCGATCACCTCGCGCAGATGGCGCTCGAGATAATTGCCGGGATTCACCGACAGCGTGGAATCGTCGACCGGCGCGCCGTCGGAGATGACCATCAGGATCCGGCGCTGCTCCGGCCGGGCCAGCAACCGGTCATGCGCCCAAATCAGCGCCTCGCCGTCGATGTTCTCCTTGAGGATGCCCTCGCGCAGCATCAGGCCGAGACTCTTGCGCGCGCGTCGCCACGGCTCGTCCGCCGCCTTGTAGACGATATGGCGGAGATCGTTGAGGCGGCCCGGATTCGGAGGCTTGCCCGCGGCGATCCAGCGCTCGCGCGCCTGCCCGCCCTTCCAGGCCCGCGTGGTGAAGCCCAGGATCTCGACCTTGACGCCGCAGCGCTCGAGCGTCCGCGCGAGGATATCCGCGCTCATCGCCGCCACGGTGATCGGCCGGCCGCGCATCGAGCCCGAATTGTCGATGAGCAGAGTCACCACCGTATCGCGGAAATCCATCTCCTTCTCGCGCTTATACGACAGCGGATAGATCGGGTTGGTGACGACGCGATCGAGCCGAGCCGAATCGAGGATGCCTTCTTCGAGATCGAACTCCCACGAGCGCGCCTGCTTCGCCAAGAGCCGGCGCTGCAGCCGATTGGCGAGGCGCGCGATGATGCTCTGCAAATGCGCAAGCTGCTGGTCCAGCAGCCCACGCAGTCGCGTCAACTCGTCCGGATCGCACAGGCCTGCCGCGTCAACGACTTCATCGCACTGGGTGGTAAAGGGCCGGTAGGCGAGCGGATCGTCGTTGGCGCCGCGATTGCGCGGCAGCTGCCCTGGCCGGCCCGGCCGGCCCGGATCGTCGTCGCCCGCGCCCGGCATCAACTCGCCCTGGACGTCCTCGGCGCCGGCGGCTTCGCCGTCGTGCTTTTCCTCGTCGGGCGCGCCGCCCTCCATCGTTCCCTGCGCGCCGGAAGTTGCGCCCTCGCCGCCTTCGCTTTCGCTGTCGCCTTCCTCGACCTTGTCGCTGTCGTCCTCGGCGCTTTCTTCGGAATTTTCGTCTTCGGCCTCGCCCAGGTCGAGATCGAGATCCTGGATCAGTTGCCGCGCGGTGCGGGCATAGACCGCCTGATCGCGCATGTGACGTTCGAGGTCGAGCAGATCGCGCCCAACCTTGCCCTCGAGGTAGGGCCGCCACAGCTCGACCACCTGCCGCGCGGCCGGCGGCGGCGGCGCACCGGTGAGCCGCTCGCGCACCAGCAGCCGGATCGCCTCGGCCAGTGTCACGTCGTTGCGCTCGGCCAGCTGCTCGTAGCCCTGGCGGCGATAGCGCTCGTCCAGCATCGCCGCCAGGTTTCCGGCGACGCCGACCATACTGCGCGAGCCGAGCGCCTCGACGCGCGCCTGTTCGACACCCTCGAAAATGTTGCGCGCGGTCTCGCCGGCCGGCGCCCGGCGGGCGTGCACCGCGGGATCGTGGTAGCGCAACCGCAGCCCCAACGCGTCCGCTGCGCCACGCACCGGCGCCGCGTCCTTTTCAGCCAGATCGCGCGGCGGCAACGGCAGCCGGATGCGCGCACCCGCCGCGCCCGCCGGCTCGGCGCCATAAGTCACCGTGATGTCGGCGCGTCGCGCGATCGCACGCAGCGCCGCCGCGGTCGACCGCTTGAAGATTTCGACGGGTGAATCGTTATCCGGCATGGCCGTGGCCCCGGCGCGTCAGCTCACGGTGACGCGAACGCCGCTTTCCTTGAGCTCGCCGCCGAAGCACCGCTGGTAGTACTCGGCCACCGTGGCGCGCTCAACCTCGTCGCACTTGTTCAGAAAGGTGGTGCGGAAGGCGAAGGCCAAGTCGTTGAAGATGCGATTGTTTTCCGCCCAGGTAATGACCGTGCGCGGCGACATCACGGTGGAGATGTCGCCATTGACGAAACCGGCGCGCGTCAGCTCGGCCAGCGACACCATCGCGTGCACGATGCGGCGGCCTTCTTCGTTGTCGTAGGACGGCGCCTTGGCCAGCACGATTTCCACCTCGGCGTCGTGCGGCAGGTAATTCAGCGTCGCAACGATGTTCCAGCGGTCCATCTGGCCCTGGTTGATCTGCTGCGTGCCGTGATAGAGGCCGGTGGTGTCACCGAGCCCGACGGTATTGGCGGTTGCGAACAGGCGGAAAGCCGGATGCGGACGGATGACGCGGTTCTGGTCGAGCAGCGTCAGTTTGCCTTCGACCTCGAGCACGCGCTGGATGACGAACATCACGTCTGGCCGGCCCGCGTCGTATTCATCGAAGCACAACGCCGTCGGATGCTGCAGCGCCCAAGGCAGCAGGCCTTCGCGATACTCGGTGATCTGCAAGCCGTCCTTCAGGACGATGGCATCCTTGCCGACCAAATCGATGCGGCTGATGTGGCTGTCGAGATTAATGCGGATCAGCGGCCAGTTGAGCCGCACCGCGACCTGCTCGATATGGGTCGACTTGCCCGTGCCGTGGTAGCCTTGGATCAGGACGCGGCGGTTGTAGGCGAAGCCGGCGAGAATCGCGAGTGTGGTGTCGCGATCGAAGCGGTAAGCCTCGTCGAGATCGGGCACATGGTCGCTCGGCCGCGAAAACGCCGGCACCTGCAGGTCCGAATCGATGCCGAAGGTCTGGCGCACCGAGACGGTGATATCGGGCCGGTCGAGCGTCTCGTTGGAACGGGTGTCGTTGCTGACTGTCATAAGCGCTTTCTGCTGCCGCTGATCACGAGGTGTAACAGGCCTTGAGCGTCGAATAGGCCTGGTTGATGACTTTGAGGCGCTCTTCGGCGGCCTTGTCCCCGCCGTGGGCGTCCGGATGGTTTTGCTTCACCAGCTCTTTGTAGCGCGACTTGAGATCCGAGAGCGAAACCGGGTCGTTCAAGTCGAAAACCGCGAGAGCGCGCGCTTCGGGCGACGCCGGATGGTGATGCCGCGCCGCGCCGTTGCCGTTGGCCGCCGGCTCGTCGTCATCGAGATCAAACATGCCGTTGCCCTTGAACCGCGTTTGATAGCGGAGGGTACGCGACCCCAGGGGCCAGCTCGGCCGCTGCCATACGGTGTCCTGCCGAGTTTCACGCTCGATCTCGTCCGGCGACATGCCGGCGTAGTAGTTCCACGACGAGTTGTAGGTCCGCACATGATCGAGGCAGAACCACAGGTACTCACGCAGCGCCGAACGCGACCGCGGCGCCCGAAACTCGCCCGAGCCGGCACAACCCGGATGGTCGCAGCGGCGGCTGTTTGCCGCCCTGTCCGGGTCGGCATAGCTCGCGCTTACGGGACGTGGCATGATGTCCGATAGTATGGAGAGGCGGTCGATTCCTGACAAGCTTGCCTGTCGATGTCCGGGAATACCGTTAAAATGGGCCCGTTTCTGGGGAATTAAAGGGTCGATCGCATGTCCGGGCCGGTTGCCGAACGTATCCGCGATAAACTGGCTGCCTTGCGCCCGACGCGGCTCGTCATCCACGACGACTCACGGCGCCATGCGGGGCACGCCGGTGCCCGCCCGGAGGGCGAAAGCCATTTCCGTGTGGAAATCGTCTCGCCCACGTTCTCAGGCGAGAGCCAGGTGGCACGCCAGCGTCGCGTCTATGCGCTGCTCGCCGATGAATTGCGGGCCGGGGTGCATGCCCTGCAGCTGACGACCCTGGCACCGGACGAGGATAACAGTCCGGGTTAGGTGCAGTACAATCTAGGGTTGTATATTCGGCGGTTAGCGCTCTTAATGGTTGCAAGGCGCGTAAATCGCGCTAACATTTGTTTTATGGATTCCGACGACCAAAGGCTTGCCGGACTCGATCGAACCGGAAGCGATCGGATGCGCGCCAATTCGACGCACTCCACTCTGGTCAATCGCAATGTCACCGTGGACGGCCATCGGACGAGCATTCGCCTCGAACCGGCGATGTGGCAGGCACTCAATATGATTTGTCAGCGCGAGAACAAGACTCTGAACGAGTTGGCCACGATCATCGCGCGCAACCGCGACCAGTCGACGCTCACGGCCGGCATCCGCGTCTTTCTGCTGACCTACTTCCAGGCGGCCGCGACGGATGAAGGCCACATACGAGCCGGACACGGCATCGCCCGAACTCGCGTTCGCGCCTGACCGACGCGTTCAGTCGCGAGCGACGGTGTAATAGTCCGGCCACAACCGCTTGACGATCTCGCCGTCGCTGCGGAAAGCGTGGCAGGTATCGATCAATCGCGGCCGCTCCTTCGGCGGCTGCGGCGGTGCATCGCCGCCTTGTCGCGCCAGGCGGTGGCGATAGGGATAAATGGTTTGATAGGCGGTGGTCGCGATCGGGCCCATGAGCTCGACCAGGTGGGTACAGCCCTCGACCCCACCCAGCCGCTCGCGCACCTTGGACAGAAAGCCCGGGCGAATGCTCAGGCCCATGAGACGCATGAAATTCGGTGCGATCGCCGGGCAGACCGGAAACGGGCTCTTGTCGGTGACGGCTTCGACGCCACGCACAATCAGATCGTCATCGACAGTCAGCCGGACCCACATTTCATGCACGGGCTCGCCGGCTTCGACGCGGCCGCGGTAATCGCTATCGAAGGCATAGGTCTTCGTATCGGTGAGATGGCCCTCGACGTCCCACAAACCGTCGGCGCGGCGATAACCGTGGCAATGGACCTTGCGGGTGTGGATATGCTGGCGCGGCGACGCGAGCGACAACGGCATGACGAAATCCTCCGGAAACTGCGCCCTATTTAGAAAGCGCGTGCCGGCCGCGCCAGTGTCTTGACCTCGTGCCGCAGAAAGTCGCGCAGGTCTTCGGAAGTCACGTCGCGACTGATGAACCCTTGGCCGATGTCGCGGACGAGGATGAGGCTGATGCGGCCGTCCTTGACCTTCTTGTCCTTGCGCATGAGCTCGAGCAACGCGTCGGCATCGATGCCGCCGAGTTCGGTGCGCAATCCGACGGCCGTGAAGTGGCGACGCACGC
>Ga0307373_10000508_pt1 | contig 74126 bp, 57 predicted proteins | sample OX2MG_FD_202534 | JGI IMG/M metagenome (GOLD analysis project Ga0307373, IMG submission 202534) | Soil microbial communities from Risofladan, Vaasa, Finland - OX-2 | ecosystem: Environmental > Terrestrial > Soil > Coastal area > Acid sulfate soil | place: Finland: Risofladan, Vaasa | collected... | reverse complement strand
GGGGCCGGTAGCGTGGCGCAGAAAATGCGCCAACTCACGCGCAACGCGCGCTTGGTCTTCGACTACCTGCGCATGACAGAAAACTCATGCGCCTGCCGCCGTCGCAATTAGAACAAATTTACCGTGATAAGTCGGTAGTGGTACGTTTTCACGGCGGTAGCGGCGGTCTCTGACCGCCGAATCTTGTTTATCAGCACCTTCCGGCGGTCAGAGACCGCCGCTACAGCAAACAAACTGAGACGCTGCCCTAAAAAAGAATATTTATACTTACCATGTATAATTATGCTATGATGTTTTGGACCGGGGTGGAGCGGTGAAAGGATGATGGCGGTTTTGGAAAATCTGGTTTCGGGAAAGGCCGAGGGGGAGCGCTCGGACCGGACCTCACGGGTTGCGGTGGTGGGCGCTACGGGGTATGCGGGGCTGGAGTTAATCCTCTGGCTGGCCCGGCATCCGCGAGCCCGGGTGGCAAAGCTGATTTCTTCCGGGCGGCAGGGCTCTACCAGCTTTCCCGTAGAACAGAGCCATCCACAGCTTCGCGGATTGGGTCTGCCCGCCTGCACCGATCTGCGCCTCCAGGATCTCGGTGCGGACCAAATCGATCTGGCTTTTCTTGCGACCCCCCACGAAGTTTCGCTGGAGCTCGCGCCGAAGCTGATGGCCCAGGGCGTCCGGGTCATCGATTTGAGCGCCGCCTTCCGCCTGAAAGACGTTCGGTCCTATCCGCGTTGGTACGGCTTTGACCATCGAGCTGCGGGTGAGCTCGCACAGGCCGTGTACGGTATGCCGGAGTTGAAGTCTGGGGCGATTCGCAACGCACGGCTGGTGGCGAACCCGGGTTGCTACCCCACCTCAATCATTCTGGCTTTGGCGCCGCTCTTCGAAGTAGGCTGGGTGGACCGTTCGGCGGGAATCGTCTGCGATTCGCTGTCGGGGGTGAGCGGAGCGGGACGGTCGTTGCGCGATGACCTGCAGTTTGAAGAGGTCAATGAGAATTGCCGCGCCTACGGGTTTTTTGGGCACCGGCATTTTCCCGAGATGCTCGAAGCCCTGAATCTGGGCGAGGACCTGCTGACCTTTGTACCGCATCTGGTGCCGCTTTCGCGCGGCATCTTGAGCACCATCCACGTCCGGCTCATCCACCGGTTGAAGACCGCCAATGTGGTGAGCCTTTTCAAGGAGCGTTACGGCGAAGACGGCTTGGTGCGGATTGTTCCCGAGGGCAAAGTGCCCGATGTGCGGGGCGTGGCTCACACCCCCTTTGCGGATATTGGATTCGTGCTGGATGAACCCACGGGCCGTCTGGTGATCGTTTCAGCGATTGATAATCTGGGCAAGGGTGCCGCCACCCAAGCCATTCAAAACATGAATTTGATGCTCGGCCACGAGGAGACTGCCGGACTCCGTTGAGAATGGTGATCAAAATCGGGGGCAGCGCCGCGGAGTCTCCTGAAATCCGCAAAGGCCTTGCCAAGCAGATCGTCAAGCTCTGCCGCTCCGGCCATGATGTGGTGGTGGTGCATGGCGGTGGCAAACTGCTGACCCAAACGTTGGAGCGTCTTGGCCTAGGCGTAGAGTTTCAGGATGGACTGCGCGTTACCGACCGCCAAACGCGTGATGTGGCGCTGATGGTGCTTGCGGGCATTGCCAACAAACAGTGGGTGGCGGCGTTTCAGTCGCAGAAACAAGCGGCCATTGGAATCTGTGGCGGCGACGCCGGGTTGGTGAGCATTCGGCCGTTTAAGCAACGCGGCGAAGCAGGTGGCAAGTCTCTTGGATTTGTGGGGCTTCCGAACAAGGTGGATACGGCCATTCTCGAACTGGCATTCCGCGAGCGCCTGTTGCCGGTGGTCGCCAGTGTGGCACCGGGACCGGGCGGAGAATATTATAACGTCAATGCCGACGACTTTGCGGCGGCGCTGGCGGCGGCGCTTCGTGCGGACCGGTTACTCTTCCTCACCGAATCCGGAGGCGTACTCGACCAGGAGAAACGGATTCTTCCCATTTTGAAGGTGAAGGACATTCCGCGCCTGATTCAGGATGGCACGGTGCGTGACGGCATGATTCCCAAGCTGCTTTCCTGTGCCCGGATTCTGGACAGCGAGATTGGTGAAATTGACATCCTTTCACCGGCGGTGAGGGACGGGCTACTGCGGATCGTGGCGGGCCGGCAGCCGGTGGCAAAGAATTCATCGGGTACACGGGTGGTTAAAAATTGACAACCTACGCTGAGATTGCAGAGATTGAAAAGAAGGTTTTGATCCCGACGTATGACCGCCTCCCCATTCTTGCGGTGAGTGGCGAGGGTTGTTACCTAATCGATGATCGCGGGCGCAAGTATTTGGATTTTCTCGGCGGCCTCGCCGTGAACTCGCTGGGCTACGCCCATCCGGAGCTGATGGCGGTGCTGCGCGATGAAGCTCAAACCTTATTGCACGTTTCAAACTTGATCTATCACCCCTATCAGGCGCCGGTGGCGGAAAAGTTGATTCAATGGTCGGGCCTGGACCGCGTGTTCTTCGGGAATTCGGGCACGGAGGTGACAGAAGGCGCCATCAAGCTGGCCCGTGCTTACGCCCTCAAACGCCAACACTCCGGGCGGCACGAGATTCTCGCGGTAGAGAATTCGTTTCACGGGCGCACCCTGGGTTCGCTGGCTGCAACCTGGCCGGAAAAATACCGGAAACCCTTTGAGCCGCTTGTTCCCGGCGTGCGCTTTGTGCGGCTGAACGACGTTCAGCACCTGCGCGAATGCTTCACACCGCAAGTCGCAGGATTGTTGGTAGAGACGATTCAAGGTGAGGGTGGCATCGTAAAAATCAGCCAGGAATTTCTGGAGACGGCGGAATCCCTGGCGCGACGGCAAGATGCGCTGCTGATCTCCGATGAAATCCAATGCGGTTTGGGCCGCACCGGCAGATTCTTTGCCTATCAGAAGTTCGGTTTGAAACCGGACGTGGTTCTGGTTGCCAAACCCTTGGGCGGCGGTTTGCCGCTTGCCGCCTTGATCGCCCGGGAAGATGTGGCCCAGGCGTTTTCCCCCGGCATGCACGGCACCACTTTTGGCGGCGGCCCGTTGCAGTGCCGGCTGGCGTTGAAGGTCTTGGAGATCATCGAGCGTCCCGGCTTTCTCGATGGTGTCCGCGAGACCGGCGCCTATTTTCAGAGGCGCTTGGAATCGCTGCAGCAGGAATTTCCGGCCCTGATCCGTGAGGTGAGGGGTGAAGGCTTGATGATGGCTTGTGAACTGACGGGACCCGGGAAGAGCCTGGTGCAGCAAGGGCTTGAATCCGGTGTCCTGATGAATTGTACCCAGGAGAAGGTTCTGCGTTTCCTTCCTCCACTGATTATTGAAAAACCCCACGTGGATGAATTGATCGGCGTTCTACGGGGCATCTTTGCGGCATGGTTGGCTCAGACTCCTCAGGAGGCACACGCATGACACCGGCAATGGTTCACCTTGAAGTTCCTGAAAAATTGAGCGTTTCAGACTTGATCGCGGAGCGCGATCTGTGCCGTCAGGATATTGAAATGATTTTCAACCTGGCGGCGCGGGTTAAGAGCTCGCCTTCATCTTACGCGCGGGCATTGCAGGGAAAGCAGATCGCACTGCTTTTTGAAAAGCCTTCGCTGCGCACCCGCGTGACCTTTGAGGTGGGCATGACCAGCATGGGTGGGTTCGCCGTCATCCTGGATCATTCCAAACCCCGTCTGGGCGAGCGCGAGAGCGTGCGCGACGTGGCGCGCAACCTGGAACGCTGGGTACAGGGCATCGTCGTCCGGACCTTTTCGCAGCAGACCGTCGAAGAGCTCGCGGACCACGCTTCCATCCCCGTGATTAACGGGTTGACGGACCTCTTCCATCCTTGTCAAGCTCTCGCCGATTTCTTTACTCTTGAGGAGAAATTCGGGAAGCTGCGCGGCCTCGAAATCGCCTATGTCGGAGATGGCAATAACATGGCCCATTCGCTGATGATGGTGGCCGCCAAGCTCGGCGTTTCCATTCGCATTGCCACGCCACGCGGCTATGAACCGCGGGAGGAAATCGTCCGCGAGGCAAAACGCCTCGCCGCCAAGTTGGGCGCAAAAATCCGCCTGCTCCACGACCCGCTTGAAGCCGTTTCCGGCGCCCAGGCAGTCTATACCGACGTTTGGGCCAGCATGGGCCAGGAGCACTCCGCCCACCTGCGGGCACAGGTCTTTGCGCCGTTCCGGATCACCGAAAGCCTCATGGCGGAAGCCGCTTCGGATGCGGTCTTCATGCATTGCCTCCCTGCCCATCGTGGTGAAGAGGTGACGGAAGCGGTGATTGACTCGCCCCGTTCGATTGTCTTCGACCAGGCGGAAAACCGCCTGCACGTGCAGAAGGCCATTCTGCTGCTATTGTTGCAAGAAGCGGTGGAGTAACGGTTCCCCCCATTTTTCCGGTTGGGATTCCGTTGCCCGCCCGGGCGGGTCTTTGCATTTGCGCTTCCGGGCTTGTTTTCACAAACCGGCATCCACCCGTCAACCCAACAGGAGTCTTGTGTGACCATTCGAAAGGCTCAACTGCGCGATGTGCCGGCGATCTTCGAAATGATAAGCCACTATGCTGCGGAAAAGATCATGTTGGCCCGGCCAGTAGCCGACCTCTACGAAGCCATTCGCGAGTTTTCCGTGGCGGTGGATGACGACGAAGTGGTGGGTTGCGGGGCGCTGAAGCTCTATAGCCCCGAGCTCGCGGAAATCAGGTCGCTTTGCGTGGCGCCCGGCATTCAAAAGAAAGGCGTCGGGCGAGGCTTGATGGAATGCCTGCTGGATGAGTCGGGGCGATTCGGCCTGAAGACGGTTTTTGCGCTCACCCTCGCTCCGGAATTCTTTTTGAAGTGCGGTTTTCGCGAAGCCGTCCGCGAACGGTTCCCTATGAAGATCTGGCGTGATTGCCTCCGCTGTGACCGTTACTTCCGCTGTAATGAAAAGACCGTTTCACTTGACCTCGCGGACCGCCTCCAACCGGTCAACGAAAATGCGGAAAGCGCCACAGAAGTTTCCGTCTAACCCCAATACTGTTCAGTTAAGGTGAGTCTCGTGATCTTGATGTCAGGGGCGTCGCCTCACCCCGGCCCTCTCCCCGCCTGCGGGGAGAGGGGGAACCGCACAGCGGTGGGTGAGGGGATATGGTTCAACCGTGTGCATTATTCTCGAACGGTCCTCGAGTAGAACATCGTGAATAATCCCGTCTAACCCTCTGCTGATCTCTGCTCGCTTCCAGCACTGCGTGTGGTCTGCAAACTCCAAGTTCCTCGAAACAGTCGATCCGCGGCTCCGAAGAATTCGCGATTTGTGAAATATCCAAGAGGGTCAATCCTGCCCTGAATCAGTCCTTCCACTCCGTATGAAACACGCCCGGCTTATCCGTGCGGCGGTAAGTGTGCGCTCCAAAGCAGTCGCGCAATGCCTGCAAGAAGTTCGCGGGCAGCCGCTGCCGGCGGTAGCTGTCAACGTAGGCAAGCGAAGCAGCCATCGCCGGGCAAGGAATGCCGAGACCGGCGGAAGTCTCCGCCACCTCACGCAGGCTCTGCCCTTGTTCGTTCACCATGCGGCTGAAATAGGAATCAAGTAGCAGATTTTTCAGTCCGGGATTGGCGCGGAAAGCCGCGGCGATGGGATCGAGCATCTTGGACCGGATGATGCAGCCGCCCTTCCAGATTCTGGCAATTTCCGGAGGATTCAGGTTGTAATCATATTCGGCGGAAGCCACGCGAAGCAGCTCAAAGCCTTGCGCGTAACACACCGCCATGGTCACCGCCAGGGAATGACGTACCTTCCCAAGCAGGACGGCTTTCTGCCCGGTGAATTTCGGCGAGGGCCCGGTCAGAATGGCCGAAGCCGCCACCCGCTCATCCTTTTGTCCGGAAAGAATCCGGGAACAGACCGCCGTGGTTAGGGTGGGGACGGCCACGCCCAGGTCCATGGCGTCCTGCGCCGTCCATTTTCCCGTGCCCTTTTGCTCACCTTCGTCCAGGATCGCATCCACCAGCGGCTGCTGGGTATTAGGATCGATCTTGCTGAGCACCAGTGCGCTGATTTCAACCAGGAAGGACCCCAGCTCGGCTTGGCTCCATTCCGCGAATGTGTCGCGAATCTCCGTTGTGGAAAATCCCAATCCGCTCTTCAACAGGTCGTAAACCTCGCAAAGCGCCTGCATGATGCCATACTCAATGCCGTTGTGAACCATCTTCACATAATGGCCGGCGCTGCGCGGGCCCAGCCATGTGCAGCACGCGCCGTCCCCGGTTTGTGCAGCCATCTTGGTGAGCACCGGCTCCAGGTGTTTATAGGAATCCTCATGGCCGCCCGGCATCAGACTGGGACCGTGCAGCGCACCCTCCTCACCGCCGCTCACACCCATTCCAAAAAATCGCAAGCCGCCGCCTTCCAGTTCCTTCACGCGACGGTCCGTATCCTTGAAATACGAGTTTCCTCCGTCAATCACGATGTCTTCGGCCTTCAGATGCGGTTTCAAATCGCGCAATACGGCGTCCACGGGCGCACCCGCCGGCACCATCATCAGGATGCGTCTCGGCTCCTCCAATGAGTTCACGAAGTCGGGAAGCGTCTTGGCAGCCACCACTTTTTTGCCCGAGCCCCGCGCCGCGAACTGCTGCACTTTGTCGGCGCTCAAGTCGTATCCCGCCGCGGAAAATCCTTTGCTCTCTGCATTAAAGGCCAGGTTACTTCCCATAACGCCCAGCCCGATGATGCCCAGATGTTGTTTGCTCATGCCTCTTGTCTCCCAGCCGCTTGCAAATTTTGTGCCGCATCCCCAGCATATCAGAACAGGGGAAGGCGCGGAGAGGCTACGGAACATCGGTAGTGACTCAATTTGTTCCTTCACCGTCATTCCCACGAAAACGGGAATCCACTTCGAATATCGCAGTGGCATTCCGAACTCGTGCAGAAAAAGGGATTGTCCGGAGCATGGATCCCCGCCTTCGCAGGGATGACGGTGGCGAACAATGTCACAAAACATCAAACTGAGTCCTACCAGAACATCGCGTCGCGATTAGCCCGCATTTCCCCCTAACAATTTGAAAAAGGCTGTCTTTTCTGTTATCAGCACTTTATTGAGAAAAACTTGCGCCAGAGAATTGAGGCCGCCTGTCTCCTGTATACAATGTATCGCATCGATACAAAGTACTTTTTCCGTCCATGCACCCTGCCCTTGGCTAAAATGGTATGGACTCGACGACGGTTTGCAACCGGCAGAAGACTTCCCGGAGGTGGCGGGAGCGGCGAGCGCAACCGAAATTTACGGAACGAACCCTAAGTACCACCATTCGCAATTACGGTAACGTATTCTTGCAACGGCCTTCAACCCCCCCCTCACCCCCAGCCCCTCTCCCCGCAAGCGGGGAGAGGGTGGCGCGCAGCGCCGGGTGAGGGGGTGCGAGAATACGTGAGCGAACTTACGAAACGCTGCACTAAGAACCCGTTTCTCGCCTGGTTCGCGGCCGCAACGGAAGGGCGGGGTTTCAAACCCGCCGAAAAGAGCGGCGTACATCATTATTTTCGGAACGAACCCTAAGAGTGTATGAAAACAAAGGATCGAGGTTTGGAACGAACCCTAAGAACCCATTTTCTCAGTCGGTTTGCTGCCGCAACGGAAGGGCGGGGTTAATACCCCGCCCTTCCTGCGTACCGGATAATCTGGTGAGAGATCCAGGTTGGGCCAACCGGTCACGGATGCCGTCGCCTCCTAACCGTCTGCCTTGACTTGGTCTTGGATGTGCAACCATACTTGGCATTGCAATTACTCGGGCGTAGATTTTGTCGTCGTGCCAGTCTCATTACCGGCACGCTACTTTCGCGGCTTTAGACTTGCCTCAGAGGTTGAGGAATATGTCCAATTCAGACGAATCCAATCCCTCGACTTGCTTCGGGGTAAGCTGCCACAGCTCACTGTTGACAGACCTCTACGAACTCACCATGGCGGCGGGTTATTATGCCCATCATATTGATTGCCGTGCCACGTTTGAGCTTTTCGTTCGCCGCCTGCCGCCGCAGCGGTCTTTCCTGTTAGCTTGCGGGCTTGAGGCGACCCTGGATTATCTCGAGCAGTTTCACTTTAGCGGTGAGGAAATTGATTATCTCCGGGGGGTGCCGGCCTTCCGGACTGTGCCTGCATCCTTCTTTGATTATCTCTGCGCGATGCGCTTTACCGGCGACGTTTGGGCCGTGCCGGAAGGTACGGTGGTTTTCGGCGAGGAGCCGATTATCCAGGTCACCGCGCCGCTTGCCGAGGCGCAGATCGTTGAAACCTACCTGCTTTCGACTATCAATTTTGAAACATTAATCGCCACCAAAGCGGCCCGGGTCTATCACGCCGCCGCCGGCAAAGGCGTGCTGGAATTCGGCACGAGGCGGGCGCAAGGGCCGGAAGCGGGATTCCGCGCCGCGCGCGCCGCTTACGTCGGGGGTTGTGAGGGAACCTCCAACGTGCTCGCGGGCTTCCATTATGGTATCCCGGTTTATGGTACGGCAGCGCATTCCTGGACGCAGGCTTTCCCCACGGAGCAGGAGAGCTTTGAGGCCTTGCTGGATACATTCCCTGAAACTGCAATCCTCTTGATTGACACCTACGATCCGCTGGCCGGGGCGGAAATCGCCGGCCGCCTGGGAAGACCTGTGCCGGGGGTGCGATTGGATTCCGGTGACCTCTTTGAACAAAGCCTTTTGGTCCGCGCGATTCTCGACCGGCACGGGTTGGCGGACACAAAGATTATTGCCAGTGGTGATCTTAACGAATACAAAGTTGAAGAGCTGGTTTCGCGGGGCGCAGCCATTGATCTTTATGGCGTGGGCACGGAACTTTCGACTTCTCGTGATCTTCCGGCGCTGAGCGTCGTCTACAAGCTGGTGGAAACCAAGCAGGGCGACCGTAAGGAATATAAGACTAAGTTCAGCGAGCAGAAAGCCTACCTGCCCGGACGGAAGCAGGTCTTCCGCTACTTCCGCGATGGGTGTTACGATCGTGACTTGATTTGCCGGGCGAATGAGCTTCATCCCGAGGCGGCGGGCCTGCTGCATCTCGCCATGAAAAACGGTCGTCGCGTGGATGGCCGCGAGCCCGCCAGTGCCGTCCGCCTGCGGGCGATTGAAAACTTGAAGCAACTTCCCCAGGAGTATCAAGCCTTGCAGAATACGCCCCACTATCCCGTTGAGAAAAGCGAGGCGATTGAAAAACTTTTGGAGGACGTTCGCGAGCGTCACTTTGGAGCGGCGGAGAATTCCTTGCCGGAGAGGGAAATCTGATGGCCGCGCTGCAATAGCTGCCCCTCTGAATGCTCCCCTGGGATTGAATCGGAGTTGGTTATGCCTGAAAGAATCGCCTTCCTTGATATTGATACGCAGCGTGACTTCATGCTTGCAGAGGGCGCGCTTTATGTGCCCGGCGCGGAGCAGATCATCCCTCGGCTGGGGGAATTGGTGAAGCTGGCGCGGGATTGCGGGATTCCGGTGATTTCGACCGCCGATGCTCACCCGCCGGACGATCCCAGCTTCCGCCAGTGGCCACCCCATTGCGTGACTGGGACTCCGGGCCAACTGCGCATCCGGGAAACAACCCAGGCCGGGGCGCGCATCATTCCCAACCGCCCCTTTAAGCTCGAACCGCAGCTCTACCTGACTGGTCAAACGATTTTTGAAAAGACGGACTACGACGCCACGAGCAATCCCAATTTCGGCGCCGTCGTCCGCCAACTCGGCATTTCGCGGCTGGTCACTTTCGGCGTGGCCACGGATTACTGCGTGTGCGCCACCGTCCTTTCCGTGCGCCGCCTGGGGATTCCGGTGGATCTTGTCCTCGATGCCTTGAAGGGCATTACTGAGGAAAGCAGCCAGCGGGCAATTCAGCAAATGATTGCGGCAGGGGTAAGAGTCATCAATACCGCTGACGTGCTTGTGGAATTTGGCTCCGCCCAAAAGCGGTAGTGGGTCAGTTTGCTGGTGCGGCGGTCAGAGACCGCCACACCTGAATTGCCAACGATTTCCGGCGGGCACAGGCCGCCGCTACAGCAAAGTGCGTCACTACCTGGCGGAGTGGTCCGCGAGATCGGCACAGGGGGGCGGTCGCCCGCAGTCCCCTGCCACACGACCGCGCGACGAGGCCAGGAGACAAGTCTTTGCTCTATTTATCCTAAGCTTTTCGACTGGAAGCGAATAACAGCAATCCGGGATGCTAGCAAAATGATTAGAATCAATGATTTAAATGAATTTTATTTTCCGTGCTTGTGGCGGTTGAGAGCGGCAGCTCGGCTGGGCGCGCAGATCAAATATCGATCTGTGCGTCCGATGAGCCTCTTCCGGAGATGATGAGGAAAGAGTCTTGCTTATCCAGCTTACGGCGCGCGGCACCGTGCCGTCAGGGCCGAAGCAGACTTGCCGCCGCTTCGGTCTTAGCGGCCGAACAATTTACGACGGAGCCCGCCCGCCACGCCGATCAAGCCGGTCCCAAGCAGAAGCAGCGACGACGGTTCAGGAGTTCCGCTCGTGCCCGTCAGATAACCTTCCAACCGGGCGGCTTCGAGATAATTGTCGTCCGAGGTTAGGGTGAGGGTCAGCGTATTCAAGCCCGTCTGAAAGTATGGGCTCCCGATGGGCACGCTAACCTGGATTTCTCACTAAACAATTGAAAAAGGCTGTCTCTTCTGGCATAAGCATTTTATTGAGAAAAACTTGCGCCAGAGAAGGAGACAGCCTTTATGACTACAGAGTGTAGCGGAAAACCTTTTGAATGTCAGCCCCTGGGGAAGCGGCAAGTGCGGGCGGGTTTTGATGGGGGGACGATCACCAGCGATGGGGGAGGATTGCTGCTGCGTGAGGTGGAGAAGCGGACGGGGATCGTGGAGCGGTTTGCGGCCTGCTTTACGGACCATCGGGACGGGGAACGGATCGAGCATACGGTCAAGGAGCTGGTGGCGCAGCGGGTGTACGGGTTGGCGTTGGGGTACGAGGATTTGAACGATCATGATGAACTGCGGCGGGATCCGTTGATGGCGGTGCTGGCCGAGAAGGAAGATCCGACGGGGGAGAGCCGGGCGCGGGCGCGGGATCAAGGCAAGGCGCTGGCAGGCAAGAGCACGCTGAACCGCTTGGAGCTGAGCGGGGCGGAGGTGGGAGAGAAGGAACGCACCAAGAAGATCGTGATCGATCCAGGAGCAGTGGACCGGCTGCGGGTGCAGGTATTCCTGGAGTCTCAGGAGGAAGCCCCGACGGAGATCGTTCTCGATCTGGACGCCACCGACGATCCGCTGCACGGCCACCAGGAAGGGCGGTTCTTTCACGGGTACTACGGGAATTATTGCTATCTGCCGCTGTACATCTTCTGTGGGGATGCGTTGCTCGGCGCGCGCTTGCGGCCGTCGAACCGGGACGCGGCGGCGGGATGTGTGGAGGAAGTGGAGCGGATCGTGGGTCAGATTCGACACACCTGGTCGCAGGTGAAGATCGCGATTCGCGGCGACTCGGGTTTTTGCCGGGAAGAGTTGATGACGTGGTGTGAAGGCCATGAGGTGGATTATGTGCTGGGGCTGGCGAAGAACGCGCGGCTGAAGGCGGCGATTGGGCCGGAGGTGGAGCAGGCGGCGGCGGAGTATGCGGAGACGGGGCAAGCGGCGCGGGTGTTCAAGGAATTCGAGTATCAGACGCGAGAGAGTTGGAGGCGGGCGCGGCGGGTGGTGGCGAAGGCGGAGCACTTGGAGAAAGGCTCCAACCCGCGGTTTGTGGTGACTTCATTATCGGCGGAACGCTGGGAGGCGCGGCGTTTATACGAAGAGTTGTACTGCGGGCGCGGCGAGATGGAGAACTGGATCAAGGAACAGTTGATGCTGTTTGCGGACCGGACGAGCACGGCCTTCTTGCGGAGCAATCAGATTCGCTTGGACTTTTCTTCGATCGCCTATCTGTTGATGGAGGCGCTGCGCCGCTTGGGCTTGAAGGGGACGGAGTGGGCCCAGGCGCAGTGCGCGACGATTCGGCTGAAGGTGCTGAAGATCGGGGCGCTGATGCGGGTGACGGTGCGGAAGGTTTGGATGGCGCTGGCGGGAGGCTATCCCTACGCGGAACGGTGGGCGAGGATTTGGGCTCAGCTTCAGCAGATTCCCCTGCGAAGCTGAAACGGAGAGTGCGAAGGGTGTCTGATGGCATGGGCAAATCCTTGTAATTCAGGTGGCACGACCTCTCGAAAGGGGGCTGTGGTCTCGAGGCGAAGTCGCACTCCTTTTTTCGGCGACACGGCCCTGCCCAAGACCCTCGAATAGCCACCCTCCGGCCTCGCGGTCAGCGTTCAAAAAAGCTGGTGAGAAATGCGGGCTAAGTGCAGCGTTTCGTAAGTTCGCTCACGTATTCTCGCACCCCCTCACCCGGCACTGCGTGCCACCCTCTCCCCGCTTGCGGGGAGAGGGGCTGGGGGTGAGGGGTTGTTGAAGAACGTTGCGAGAATACGTTACCGTAATTGCGAATGGTGGTACTAAGGTCTGGCGACGCGGTGAAAGCCTATGTTGGCTGGCCCGGCAGTTTTGCCTCCGGTATTTGTCCATCCCTCTCATTCCGTTGGGCATGCACAACGGCGATGGCGGCCATGTTGACGATTTCTTCCACGGCCGCCCCACGTTGCAGCACATGCACGGGCTTCGAGAGCCCCATCAGAATCGGTCCCAGCGCCTCCGCGCCGCCAATCCTCATCATCAGCTTGTAGGCGATATTAGCAGCGTTCAGGTCCGGAAAGATCAGGACGTTTGCTCCCCCGTTGAGTGTTGAAAACGGGTAATCCTCGGCCAGCAGTTCGGGGGTAACGGCGATGTCCGCCATTATCTCTCCATCCACGCACATATCCGGGGCCCGCCGTTTTACGATCTCGGTGGCCAGCCGGACTCTCTCCGTTGCGGGGTGGCGAGTGCTCCCGAAACTTGAGAAGGAGAGCATGGCCACGCGCGGCTCAAAATTGAACTCGCGGGCCACTTCAGCAGCCAGGGTGGCAATCTCCGCCAGATCTTCGGAGGAAGGTTCGATGTTCACGGTGGTGTCCGCGAAAAAGAAGACCTGCTTCTTGGTAAGGATCACATAAACCCCACAAACCCGCCGCACGCCGGGGCGGGTGTTGATGATGGCAAGAGCGGGCCGGATGGTGTCCGGATAGTGTTGGGAAACGCCGGCCAGCAGGCCATCGGCATCCGCCATGCGCACCATCATAGCCCCGAAATAGTTAGGATTCACGATTTGCTCGTGAGCTTCGCTGCGCGTGATGCCGCGGCGTTGACGCAGGCGGTATAGCGCGGAGGCGTAGTCCTGCAATTTCGGAGATGACTCAGGTTGGATGATTTCAGTATCCAAAAGGGAAAGGCCCAACTCCTTCGACCGGGCTTCGATGATTTCGGGGCGGCCCAGCAGAATAGGTTGGGCGATGCGTTCCTCAATGATTTGATGAGCGGCGCGGATGATCTTCGGGTGCTCACCCTCGGAAAACACAATCCGCTTGGGAGCGGAACGGGCGCGGCTGTGGACACCCTGCATCACTTCGGAGGTTCGCCCCAGGCGGCGCGAAAGCTGGTCCCGATAGGCTTCCAGATCAATCTGGATGCGAGCCACGCCGCTTTTCATGGCTGCTTCCGCCACCGCAGAAGACTCCCAAATGAAGACACGCGGATCAAAGGGCTTGGGAATAAAGTATTCCGGCCCGAAGTGCAGACTCCCCACGCCGTAGGCTCGCAGCACCGAGTCTGGAACGTCCTCCTTGGCGATGGCCGCCAAGGCCCGGGTCGCGGCAATCTGCATATCTTCATTGATGGCGCGAGCCCGCACATCCAAAGCTCCCCGGAAAATGAAGGGAAATCCAAGCACGTTATTAACCTGGTTGGGAAAGTCAGACCGGCCCGTAGCCACGATGGCGCCGGGCCGCGCCGATTTTGCGGCGTCGTAGCTGATCTCGGGCTCCGGGTTGGCCATCGCAAAAATGATGGGCCGGGCCGCCATGGATCGCACCATTTCCGGAGTGACGCATTCCCCCACCGAAAGCCCCACAAAGATGTCCGCGTCGCGGATGGCTTCGGCCAAGGTTCGCATCGTGGTCTTGACGGCATAACGGGAGTTGTAAGGGTTCATTCCCCTCTCGCGACCCTCGTAGATGACGCCATCAATATCACACAGGATGATGTTTTCCTTCTTCATGCCAAGCCGCACGTAATGGTCCGCAGAGGAAAGGCCCGCGGCTCCTGCGCCATTGAAAACCGCGCGGACTTCACCAATTTCCTTGCCAGCGATTTCCAGGGCATTGAGGAGAGCGGCCCCGGAGATGATGGCGGTTCCATGTTGGTCATCGTGGAAGACGGGAATCGAGAGTTGTTCGCGCAGGGCCTGTTCAATCACAAAGCACTCCGGGGCGCGAATGTCTTCCAGATTGATCCCCCCAAAGGTCGGTTCGATCAGGCGGCAGACCCGAATCATGTCCTCGGGGTCCTGCGAATTGATTTCCAGGTCAAAGACGTCAATATCGGCAAAGCGTTTGAAGAGCACGGCCTTGCCTTCCATCACCGGCTTGCCGGCGAGCGGCCCAATGTTGCCGAGGCCGAGCACGGCGGTGCCGTTTGTGACCACAGCCACCAGATTGGCTTTGGCCGTGTACTCATAACCCAGTTCCGGATCGCGGGCGATTTCAAGGCAAGGCACGGCCACGCCTGGGGTGTACGCCAGGCTCAAATCCCACTGCGTCATGCAAGGCTTGGTGGGCGAGATTTCGATTTTCCCCTTGCGCCCCTTGCAGTGGTAGTCCAGGGCGTCCTGCTTGCGAACCTGCATGAAAACCCCTCCGTGGTGATGAAGTCCTGAGCGGTCAAGAAATCTTGCAACTGGCTATTGTGCCACAGACCGGGGGGCTTGGCGCGCCGATGAGCCGGGAGTGTCCGGGGTGGATTTGATTCGTTGAAGGTTGCTGCCCATAGCGTCCTGGCGCGAATGATTTTGCGTCAACTGCGAAACCGAATTCCCACCAAGCCGCCAAGAAACGCCAGGGGCACCCAGCTTTATGGGTTAACCCGGACTTCTGGATTCTGAGGATTTTTCATAAATCACCCGGCCTCGCTTGACAGTGAGCACACAATGGTTCAAAGCGAAGTAATAAGCGATCTTGCGGTAATCGTCCACGTCCATAACGGCAAGGTCAGCCTGCTTGCCCGGCTCGATGGATCCCAAGCGATCGTCACGCCTCAAGGCGTAAGCGGCATTCAAGGTGGAGGCGGCGATGGACTCGGCGGGGGTCATGCCCAAAGCAAATGAAGCGAGCGAAAGAATGAATTGCATGTTGAGGCAGGGGCAAGTGCCGGGATTGAAATCCGTGGCAAGAGCCACAATCGCCCCGGCGTCGATCAGGCGGCGGGCCGGAGCATATCGATTGAGGCCCAAGAAAAAATTGGAGCCAGGAACAAGCGTTGCCGCCACATTCGACCGGGAAAGGGCGCGAATTTCGGCAGGGGTGACATGGTCCAGGTGGTCCGCTGATGCTACCTCGAGGTCTACAGCGACTTTTGTCCCCCCGAAATGGCTCAATTGTTCAGCGTGAATCCGGGGCCGCAATCCGAACTGGGCTCCCGCCTCCAAAACACGGCGGCATTGCTGAGCGGTGAAGGCGCCACGCTCACAAAAACAGTCGATGAATTCGGCGAGCTTGCGGCGCGCCACATGAGGAACCAAGTCCCGGATGATCCGCTCCACAAAATGGGCCGGGCGGTTTTGGAAGGCGGGTGGGAGAGCGTGAGCTGCGAGCAATGTGGGAACAAGTTCAAGTTCCGAGAGCTTCTTGATTTCCTGGACGGCTTCCAGAATTTTCAACTCATTCTTGACGTCTAGGCCGTAACCGGATTTGACCTCAACGGTTGTGGTTCCGTGCTCCGCCATCCCTCTCAGGAATCCCGTGGCCTGGCGCACAAGGTGGGCGGGCGAGGCACGACGCAACAAGCGGGCTGAATATCGAATCCCCCCGCCGGCCGCGGCAATTTCCGGACAGCTTTTGCCGCCGACCCGAAGCACAAAATCATCGACGCGGCTTCCCGCAAACAGCAGATGAGTATGGGAATCCACAAATCCTGGCATCATCACGCAGCCCGAGCAATCAATGAACCGGGCATGAAGGCTTCGGGCCTCCTTCACGAGCCGGCGGGTTTTGCCCACCCCCAGGATTCGCTGGCCCTGGGTCAGTACGGCGCCGTCCTCAATCAGGCCTAGTTCGCCGAGCCCTGAACCCCGCCTCGGGGCCGGCAATCCAGCCAATGTCAAGAGTTGAGAAGCATCATAAAGGAACAGAGGCGGGTTCATCCGGAGGGACATTGGAATGCTCCAGATCGTCTGGTACAATATAGTTGATTCAGCACGAAGGAGCTACTACATGCCTCAATATGAATTTGTTTGTAAAGAGTGCAAGAAAAAGTTTACGTTGCAAATGACCCTGGAAGAATACTCCAAGGGAACCTTCGGCTGCCCCCATTGCAAGAGCAAGAAAGTCCACCAGGAAGTGGCGGCATTTTTCGCAGTGAGCGCCAAGAAGAGCTGAGAAAAGAAGCGCCCCATTGCATTTTTCATTTTTCCCGCGAATCGAACACCTGAAAACCGAGTCTTGACGCCATAACTTAGCGCCAAGTTTGCGGTGGAGAGCGCCTTGCGGCTATTTGCAATGTGTTAGCCCCAATACTGTTTAGTTAAGGTGAGTCTCATGATGTCGATGTCAGAGGCGTCGCCTGGCCCCTCACCCCGGCCCTCTCCCCGCCTGCGGGGAGAGGGGGAACCGCGCAGCGGTGGGTGAGGGGCTCTGGTTCACCAGTGTGCATCATTCTCGAACGGACCTTAAGTGAACAGTATTGGCTAGGCCGATGGCGAACGCCCTCAGCGCATGGCTGAAGTCCTCAGCGGCCATAGCCGCTTCCCTTCAGTCTTTGAATTTGGCATGGTTGAAGCCATAACCTGAAGGCGCTGGGCCCAACCTAACGTGGGCACTGCTCACCCTACGATCGGCGTCTGCATCTTCCGCTCTCTCGCGAATTGCAAGGCCTCATCATAGCCCGCGTCGGCGTGACGGGCAACGCCAATCCCCGGGTCATTGGATAGAACACGCTCAATGCGGGCCGCCATCTCCGCGGTGCCGTCCGCCACCGTCACTTGACCGGCGTGCAGCGAATACCCGATTCCAACCCCTCCGCCATTATGGATGGAAACCCAGCTTGCGCCCGATGCGGTGTTGAGCAGGGCGTTCAGGAGCGGCCAGTCGGCGATGGCATCGCTTCCGTCCTTCATGCTTTCGGTCTCGCGGAAGGGAGATGCCACGGAGCCGCAATCCAGATGATCGCGGCCCATCACAATCGGCGCCTTTAATTCGCCCCGCGCCACCAGGTCGTTCAGCCGCTCGCCAAACGGAGCTCGCTCGCCATAGCCCAGCCAGCAGATTCTTGCGGGCAGGCCCTGGAATTTGACGTATTTTCTGGCCAAGCGAATCCAGCGGGAAAGGATGGGATTTTCCGGAAACATCTCGAGCACCAGATCGTCGGTGCGGAAGATGTCCGAAGGCTCTCCGGAAAGCGCGACCCAGCGGAATGGACCACGGCCCTCGCAGAACAGCGGCCGGATGTAAGCGGGGACAAAGCCGGGAAAGTTGTAGGCGTCTTTGATGCCGCCGTGCTCGTAAGCCATGGTGCGGATGTTGTTGCCATAATCAAAAGTTGCGGCGCCCAAGCGTTGCAATTCGAGCATCCCGGTCACGTGCCGGGCGATCGATTCGTAGGACCGCTTGAGGTAGTCCTGGGGATTCAGGCGGCGAAGTTCGGCGGCCTGTTCCACGCTAAGGCCGGAGGGAATATAGCCGCTCAGCGGATCATGGGCGCTGGTCTGGTCGGTGAGCAGATCCGGCACGATGCCCCGCCGCGCCAGCTCCGGTATGACGTCCGCACAATTTCCAACCAGGCCCACGGAAACGGCCTGCTTCTGGCGGATGGCGTTCTTCAAAATGCGCAAGGCCTCGTCCAGATCGTTGACGCAAATGTCGCAGTATCCGCTGCGGATGCGGCGCAGGATTCTTTCGGAATCGACTTCGATCCCCAGGAATGCCGCTCCGTTGAGGGTGGCGGCCAGGGGTTGGGCGCCGCCCATGCCGCCCATGCCACCGGTCACCACCAGCTTGCCGGAAAGGTCACCGCCAAAGTGTTTCTGCGCGGCGGCGGCGAAGGTCTCAAAGGTTCCTTGCAGGATGCCTTGCGTGCCGATGTAAATCCAACTTCCGGCCGTCATCTGGCCATACATGGTCAGGCCCAGACGCTCCAGTTCGCGGAACTTCTCCCAGTTGGACCAGTGGCCAACCAGGTTGGCGTTGGCGATGAGGACGCGAGGTGCCCATTCGTGGGTGCGGAACACTCCCACGGGTTTGCCGGACTGCACCAGCAGCGTTTCGTCGTGGCCGAGACCCTTGAGAGTATGGACGATGGCGTGAAAACTCTCCCAATTGCGAGCGGCTTTGCCGGTTCCGCCATAGACCACTAAATCCTGGGGGCGTTCTGCCACCTCCGAATCGAGGTTGTTCATCAGCATCCGCATGGCTGCTTCCTGGTGCCAGCCCTTGCAGGTGAGACCGGTACCGCGAGGGGCGCGAATCCGGCCGGGTGAAACCGCCGCGGGCCTGGCTTGAGATTCTTCCGTGACTTGTGCCATCCTTGTAAACTCCTTCAGCATCTTAGCTCAATGGCGTGGAAATCAAAAGCTCGCCCCGCTGAGTTTGCCCGGAAATGGCCCCTGGGAACGATAAAGCCGGTGGGTCCTATTGGGGCTGCCGATTCTTTCTTGAATACGCCATGGGCACAGTCTAGAATAGCGAACGCTTCAGGCAGACATGAAATGTTCCACGCGCGCCAAACTATGAAAATCGGGACAGGCTTTTCCAACGCCATCATGGTCCGGCGAGGGTTGTTTTTGGCATTCGCTGGAATGCTATGCGGCACAGTCGCAATGAAAGCGGGACTGGCCGACTCCGCCACCGCAGCGCAGCAGATTCTGTCCAATCCAGTTTATCGGGCGGACGACTATTACCTAGGCCGCCACAATCTGGCCAATGTTTATACGGGGCTGGGTATCCTGCAAGGCATCGTGGCCAAGGATGCGCTCAACTATGAAGCCTGGTGGCGCATTGCGAAGTTTTATAATTATCTGGCTCGTTTTTCCAATGGTGGGAAACACCGGATTATCCTCCAGCAAGCGGTCACCGCCGGAGAAAAGGCGGTAGCTCTTCAGCCCCAACGCGTCGAAGGCCACTTCTGGTTGGGAGCCAGCTACGGGTTGCTGGCCGAGGATTCAAACTTTCTCGAAGGGCTGAGCATGGTGGATGAAATCCGGGCGGAGATGGAAGCTGCCGTCAAGATCGATCCGAACTATGAAGAAGCCGCAGCCGTAATCGCGCTGGGCCGCATGGACTACCGGGTTCCCTTCTTCAAGGGCGGGAACCTCCAGCGTTCCGTGCAACTCCTCGAAAAAAGCCTGCGGCTCTCGCCGGATAATTCTCTGGCCATGCTCTATCTAGCGGATAGTTACCGGGCCGCAGGCAGGTTGAATGAAGCCCGCAACCTGTTAGACCGAATCCTGAATCTTTGCCCCGATCCGGGCTATTCCACCGAAGTGATTCAAACCCAGACTGAAGCCAGGAAGGAACTGTCGCAATACTTCCACGCCAGCCGTTGAGGGCCGCAGCGGCTCACGCCGGAACCCCGGGAGCATTTACTAATCCGGACCATTCACGAATCTCCCTGGGGTGGCTGGACGGTGCACGAGTAAAACTTCGTGAAAACTCCAGGCTAATGGCAATGCTGTTCACTTAGCCAACTATCCCATTGGAGCCTGACTCCCACGCGCTATAGGGGCGGGCCTTGTGCCCGCCCGTGGGCGACCACAAGGGTCGCCCCTACGAGATATCCCCTTATCTGAACAGCATTGGGGCTAACGGCGTCGCTGGAGCCGCGCCCCGACCGGGTGACGACCGGCTTCGGCTTCCCCCCGTCTCAAGAACTGTGCTTCCCAAGAGGTATCGAGGCGATAAAATATATGTTCAGGTCAGCAGAATGTGTGCCAAAATCTGCCATCCGTATTGAATTCACTTTCATGAATTCCCGTAAATGAATTTAACTGGTTCGACGGTTAGCCCGCTGAGCACTTTGTGCAGTTTATTCCTCGATTCGGTGGATCATCGTCCCCGCTCGCGCGCTTTCTTATCCAAAAGCCACGGCGTTTATGCGCCGCTTTCCTCGCATGGCGCGCTGCGCGAGGTGGCGAGATTCGCGATTGCCCTGGAGCAGCTTGGTGTGCGCCCCGGCGACCGCGTGGCCATTTTGTCTGAAAATCGCCTGGAATGGGCTCTGACGGACTATGCGATTCTAGGTCTCGGCGCGATCACCGTCCCGCTTTATCCGACGCTTCCCGGAGCCGAAATCGATCTTATCCTTCGTGATTCGGGGGCGAAGGGAATTATCCTTTCTACGGCTCAGCAACTTGAGAAGCTAATGGAGGTTCGCCCGAATCTCCCGGACCTCCGGTTCGTGATTTCAATGGATCAGCCGGCGGCGGAAGCCAAAGATGTTCAAGATTGGCGTGTGGTGCTGAGCCGCGGACTGGACCGCGAGCCCAAGCCTGACGGTGCTTTTCGCGAGCGGGCCTGCAGGGTGAAGCCGGAGGATATTGCCAGCATTCTTTACACTTCGGGCACAACGGGAAATCCCAAGGGTGTGGTTCTGACCCATGCCAATATTGTCTCCAATGTCCTTGCCTGCTACGGGATCATTCCTTTTGGCCAGCGGGACACCAGCGTGTCGTTCCTGCCGTTGTCCCACATCTTCGAGCGGATGCTCGATTTCTATGCCTTCTGGCAGGGCGTGGTGATTGGTTACCCGGAGAGCATGGATACTCTTGTTCGGAACATCCTGGAAGTCCGCCCGACGCTGATGGCCGTGGTGCCGCGCGTCCTTGAGAAAGTCTATGAAAAGAGTTTGCAGACGGTTCGGTCCAAGCCCCGGCCGGTTCGGAAGCTGTTTCATTGGGGAATCGGCGTGGGCCGCGATTGGGCCTTGACCGGTTTCGAAGGCCGGAAACCGCCGGCTTCCTTGAGATGGAGGCACGCGCTTGCCGATAAGCTGGTGTGCAGCAAGGTGCGGGCCGGCCTCGGCGGACGGCTCCGCTTCCTGATCTCTGGCGCCGCGCCGCTTTCGAGAGAGATTGCCGAGTTCTTCTTCGCGGTGGGCTTGCCCGTCTACGAGGGCTACGGTCTGACCGAGACTTCTCCGGTGATCGCCGTGAATTGTCCGAGTGCGGTGAAGTTGGGGACGGTTGGTAAGATCATCGCGGGCGTTGAGGTTAAACTGGGCGAGCAAACGATGGACGCTGAGGGCCGGATCGGCAGGGAGATTCTGGTGCGCGGTCCCAACGTATCGCCTGGATACTACCAACGCGACGAAGAGAACCGGACGGCGTTCGTTGACGGATGGTTCCGGACCGGTGATCTGGGAGGTTTGGACTCTGAAGGCTTCCTGAGCATTACCGGGCGCCTGAAAAATCTGTTTAAGACATCCGGAGGAAAGTATGTGGCGCCCGAGAGACTTGAAAACCTTTTCCAGGGGCATCCGTATGTATCGCAAATTATGGCCGTTGGAGATTCACGCCGGTTCATCGGTGCGCTGATCGTGCCGAAATTTGCCCTGCTTGAGGGGTATGCACGGGGTTGCGGCATTGTGCCAAAAAACCGGGAGGAATTGGTGAAGCATCCCCAGGTTTTGGCCTTCATGCAACAACAAGTGGACGACACGCTCAAGGATCTGGCCCCGTTTGAGAAAATCCGGCAAATTGCGCTGATCCCGCGGGAGTTCAGCATTGAAGCCGGGGAACTTTCGGCGACGCTAAAGATCAAGCGGTATGTTGTGGAGGAGCACTTCCGGGAGACGATCGAAGAAATCTACCGGCGACAACCGGAGGAACAAAGCGCCAATGCCTGATGCGTGGCGCGAAACAACTCAACAGGGCGGGTCCGCTTGAACGGCACGGTTGAACCGGCGGCCGGACATCCGTCCAAGTGAAATTCGTGTGCAATCTGGTTTGACGTCCGTTTCGCCTGGAACCTTCCATGAATCCCACCCCGCTCGCCGTGATTCGCTCGCTCTTCGGGCCTGGTCCTCAGCGCGGTCCCGGGCGTTTACGGCCGCGCTGGCTATTTCTCCGCGCCCTGGGCCTCATCTTTTTCTCTGCGTTCTATTCACTCCTGTTCCAAATTCGAGGACTGATTGGCCCGAAGGGCATTCTACCTGCCGTGTGGTATCTGCAGATGGTGAGCCACAGCTTGGGCTTGCTGCGCTATTGGTTTGTGCCATCGCTCCTGTGGATCGGCAGCGACCCACCGGCTCTCGGCCTTCTGTGTTGGGCCGGGCTTTTGGCTTCCCTGGCATTAGTCTTGAATTTCTGGCCGCGAGGGTCCATCTTCGTTTGTCTCGCAACCTACCTATCCTTCGTCAGTGCTGCGCAGGATTTTTCCTCCTATCAGTCGGACGGGATGTTGCTCGCCGCCGGATTCATCTGCTTGTTTTTTGCGCCCCCGGGCTTGCGGCCGGGATGGGGTGAGGCCCATCCGCCGTCAAGGGCCAGCTTGTTTCTGCTCCAGTGGCTCTGGTTCAGAATCTACTTTGAATCAGGCTGGGTCAAGATGGCGAGCCATGACCCGCAATGGCGCCATCTGACCGCGCTTTACGAATACTACTCGAACGGACCGCTTCCCAATTGGATCGGCTGGTATGCGCAGCAGATGCCGCACGCCATCAACGCCGCTCTGGCACTGGCGACGCTGGTGATCGAGCTCGGTTTGGTCTGGATGGTTTTCCTGCCGCGTCGGTTCCGCATTCTCTGTTTCTTCATCGTCACCCCCCTTCAAATCGGCATCATCCTCACGGCCAATCTGGCGTTTCTCAATCACCTCGTCCTGGCCCTGGGAATTCTGCTTCTCGATGACCGGTTCATTCTTGGAGTTGCGACCCGGCTGCGCGCGGTTTTCAGACGGCGCGCCGCTGAAGGCATCGAGGGCTCGCCCACAGGCGAAGATGGAACCGGTTCTCAAGTCTTGGCGGCAGATGCTCTCGACGCGGACGCGCCGCGGGTCACACGCCCATCAGCTCTTATTTCTGCCTGGCGTCATTTTGCACTGGTCGTGACGGCATTTCTCCTGACCTGGGTTTTCTACGCTCAAACTGCCCTGCTTTTGGGCCTTGTGGCGCCGGGGCTTTCGCTACCCATGACTCCGGTGACGGCTCTTGAGCCATACCGAATTGCCAATCAGTATGGACTGTTTGCCGTGATGACCGCCGCCCGTTACGAGATTGAGTTCCAGGGGTCGCAAGACGGAACTCACTGGGAAGCTTATCCGTTCCGCTACAAGCCGCAGGACCCACGCCAGGCGCCCCGCTTCTACGCGCCTTACCAGCCGCGATTTGACTGGAATCTGTGGTTCGCCTCGCTGGCCACATGGAGGCAATATCCGTTCGTGGTGCGCACGGAGATCATGCTGCTTCAAAACGACCCGAGCGTGCTGTCCCTCTTTGCCGGCAACGCATTTTCCGGTAAGCCCCCGCGCATGGTTCGGGCCATGATCTGGCAGTACTGGTTCACCAGCCTCGCCACCAAAAAGAAAGATGGGACTTGGTGGAAGCGCAAGGTGCTTGGGCTTTACGCTCCAGAGGTTGAGTTGCTCCCGGATGGCAAGGTGGGTATTCTTGGGATGCCGGGCGGCGGCTCCGGGCAAGGGGACGGAGCCGATGATGGCGATGGCGGCTCATAAGTTGACCGCCCGGGCGTGTCCAGGCTGGAAGGCGCGAACCTATGCCGCCGCTTCGCCGCGTCCATTGAATTTGCCGAGTGGGGCCGCTAGAATAAGTTAAAAGGAGACTTATGCAAAACGATGTTCTGAAAATTGCGGACCGGCAGTTCCGCTCGCGCCTGATTATTGGAACCGGAAAATACAAGAGCTTCCAGGAAACGGCTCGGGCCCTGGATGCTGCGGGGGCAGAAATTGTGACCGTGGCCGTGCGCCGCGTGAACCTCACCGACCGGACCAAAGAGTCCTTGCTCGATTACATCGACCGGGAGAAGTATTTCATTCTGCCCAATACGGCCGGATGCTACACCGCCGAAGAGGCGGTGCGGGCGGCGCGCTTGGCGCGCGAGGTGGGGCTCTCCAACTGGGTGAAGCTGGAGGTGATCGGTGACGAACGGACTCTTTTCCCGGACAACTTCGAGCTCATCAAGGCAACGGAAATTCTGGTGCGCGAAGGCTTCGTGGTGCTGCCTTACACCAATGACGATCTAATCTGTGCCAAAAGGCTCATTGACGCCGGCGCCGCGGCGGTGATGCCGTTGGGTGCGCCCATCGGCTCCGGTCTGGGGATTCAAAACCTCTCCAACATCCGCATCCTGCGCGAAATGGTTACGGCCGTGCCTTTGATTTTGGATGCGGGAGTGGGAACGGCTTCCGACGCCGCCCTTGCCATGGAGCTGGGCGTGGATGCTGTCCTCATGAACACTGGCATCGCGGGCGCGGAGGATCCGGTGATGATGGCGGAAGCCATGCGCGACGCGGTCAGGGCCGGCCGCAAGGCCTATCTTGCCGGACGCATCCCCAGGAAGCTTTATGCAACAGCTTCCAGTCCTCTGGCTGGCGTGGTGAGATGATGGTGCCCCAGCCGGCCTCACTTATCCCCAACCCGGCTCAGTTAGGGTGACCCTCATGATATTTTTGTCAGGGCTGTCGCCTTCCCCCTTGCCCCAGCCCTCTCCCCGCAGGGGGAGAGGGTGCCGCGAAGCGGCGGGTGAGGGGCTCCGGTTAGAAGATGGAACAGTTATTTCCGAACGGGTCCTATGGGAGATTCGTGAAGAATCCAGGCACCCTGTCAAGGCCCGGGTCAAACTGTTCACGGAAAACTCCAATTCATTTCTTGGTGCGTCCATCCCCGGCTGTAGTGGAAGGTTGTCCACCCGCCGGTTTTTTCGGTGGGAAGGTGTAAATGATTTCGCCGGGACGTGCGAAGTGCATTTGTTCGCGGGCGTAACGTTCTATCGTGCGAGGGTCAGACTTGAGCCCCCGAATGTCTTTCTGAAGCTGCGCGTTCTGCTGCTTGATATCTTGAAGCCGATGTTCGATGGTTTGCACCTGGCGGCGCTGCCGGCGCAATGCCAGCCAGCCATTCTCTCCGAAAATTTCATGAACGGTGAGGGCCACGGAAACCAGAACCAGAGCCAGAATCAAGCCACGCCGAAGGCTATTGACCTGGGTCTCACCGCTATCAAATTCTCTCTTATTGTCCTGGCGCTCCAAGCTCTTTCTCCTTGCCGTAGCGCCGCCATCCGGACGGCATTTTACCGGCAAGATACCGTCGCTACGGCAAACGCGGCCTGCAAAAACTTCGTGAGTCATCCGGGCTAGGGATTCAGCGCGAACTTCTTCGCCGATTCCACCAGCCGATTCAACTCCTCGGGTGACGCCGCTTCGCAATAGACCCGGACCACCGGCTCGGTCCCGGAAAGCCGCATCAACACCCAGCAGCCATCTTCGCAGATCATCTTTAATCCGTCGGTGCGGTCCACTTTTCGTACGCGGTGCGAGTCGATCCGCTCCCAGTCCTGCTTCAACTTTTCGACCAGCTTCTTCTGCACCTCGGGTTTCAACGTGAGGTTAACACGTTCCGAATAAAAAGCTCCCACTTTCTTGAAGAGGGCCTCGATTTGTTGCCCAACTGAAATTCCCCGGCGGGCCACCGCCTCCGCCATCAGCAGGCACGCCAGAATGCCATCTTTTTCCGGAACGTGGCCGCGAATGCTCATCCCGGCACTCTCCTCGCCCCCCAGCGCGATCTTCTCCTCACGGATCAACTCGCCAATGTATTTGAAGCCGACCGGAGTCTGGTAAAGCGCGACTTGGTGATGCTTGGCCACGGCATCGATCAAATGCGTGGTGGCCACACTGCGCGCCAATCCACCCGGAATCTTCTTTACTTCGATTAAGTAATCCGCCAGCAAAGCCAGGACGTAATTCGGATGAATCCAGGTGCCGTCCGCATCCACAATTCCGAACCGGTCGGCATCACCGTCCGTGGAAACTCCGAGAGAGAATCCGCCTTGCCGCACGGTCTTCCCAAGCTCGGAGAGGTTTTGGGCACTCGGTTCCGGACCCACTCCTGAGAACATTACGTCCCGGTAATCGTGGAGGACTTGAAGTTCGACGCCCGCCTCGCGCAGCAGGTCATCCAGGTAACCCCGCGCCGTTCCGTAAAGGGGATCATACGCAATCTTCAGCCGGGCACCGGCAATCGCTTTCAAGTCCACTTTGGCCCGTATTGCTTCGAGATAAGCGGGCCGCGGATCACCCGCGCTCTTCAACGGCGCCGTGAATTTTGGGCCGCGCAGTGAGCATTCGCCGGAGAGGACTCGCGCCGCATTATTTTCAATTTCCTGGGTCACTTCGGGGAGCGCCGGGCCGCCATCCGCTCCGGAGAACTTCAGGCCATTGTATTCGGCGGGGTTGTGGCTGGCAGTGATGTTGATGCCGCCATGCAGATGATTGGAAACGATGTCATGGGCAATTGCGGGTGTTGGATGAGGGCGGTTCGTGCAATGGATCTCGACGCCATGGGAGGCTAGAATCTCCCCGGAGGCATCTGCAAATTTCTCCGAGAGGAATCGCGTATCATAGCCCACGATCACGCGCGGCCGCCCGGAGCGAGTCAGCAAATACTGGGCGATGCCGGCTGAGGCAAGACGAACATTGGCGAAAGTAAAATCCTCGGCAATAATTCCGCGCCATCCCGAAGTGCCGAAATGAATGGGATTGCTGCTCATGACTCCGCCATTGTATCTTTGGGGCATTGGCCGTGCAATATGGTTTTGATTCTGGCGCGGAGGTGATGGCGGGTGACGGATAAGATCGTAGTTTTCATTACGGCGCGCAATATGCTGGAGTCGAAAAAAATTGCCCGGCATCTTGTCCAGGCTGAACTTGCGGCCTGCGTCAACATTATTCATCCCATCCGGTCAATCTACCGCTGGCAGGGTAAGATTGAAGATGATCGTGAGTGCCTGCTGATCGCCAAGAGCACGCGCGGCTTGTTCCGGGAGATCGAAGCCGAAGTCAAGAAAGTTCATAGCTATAAGACGCCGGAGATTCTCTGCCTGCCCGTGGTCGATGGTTCTGCGGATTACCTCGGGTGGATTGATGACTCAGTGAAACGGGCCGGAGGGGCGGATTGAAAGCTCTTCGCCTCCTATCGACACACGGGTAGGGGCGGCCCGTATATTCGCCCGAATCACGGGCAGGCACAAGGCCAGCACCTACAACCGGGACAAGATTCCCGCACCACCGGGCAAAGAGCTAACCTATCTTCGCCAACGCCTGATCGAGGTCGGCGATCAGGTCCTCCACGTCTTCGATCCCCACGGAAATCCGGACCAGCCCGTCCGTGATCCCAAGGCGAGTTCGCTCTTCGGCTGGAACGCTGGCGTGAGTCATGCTGGCCGGATGCGAAATCAGCGTTTCAACTCCGCCCAGGCTCTCGGCAAGCGAGCACAATCGCACTGCGCCCAGCACGGCGCGGGCATTTTCCAGGGAACCGGTCTCAAAGGAGATCATTCCGCCAAATCCTTTCATCTGGCGTTTGGCCAGCTCGTGTTGCGGGTGCGAAGCCAAGCCGGGATAGTTGACCCTCCCCACCTTGGGATGCTTCTGAAGGTATTGGGCCACAGCTTGGCCGTTTTGGTTATGCCGCTCCATGCGCACGGCCAGGGTCTTCACGCCGCGCAGCACCAACCATGCATCAAATGGCCCCATAATGGCGCCGGCGGCGTTCTGCAGAAACTTAATCTTCTCAGCGTGCCCGGCGTCATTCATCACCAAAGCTCCGCCGACTCCATCACTGTGGCCGTTCAGGTACTTGGTGGTGCTGTACACCACAAAGTCCGCTCCAAATTCAAGGGGACGCTGAAAATACGGGCTCATAAAGGTGTTGTCCACGGCCAGCGTCACCCCATGATCATGGGCGATGCGGGCAGCCGTGGCCAGGTCGGTGATTTCCATCACCGGATTGGTGGGCGTCTCAATGAAAAGCATCCGGGTGTTGGGACGAATGGCCTTGCGGGTCTCATCCGGCCGGCAGGTGTTGGCATAGGTAAACGTGAGGCCGAAGTCCTTCAACACCTGCTCAAACAGGCGGAATGTGCCTCCATAAAGGTTGTGCCCCGCCACCACGTGGTCGCCGGATTTGAGCGTGCTCATCAGCGTATGGGTGGCGGCCATGCCGGACGCAAAGCCAAATCCAAACCTGCCGCCTTCGAGCGCCGCCAGATTCTTTTCAAGCGCAGCCCGGGTGGGATTCGCGGTGCGTGAGTACTCATACCCTTTGTGCTTGCCGAGTCCTTGCTGCACGTAGGTTGACGTTTGATAGATGGGCACGATGATGGCTCCGGTCGCAGCATCCGGCTCCTGCCCCGCATGGATTGCATCGGTTGAAAATCCCATGAGACTTTTCCCCTTCTCGTGATTTCCGATTTAGCCTTGAAGTTTCCCGATTCCCCCCAGATGACCTCATCCCGTGAATGGACCGGCGCCATGCGTCAAGACCGGTATGGGGCGGGCACAGCCACGATTCCGTCCATTCGCGCGAAATTTGCTATGATGTTCGTGTCCGGGCCACCGGTTTTCAAATGCCGCGTGGGCTGGACCACGGCATCAGCGGGAGGCGTCTGTGAGCTCCATAAGATCAGCGCGAAGACAATTCATGGGATGGGGGGCGGCCATTTTGTTCGCGAGTCTACTGGCGGGAAAGCCGGCTCGGGGGCAATCCGGCGATGACACCAGCCTGATCGTATCCGTCACGGATGCCTCCAGCAACCACCCTATTTTCCAAGCCCGCTTGACGCTCCAATTCAACAAAAAAGGGGGAAAGCTGAAGAATCGCGGGCTCATTGAATACAGCGCCAAAACCAATCCTCAAGGTCATTACCGCTTTACCCATATTCCTTTCGGGACGATGCGGCTGATTGTGACGGCGCAGAACCACCAGACTTTCAGTGAGGAATTTCAACTCACCAAGCCCAATCAGGTGATCGCCGTGAAGATGAAGCCGCCCCACCCTCTGCTTTAGGCCCGTGGGTTGGGTGCAATGCGACCTCTGGCCCCGTTGGGGAGGTGAGATCACCGCAGCGTCTGCCCCACGGAGGCGGCCACGAGCCCCCGTGGGTGCTGAATAGTTGGTGCAAAGTGGAAGAGACCGTGAATTTCCGGCCAAAATTTCTCGAACCACCGAAATTTTCCGCAAGGTTTTCAACAACTCTGTTAATAAATCAATTACGGTACATCTTAAATAGTCACAATTTACTTAACGCATCATTCTAAATAACAACTCAACCCTTGATGATTTACGAAGTTTTAGTCGAGAACCGTCAGCGCTTGGTGTCCTATGGATTGCGCATCCCGGCCATGAACACTCGAAATGGGGTTCTTCGGCGTGATTAAAACCACGCCCTGACAGTTCCCGAAGGCAGGTTCGTGAATGATCCGGGTTAGGGCCAATGCTGTTCACTTAAGGTCCGTTCGAGAATAATGCACACTGGTGAACCAGTGCCCCTCATCCACCGCTGCGCGGTTCCCCCTCTCCCCGCAGGCGGGGAGAGGGCCGGGGTGAGGGGTCAGGCGACGCCTCTGACATCAAGATCATGAGACCCACCGTAACTGAACAGTGTTGGACTTAGGGCTTCGGGCTGCCGGTGGGGCCAACCGAGTTGCCCGGTGGCGCCGTGCTGGAGGAAGCGGGCTCGGAGCCGAAGTATCCCTGATCCATCCAGATCTTGGCTTGGCTCTTCATCGCCGCGATTTGCGCTTCCATCTTCTGCTGACGGAGGGCCTGCTCAATGCTGGCCGTCGCGTCCGTCAAGGGCATTTTGGATTGGCCCGTCACTTGAAGCATCACCAAAGCGCCACTCGCCTCCGTAGGCTTCGTGAACTGGCCAATACCCAAGCTGAACACGTCTTTGACAAAGGGCGGAAGCTGGGGACTGTCTGCAATGGTCTGCGGGTTGGCGGTCACCCTCACTTCGTTGGGTACAGAATATTGTTGAGCCACTTTGGCAGGATCCATCCCGCTCGCCAGTGCGCCCCGAATTTCGTTGGCCTTTGTCTGGGCCTGCTCCAGCGTAAGACCTGGGTCCGTTGCGGAACCCGTTGCCGGCTTCAAGCGAATGGCAACTTGGCGCACCTGCGCCTCCCGGAATTCCTCGGGATGCGATGCATAATATGCACTGACCTCGGGCTGCGTCACCTGCACCTTCGAAAGCAGATCCTGATATTCGAGCTGGGCCAGTAACTGGCGGCGATGTTGCGTCATATCTTTGTGATACTGGTCCGACTGATCCAGGTGTTGACCAACACCCGCTTGATAGAGGATCATCATCACGGCGTACTGGTCGCCCACCGACCGCTTGCCCCGGCTCTCCACTTCCTTTTGCGCCTGTGGGCTCAGGGTGGTGAGAAGGTAATCGATTTCTTCCTTGGTCACATTTTTATTGCCGACCTTCAGGACAACGGCGCTGGCGGGAGTGTTGGCCGTAGCGGGCGGTGACGTGGCCGTCTTGACCGCGGACTGCTGGCCGGAGGCGAAGTTGGCCGCCAAGAGGGCAAATGCGATCGCCCCGGCGAACCGTGGTTTTATCATCATGCAAATTATTTTCATTAAATGAAATCCTTTTCGGGAAATATGCCCGTAGGGCACTATTCTTAATTTTACTACACCTTCTGCGCGCTGGTAAGCGCTTGGTTGAAAACGTTAAAAATTATGGCCAAAATATTCGGGCATTTCTTGAGACAATCCCGGCCCCCACATGGCAAATGTCCGGAGTTCAAGGCTCCCGGCCCATTCGCCTCCCTTGCTTCTTACCCACCACCCAATACCCTACCCAGCCCATTTCGGGATTAACCGGCCTTCTGTTGAATGAAAATCCCCAGACTAACCCCAATACTGTTCAGTTAAGGCAAGTTTCATGATCTTGATCTCAGACGCATCGCCTGACCTCTTACCCCGGCCCTCTCCCCGCAAGCGGGGAGAGGGTGCCACGAAGTGGCGGGTGAGGGGCTCTGGTTCAACTGTGTCCATTATTCTCGAACGGACCTTAAGTGAACAGCATTGCGGCTAGCCCGGATCAAGAGGACAAGAAGGATCCGCTCCTGAAATTCAAGAGAACTTATAGAGGGTGGCGTATAAATTGCTTGAGATGGCTGCGGATTTCCTCAATCTGCGGCAAAGCCGCGCCGGCGCCTAGCAAACTGACTGTTTCAGTGGTGATCGCATGGATGCCGCAAGGGTCTCCGACATAAAAGGCGATGTCGGAGCCACCCTCGGAGATTTTGGCTGCAAGGCCCAACTGGTATTCATTATTCAGTGCCTTGATAGATTGCTAAGCTCATTTTCATCAAATCGTTACACCTCCGGCGATGGCCGTAGCCGGGGCATAAATCTGCGGATGTAGATACTCAACTCGCGCACGCCCAGCAGCTTGGCTCCGAGGCCGGTCAGGACGATTCCGGGGGCGGTTGCGCCCAGCAAAACCAGGAAAGCGCCATGCGTGCTTTGCCATGCGATGCGGGCCTCAAGCAGGCTGGCAGCTTCATGGCATGCAAGAGCGCCCAGCGTGGAGGCGACGCCCATCTTGGCGAGGAAGACGAGGAGCGCTGTGGATTCAGCATTGTGAATGCGGCGGTTCAGCAGCACAAAAAGCACGGCGGTGTAAGCGATGACGCCGAGTGAGCTGGCCAGCGCCAAGCCCAGGTATTGCAAGTGGCGGCAGAGGAACCAATACATGGGCAAGTTGAGAGCTGTCATAATCGTGCCGCTGACGGCGGGCGTCAGCGTGTCCCGTGCTGCGTAGAAGCCGCGCGCCAGGATGTTCTGCGCGCCCCAGGCGAACATGCTCAAGGAAAAGAACCCGAGGGTTGCCGCCGTCGCGTCCAGGTCTGGCGGGCGCAGCCGCGTGTGGGAGAACACCATGTAAACCAAGGGGCGGCTCTCCGCAATGGTCAGCGCCGAAATGGGCAGCAGGATCAGCATGATTCCCTTGAGCGTGGCGTTCAGGGTGCGATTGAGCTCCTCAAAGCGTTTTTCCGAATAAAGCTGGGCGAGGAATGGAAAGGCTGCAACCCCCACCGCCTGGCCCACCACCCCCAGGGGCACGCGCATCAGGTTTTTGGCATAACTCAACCAAGTGATCGACGCGGGGACAAGGTAAGAACCGAAGAAGCGGATGATCCAGTCGTCTGTGAAAACGATGGAGAACGCCAGCATGATGGGAATGGTGAGCTTGACGAAGAAGCGGAAATCGGGATGGCGGATATGCAGATTCGGCAGGTATCGCGCCCCGGCGCGGCGGGCGCCATAAACTTGCAACAGAAAATTGCCGGAAAGCGATCCGACAAGCACCCCAACTGCAAATCCGGTGATGCCCATGCGGGCGGCCAGCAGCACGCCGCCCAGGATGATCGCGGCGTTATAAATCAAGGGGGCGAGCGAAGGCACCACAAACTGGCCTTTGGCGTATTGAACGGCGCTCAGGATGCCACCCTCGTAGAAGAAGAGCTGCGCAGGCAACATCAGACGGGTGAGAAAGACGACGTGTTCTTTTTCAGAGGCTCGAAAGCCAGGCGCGATGGCGGTGGCAAGTTGCGGCGCAAAGATTTCCCCCACGATCACCAGTCCGGCCAGGGCAATCCCCATGAAGGTGGTGACGGTGGAGAACACCCGCCAACCATCTTCCTCGCGGTTCTCCGCGATGCAACGGCTGAGCACGGGAATGAAGGTGAGACTCAGGAAGGCGCCGGCCACCAGATAATTCAGGAAGTCAGGCAGCGTGAAAGCCGCATAATAGGCGTCGGTCACGGCGTTCGAGCCGAATTCGTGCGCGACCGTCCATTCCCGCACGAAACCAAGAATGCGGCTCAGCAGAACGCTGGCCATCACGATTCCGGCGGATTGAATAATGCGGCGAGTCAGCGAAGTGTGGAGCGTAGAAGTGGTCATGATGGGCGCTGATGGACCGGCCCGGTGCCGGGCGCAAACGGCTCTCACACTCGGGGAAAAGGAAACCGCCGCGAGCAGGCCACGCATCGCGCCATGAGCGGCCGGTTCAGCTTCCGTTCCAGCCAGGTGCGGTGCGTTCTCTCGAATTGCTTTGACCCGCAGCGCGGGCAGCCGCTAAAGCCGTCGGGATCAAAGTCGGCTTGGCCCTGGTCTTTGGAGAGCTTGCCACCTTGTCCGGCGTCTTTGCCCGCCATGTAAAGGCCGTCAACCGCGTTGGGCGTGAAAACACTTTTGGGAACAACACGCAGGCGGCGGCAATTGGAGCACGCCCGAAGACGGTAACCGAGGGCATCCACCAAATGGTAAGCCAAGTCGCGCCGGACCGGCTCCGTCTTCGTCGCTCCACACTTTCTGCAGGGAGATGCCATCGATAATAAAAGAATATCGGGAGATGCGGTGTTTGCGCAATACTTATGGGCTGGGTTATGAGTTGCTTCGCTTTATCGCACCGGCGTCTCCATCGCGGCCGCAAACGATATGGGGTCCTCCCGGACGTAGGGGCGGCCCTGGTGGTCGCCCGGGGCAGGGACCAAGATTCGCCCTTGCGTATTCCTTCATTCGCGCTCCTTTTGTGTCTCCTTCATCTCCCGGCGAATGACGGCAGGATCGTCAAGCGGCGCCGAACGCGCCGCGCCCGCCTTCGCTCCGGTTTCATTAACCTTCGCCGGATCAAAGATGCGCAGGTCCGGCGGCAACGCCACATAAGGCGTAAAGTCCGGGGTCGATGTGAAACAGGCAGAAAGGTCCGTGGCGGCCGCGTCATATTGGTTGAGGTAAGGCAGGCCCAAAATCAGATCAATGGTTTTTAGAATGCTCATCATGCTGGTGTGGACGTGGGAAACTCCGCTTTTTGCATAGGGGCCGATCGCCATCATTAAGCTGCGGTGCGCATCGACATGGTCCGTTCCGGACTGGGCGTCATCCTCTGTGACGAAAATAGCCATGTCCTTCCAATAGATACTGTGGGAAAACAACTCTACGAGCTTCCCCAGCGCCAGATCATTATCCGCAACATAGGAGGCCCGGTAAGGATAGCCATCCGCCGGGCGAGGCTCCGCCGTATGATCGTCCGGTAGCCAGATGAAGAGGAATTGCGGCAGCGGATCCTTGCCGCTGGCGTAGCGCAGGTTGAATTCCTGCTCAAACTGCTTCAGACGGTACTGGTCCGAAATATTGGTATTAAAGGTCGGATAACTGCGCGAAGTATTCTCAAACAGGACCTCCGGCATGGGAATATTCACAGCTTCCCGAACCCCAGTGGGCACCAGGCCGCCGTCTTCAGTGTCTCCCGCCATTTCCATGTCCTCGCCGTAATTGCGAAAGCTTATGTGATGGCGCGCCAAGTGCTCCCAAAGCGAGCCGGCTTCGAGAAAAGCTTCTGGAATGGGACTGGTGGAGCCGGCGCCGATGCGCCCCGGCAAGCTGTTATCCGGGATGAAGTCGAACTGTCCACCGTAGGCCGCCGGAACTCCGGTTTCAATGACTTCATTCGGATAGTTTCCGACCAGCCAATGATGGCCGTCCACGGAAACGTCCGAATCCACATAGTAATTGTCGCTGAAGGCGAAGCGCCGGGCCAGCGCGTGATGGTTGGGTGTGACGTGGGCGTGCTCCACCCTCTGGTTCAACTTCTCATTCACGGCCGTAGAGTCCATACCGTAATCCGTTAGTTCGGGATCACCCTCGACGTGAGCGCCCGGAATTTTGAGATCACCGAAGACCTGGTCAAACGTACGGTTTTCCTTCACGATCAAGACAACGTGGTGAATCTTTGAGCTCGGCATTCCCGCCGGAGGAATGGGGAAATCCGGGACATGCAGCGCCGCCTGGGCTGGCGGAAGAAAACCATTGTTATGCAGCACCTGCCGGGTGCTGGAATGTAAACTCTCACGGGATGGGGCTGCAATGATGGAAACCGTTCCCTTCATCAGGTCGCCGATATAGGTTCCTTCGGGTCCTTTGCGAAAGGTTGGACCTCCGTTCGGCCCCGAGCCGAATCCTTTGGCGTTCGTCACATACAGCGATGATCCATCGGGACTCACAGCCACTCGCGCCGGAAACCAGCCGGTTGGAATGTAACCCCGTATCTTGCCGTTGTGCGCATCCAGCACGGCCACGGCGTTGATGCCGGAACAGGCCACGTAAAGTCGCTTTTCATCCGGGCTGAGCGCCAAACCAAAGGGCAAGACGCCTCGCAAGCCGCGCACCGAGGCCGCAGGTTGAAGTGTCACCGTTTTCTCCACCCTCATTCGCCGGGCGTCGATGATGCTGATGCTGTCCTGAGCGGCGTTCGAGACGTAGATTCGTTTCCTGCCCGCCACCACTCCACCCGGACTGCTGCCTCCCACCGATTCATCGCCCACAGGCAGGCCAGTTCGCAGCTTTGCGGTCACTTGTGGCTGGTCCGGGTTCGAGACATCCAGGATCCAGAGCGAATTGGATGCCATTGTATTCGGATCCCCCAGTCCCGGCACGTGCTTGCCATTCACCATGCCGCCGGTGGCCGCAGCTTCCGAAGGAAATCCGAAAGCCGGGAAGTCAATCCCGGTATCGGCGGGATCTTTGGGGTCGTAGCCATCCACCAAGGAATAACGGAACATGCCGACATTCGTGACGTAAGCCTGGCGTCCGTCCGGCGAAAGCGCCAAAGCGAACGGCAGGCGGCCCACCGGAACACTGGCAGCGACTCGTTTCGACGTAGGATCCATCACCACCAGCCGGAAATGAGCGATGTCCAGCGCATAGAGAAATTTCCCATCCGGGGAGAGACGAATTTCGCCGGTCAGGCTATGCTCATAGCTCTTGCCTTGGAATTCACCGTTCAGGCTTAATGAGCCAAGTCTCTTATGTGCGGCCAAATCGAAAATGCCGACTTCCCCGTTGTTGCCCTCGGAGACGTAAAGCGTGCGGTTATCCGGCGCAATGGCCGCACCCAGATAGACGCTCTTCGGATCGTCATCGCCCGGCTTGAATCCCTGCGGAATCTGCGCCACTTCCGGCTTTCCGCTATCGAGGCGGGTGATGATGGAGATTGAAAACGGGGCCGTGCCGCTGTTGACTGTAACCACGGTCTTTCCATCGGCGCTCAGCGCCAGACCGTAAGGATGCGGAGCCACCGTCACTTGTGTGCCGCGCGGCGTGATCAGGCGGCCGTTCGGCAGGATGGTCTCACCCTTGCGTTCAATGTATGTGGGGCGGGCGACGGCAGGCGCGGCAAGCTCTGTCGTGGCTTTCTTGCTGTGCGTTCGGCCCGCCAATGGAGAGAGCGCAGCGGCAACAAACAACAAAGCCAGACCGTTGCGAATCCATGAGGATTCCTTGATTGTATTCATAGATCACCGGTTGAGTATCTGAGAATGCAAAGCGCAATCCTAGCACAACGGTGTAAACTATCAGTCCCCGGTCTATTAAATTACGCGCCGTTAACCCGGATTATTCACGAAGTTTTGCTTCAGGGCTGTCAGGGCACGGTGTTAACCGTGCCCTGGCAGTCCTCACATAGGGAAGTCCATGAATAATCCAGGTTAAGGTGAATACTGTTCAGATACTGGGATATCTCGTAGGGGCGACTCTTGTGGTCGCCCGAGGGCGGGCACAAGGCCCGCCCCTACAGCGCGTGGGAATCAGCCTCCAGCCAGAGGAACAGTCCTGTTCGCGCTGGCTGCTGAACGTTGACACGTGAGACCATATTTTCTTGTTTGCAATATTCGGAGGGAATGCATCAATGTCAAAAGGGTTTTGGAAATCTACTCTTGCCGCGAGCCTTCTGGCTTTTCCCTTGCTAACCAGTTCTTATGCACAACAGCCAGACGGCAGGTCACTCCAAGCCAGGATCCAGCGGGTGATATCCAGGCCCGAATTCCGCCACTCGGATTTCGGCATTGAGTTCTTTTCGCTCGATACGGGCCAACCCGTCTATTCGCTTCACGGCGACAAACTCTTCACGCCGGCATCCACCACCAAGCTGCTGACGGAGGGTACGGCCCTGGAGCTGCTCGGGCCGGACTATCGCTTTCACACTCGCATTTACCGCACCGGCCCAATCGACGCGGATGGGACCTTGCGCGGCGACCTGGTGCTGGTGGCAAGCGGCGATCCGAATATTTCCGGGCGCATCCGTCCCGATGGCACCCTGGCGTTTGAGAACACCGACCATTGCTACGGCGGCAGCTTTGACACACGCGCCGTTCCCGGCGATCCGCTGCTCGTGATCCGCGAGCTTGCCCGCCAGGTGGCAGCCCACGGCGTCAAGCGGATTAATGGCAACGTCCTGGTCGATGTTTCGCTATTCCCCGAAGGCGAACATGAGCTTGGTACCGGGACCGTGATTTCCCCCATCGTCGTGAATGACAACATCGTGGACGTCACGGCCACTGCGGGCAATGCGCCCGGCGCACCCGTCACCTTGAAGGTTTCGCCACAGACCCGCTACGTCCAATTCATCAATCATGGCACCACCGGTCCTGCCAATTCCGATCCGAACCTCAACTGGGCTTCTGACGTCACTAATCCGGACGGCACGCACACCGTAACCGTTACTGGAACGGTGCCGGCCGGAAAACCTTCCGCCCTTTTTGCTTATGCTGTTCCTGAGCCCAGACACTTTGCGCAAATGGTCCTGGCCCAGGCGCTCCATGAAGTTGGCAGCACAATTGTCTCGCCCGTGGCTAATGCCAAGCCCGATTTCAAGGCTCTCGCCGCCTCATATGTTCCGGCGAACCTCGTGGCGGAGCACGTCTCGCCGCCACTTTCCGAGGAAGTTAAGGTGACGCTGAAGGTGAGCCAGAACTTGCACGCCAGCGTCATGCCTTACATCCTGGGCGCCGTGCTCGGCAAGGACCACGTGACCAGCGTCCAGACCGGATTTGACCTGGAACGTAAATTTTTGTTGCGCGCCGGGCTTGATCTGAGAGGCGCTTCGCAGGGCGACGGCGCAGGCGGAGCACAATCCGCCTTCTTCACTCCGGACTTCATGGTCCACTACTTAGCCAGCATGCGCCACCGGAACTATTTCCCCGCATTCTTCAAAGCGCTACCGGTCCTCGGCCGCGATGGAACACTTTTTAACGTTCAAACGGGATCGCCCGCGGCCGGCAAGGTCCACGCCAAAACCGGCACCTTCGACGCCACCGATCTTCTCAACCGCGATGATATGGTCACTGGCAAAGGTCTCGCGGGGTATCTCACTACACCGGACGGCCGCCACCTGGCCTTTGCCATCTATGCCAATCGCGTCGCGGTGCCGTTGACCGACGATTGGATCACGAAAATCGTTGGACAGGCCTTGGGGGAAATTGCCGTGGCCGGGTATGTGGCGCCCGCCAAGCCTAGACGCGAGTACGATGTGCTGATCAAAAACGGCCACATCATCGATGGCACGGGCAATCCGTGGTATGCCAGGGACGTCGCCATTCAGGGTGATCGCATTGTGGCGATGGGGAAGCTCACGGGCGCGAAGGCTTGGCGGGTGGTTGACGCAAAGGGCCTGGTGGTGGCGCCCGGGTTTATTGACATGCTGGGCCAGTCCGAATTCTCCTTGCTGATTGATAACCGCTCGCTCAGCAAGCTGGCCCAGGGAATCACTTCGGAAATCACCGGCGAGGGCGGCTCCATTGCTCCGCAGGATAACTTGACGCTGGCGCCGCTCAAGCCTTTTCTTGACCACTACCAGCTCACCGTGGATTGGACGACGCTCAGCGGTTACTACCATCGCCTCGAAAGGCAGGGGACGCCGCTGAATATTGGGACCTATGTGGGAGCCGCACAGGTGCGCGAGGCGGTGATTGGCGAGGCGGACCGCGCCCCCACTGCGGACGAGCTCAGGCGCATGGAAGGCCTGGTGGCCCAGGCCATGCAGCAGGGCGCGCTCGGTATTTCCACCGCGCTCATTTATCCGCCCGGCCATTACGCCAAGACGGATGAGCTGATTGCGCTGGCTAAGATCGCTGCCACCTACGGCGGCATTTACGCCACTCACATGCGCAGCGAAGGAGCTTCCGAAAATGCCGCAGTGGATGAAGCTTTCCGCATCGGCCGCCAAGCTCAGATTCCCGTTGAAATCTTCCACCTTAAGGTGAGTGGTAAACCGCGCTGGGGAAACATGCCGAAACTTATCGCCAGGATTCAAGCCGCCCGCGATTCCGGCCTCGATGTTACGGCGGACATGTACCCTTACCTTGCCGGAGCTACAAGTCTGGCCTCCAGCCTGCCGCCCTGGGTGGCAAACGGCGGACCCGCCAAGCTCCTCGCTCGCCTGCATGATCCAGCCGTGCGGTGGCGCATCCGCCAGGAAATCGCTCAAGACCACCCCGATTGGGAGAACCTCTATTTCGATAGCGGCGGCGCCTCCGGCGTCATGATCTCCTCCGTGATGAATCCGGACCTGAAAAAATACGAGGGCAAGACCGTGGCCCAGGTCGCGCAAATGGAGCATAACGACCCGCTCACGGCGCTGTTTGACCTCATTATTGCGGATAAAGCCCAAACCGAGGCTCTCTATTTCATGGCCAGCGAAAAAGATCTGGAGTACGGACTGAAGCAGCCCTGGACCAGCATCGGCCTGGATGACAATGAAAGCTCGATGGATGGCGTGCTCTACTCTCCGCACGATCATCCCAGGGGATGGGGCTCCATGCCGCGCTTTTTGGGCTATTACGTACGGGATCGGCACCTGATGCCTCTCGAAGAAGCCATCCGCAAGATCACCAGTATGCCTGCCAACCGCGAGCACCTGGCGGGTCGCGGACTGCTCAAGCCGGGATATTTCGCCGATATCACCATCTTTGATCCTGCCACCATCAAAGACACCGGCACTTACCTCCATCCCGTAAGCCTGCCGGTGGGCGTGGATTACGTCTTCGTGAACGGCCAGCTCGAATTCGACCACGGCAAGCTGACCGGGACGACAGCCGGAATGCCGTTGCGCGGCCAAGGATGGCGAAAGGGTGATGCCTCAGCCCTACCGTAGAGGGAGGCGAAGATGGCTCTTTAGCCCCAATACTATTCGGATAAGGGGACATCTTGTAGGGTCGACCTTTGTGGTCGCCCACGGGCGGGGGTACTAGGGCCGCCCCTACAGGGCGCGTGGAAATCGGGTTCCGAGGACCGTCCCCATTGACTCTCAAGCATCGAATTTGAAGGAACGAAGCTAGAATGTATATGAAAATAAAGGATCGGGGTTTTACCAAGACGTACCACTACCCACTCTTGGCATCGTAGGCCCCATAGCGAGACGCGTTAGGGAAGGAACAGAAGAGCCATTGAGCAGAACCAGATTTCACGTGAAACTCATGTGGTGGCAAGCACGGCGGCTGTTTCATTTTCTTGTCGGCCTTGCTTTTCTCGGTCTCGCCGGTTCATGTGTCATGGTCTCTCTGGAGGAGTGGAAGCATTATCTCGAAACACCGGCGGCGGGCCTCGGATGGTTCGCGGTACTTGTGGCTTTTGCGCTCCTGTTGGTTCTGCTGGCGCTTTATTCTTTCCTGAAGGCACGTAGCGTGCGTTGATCTGTAGGGGCGACCCTTGGGGCCGCCCGAAGTTCATGTCAGGGATTGACGTGTGGGGCCTTGTGGTCGCCCCGAGGGCAGGTACAAGACCTGTTCCACCATCGAACGAAGATTCTTATGGCGGATGACAGTCCCAAAGCCCGGCCGTCGCCCAAATTCACCACCTCTTCCGGCATCGAGGCAAAAACCCTTTACTCGCCGCCTGACCTTGAAGGATGGACGGAACGGGACGGCCTGGGACTTCCCGGCGAATTCCCCTTCACCCGCGGGATTCACCCGGATCAGTATCGCGGCAGGCTTTGGACCATGCGCCAGTATGCGGGCTTCGGTACGGCGGTGGAGTCCAATGCCCGTTACCGCTATCTGCTGGAACACGGTACCACCGGGCTTTCCGTGGCCTTTGACCTTCCCACGCAGATTGGACTTGATTCGGACCATCCGCTCGCCCAGGGCGAAGTGGGGCGCGCCGGAGTGGCCATTGACTCGCTTGAAGACATGGAAACACTCTTCGCGGGCATTCCGCTGGACCGTGTTTCCACGTCGATGACCATCAATTCCACCGCCATCATTTTGCTGGCGCTCTATTTTGCCGTGGCGGAAAAACAGGGTGTGAGCCTGGCGCAGCTTTCCGGCACTGTGCAGAACGACATTTTGAAGGAATACATTGCCCGCGGCACTTACATCTATCCGCTCCAGCCGGCCTTGCGTTTGGTCACGGACATCTTCGAGTTTTGCCGCGATCATGCCCCCGAGTGGAACACCATTTCGGTCAGTGGCTACCACATTCGCGAAGCCGGTTCCACTGCCGTTCAGGAGATTGCCTTCACCGTTGCGAACGCCATCACTTATCTCGATGCAGCCCGCGCCCGGGGCCTCGACGTGGATGAAATCGCGCCGCGCCTTTCCTTTTTCCTGAATGCCCACAACGATTTTCTGGAGGAAATCGCCAAGTTTCGCGCCGCCCGCCGCCTATGGGCTCACGTGGCACGCGAGCGGTTCCAGGCACGAAATCCCCGCTCCTGGGTCTTCCGCTTCCACACCCAAACGGGGGGCAGCACGCTCACCGCGCAGCAGCCGGACGTGAACATCGTGCGCGTTACGCTGCAGGCGCTGGCGGCAGTGCTGGGCGGGACGCAATCGCTCCACACCAATTCAAGAGATGAAGCCCTGGCGCTTCCCACTGAAGCTTCCGCCCTCATCGCCTTGCGCACCCAGCAGATCATCGCCTGCGAAAGCGGCGTGGCGAACACTGTCGATCCGGTAGGAGGTTCCTACTTCATCGAATCGCTGACCAACAAGATTGAAGAAGGCGCGCGCGATTATATCCGCCGCATCGACGCAATGGGCGGCGTTCCCCGCGCCATCGAATCCGGCTTCATGCAGCGGGAGATTCAGCAGGCGGCCTATGAGTATCAAAGGGCTGTGGAATGCGGCGAAAAAGTTATTGTGGGCATCAACCGCTACGCTTCGGACGAGTTGGCCTCACCGCCCATCCTGCGCATTGATCCAGAAATCGAACGCACCCAGGCGGAGTGCGTGCGCCGCTTGCGGGCGCGTCGCGACTCAGCCGCCGTCCAGTCCGCTCTCAGCCTGGTTGAAGCCGTGGCCCGGACCCAAGCCAACCTGATGCCCGCCATTCTCACCGCTGTGAAAGCTTATGCTACGGTGGGTGAAATTGCCTCAGCCCTGCGCAAGGTTTTTGGTGAGTATCAGGAATCGGTGGTAGTTTGACGGCCTATCCTGCATTTGCTATGGTTTGCACATGACGAAAGCCAAACTGCTTGCCTTTCTACTTTGTGAAAAGGCAACCCGAGGCCCGGACGACAAGGTGACGGTACATGACATTTTCGACAAAATTGTCCTGCCGCAAATCCCGGTTCCTCATGGAAAGGACACCATTTTCTTTGTTTACTATAAAGTTGAGGTGCTAGAGCCCTGTGTTATTTCATTGCGCGCTATCGATCCGCAAGGGAACGAAGTGCAAGGCGGGACATGGAGTGACTCAATTGAGCAAGTAGGCCTCATGCAGTCTTTATGGGCACTTGCCTATTCTCTCTTCAAGACGCCCGGAAACTACACGCTCGAGTTGACTCAAAGCGGCGACATTAAGCCCCACGACGCCACGCGGCGAATCCCCGGTTCTAACCAACCCGGATTCGATCGAGGAAGCCAAGGTACAAGCTGCCAAATCCTGGCGACCACACAGCTCGTCCTTGAGCAGCAGGGAGGGTAAATTGACATGAGCACGCAGTCCCTGGCTCCTCTACACCCCAATGCTTACGAGGCTTTCAAGGCTCTGCCGGACGCCTCCTCGCTGCCAGGCAACGGGTGGCCGGCCGGAGAGAGCAGCCACGACTTACCTCAGCGGGGCGAGAAGACCAAGGCAGTGATGGGTGAGTTTGTTGAAATGCTTAAAGACAATGCCAAGGTTTGGGCAGTCTGCGCGACGGCAGATCCAGATGGAATCAACGTTTGGACTTACATTGATTCCCCAGACCGTATAGACCAGATCCCTATATACAGGGCACAGTGGCGGCTGATGATGGGGCATCCGGAAACCTCGTTCGGTTTCAATACGGCGGAAGTCCCAGCTGGTGGCGAAGAGTTTAACGAAGATGATCTTGACTTTCTCTATAGGCGTTGACCATGGCTACACCTGCAGAGCATCGAGCCAAGGCACTCCACAATGAAAAGCTTCTCAACGAGTATGCGCTGGCTGAGGGCGAGTTTGCAGGCTGGGCGATTACAGTCTTGTACTATTGCGCAGTGCACTTGCTGCGAGCGCTGGCCGCGCAGGAAGGCTTTCAGATTAAACGGTATAAAGGAAAGGATAGCGAGGAGGAGGCCTGGAAGTCCGTCCCACAACTAAAGCATGCCTCAGTTGCGTATGATTGCTACAACATTCTAACGACCGCTTCTCGGAGCGCACGGTACGAGATGAAGGGTTATTCTGCCCTGGACTATAAGAATTTGAGGCAGAATTTTTACGAGCCATTCAGGTCATTCGTGACGTCTCATCTCCACCCCTGATGTGATCGTGGTGAGAGCCATTCGAGCATTTCTTGATATCGAATCCACTGCGGAGGTTTTCCCTTGGCCACCCTGCAATTTCTGGGCGCAACCGGCACGGTAACCGGCTCAAAGTACCTGCTGGAAGCGGGTGGCGAGCGGTTGATGATTGATTGCGGCCTCTTCCAGGGCCTGAAGGAATTACGCTTGCGCAACTGGAACCCGCTGCCCATTTCGCCTTCGAGCGTTCATTATGTGGCGCTCACCCACGCTCATCTCGATCACACCGGTTACGTTCCGAAGTTCGTGAAGGATGGTTTTCGCGGGCCAGTGCTGGCCACGCCGGCCACGATCGACTTGGCGGGCCTTGTCCTGCCGGACTCCGGACACCTGCAGGAAGAGGATGCGGCCTACGCCAACCGCAAGGGATTCAGCAAGCATGCACCCGCCTTACCTCTTTACACCCATGACGACGCCATGAAATCGCTCGAATCCTTCCGCGCCTTGAATGGACCGGGCCCGTTTGAAATTTCGCCGCATTTCTCGTTGCGCTATTTTCGCGCCGGGCACATCCTGGGCGCGCGCATGATTGAGGTCACGGTCCGGGAAAACAATATCACGCGCACGGTGCTCTTCTCGGGCGACATCGGCCGCACCCATCAACTGATCATTCGCGAGCCCGTGGCGCCGGACTCGAAACCTGACTACTTGCTGTGCGAATCCACCTACGGCGACCGCCTTCATCCTGATGACGATTATCGCTCGAGGCTGGCTGCGATCGTGGAAAGCACTGCGGCACGCGGCGGCTCCGTGATCATTCCGGCTTTCGCCATTGGCCGCACGCAGGAGCTGCTATTTCTCTTCCGCGAGCTGATCCAGCAGGGCAAAATGCATGAACTGCCCATCCACGTGGATAGCCCCATGGCGATTGACGCCACGGATCTTTACCGCCGTCATCACGAGGACCATAACCTGGCGGCCGAAGACCTCGAGCGCAACGGCTTGCGCCTTTTCTCGCAGCCCTACGTCCATTTTGACCGCACCGTGGAGCAGTCCAAGGCGCTGAATGACACCCGTTTCCCCACCATCATCATCTCTGCAAGCGGCATGGCCAGTGGCGGCCGCGTCGTCCATCACCTGGCGCGTTGCCTGCCGGATCATCGCAATACCATACTGTTGGTGGGATTCCAAGCCGCCGGAACGCGCGGCCATACCATCCAATCCGGGGCGAAGGAAGTGAAAATGCTCGGCCAGATGGTTCCCATCCGCGCCCGCGTCGAGACCATGGACAACCTGAGCGGGCACGCGGACTACGGAGAAATTCTGCGCCTGCTGGGAGCTTTCAAGAAAGCGCCGCAAACCACCTTCATGGTTCACGGCGAACCCAAAGCCGCGGAGTCTTTGAAGGAAAAGATTGCCGCGCAATTGGGTTGGAACGTGCGGATTCCGCAGTATCTGGAGAAGGTGACGTTGTGAGGTCTGCTATTGGGGCCGAGTGCCACAATCCGTTTCATGGCCTCTATTGCCGCGACCCAATCGGTGCACCGTAGTGCCGAATGTTTGTGGCAATTCGGGGGCGAAGCTAGCGTGACCGATCCGCTAATTTTTTAACTATTCTGTTCGCGTGTATTTGATGGGGGCCAAAAATTACCTCCATCGGCGGTAATCACACTGAACGGGCTACTCCGGGCTGCTCCCTTGCCTCAAGAGGTTTTCACCACATGCTATGTGCGTACTTGGACGAGAGCGGCGGAGCGGATACCGCGGTTCTAGCGGTTGCAGGCTATGTGTCCACTGCTGCACAATGGAGGATGTTCGCTCGCGACTGGAGCACAGTTCTGAACTCTCATGGGATTAAGACTTTTCATGCCTCTGAGTGCGAGGCCTTCAGGGGCGAATTTACGGGGTGGACTGAGGTTCAAAGAGATATGTTCAAGCGAAGCTTGGCGAGCGTTATCCGTGAGAGGACGATCTATTGGGTATCGCACGCCGTACCGGTACAGGTTTACTCATCCGTCGCGAATGATACGGTTGGAAGAGCTAAAATGGGAAGTCCATACGGGTTCTGCTGCCAGCAGTGCATCACCGGCATCTCAGAGTGGGCCAAAAGGCATTGGAGAAAGGATGAGGTTGATCTTTTCTTTGACCAAGGCAACAAGTTCTATAACGACACTTCGGAGCTTTACCGCCAAGCATCGCAGGATGAACGTGGACGCCGAAAGTGGAGGATACTCGATATCCACTTCGGGGATAGGCGAAGTCTGCTTCCGCTACAGGCGGCCGATTACCTAGCCTACGAGATTTTCAAACACCACTCAAACGAGGCCGAGGGTCAATTCCGACCCGAGAGAAAGTCCTTCACAGCTTTGCTGCACGGCAAATATGAGGGCAGATTTTACGATGCAAAATCACTTCAAAAATGGAAGGCTTTGCTTGCCGCCTCAGTTCCGTCAAGACACTCATCAACGGGTCCTAACCGTCGGGGGATAACGTAAAGCCGGTCTCTCCCGATGCAGCCGGTGGCTTTTGATGACTAGGTCACTTGCGAGCCGCAATGCTGCAAGACGTGTTCTCATTGACCACCCGCGACAATGCTTGACGCTAACTTATCCCGATCCCCGCTCGGTCCATTTAGTTCTTAGCCGCCGCGGCGGCATGTTTCCCGCCGGCCTTGATGGCTGTCGGCCCCGCAAAAACCGCCGAAGCGCCCAAGTCTTCCTCGATGCGCAGCAACTGGTTGTATTTGGCAATGCGGTCGGTGCGGCTGGCCGAGCCGGTCTTGATCTGCCCGGTGGCGAGGCCCACGGCGAAGTCGGCAATGAAAGCGTCTTCGGTTTCACCCGACCGGTGCGAGACCACCGCGGTGTAGCCGCTGCGATGGGCAAGGTCAATGGCGGCGATGGTTTCCGTGACCGTGCCGATCTGGTTCAGCTTGATCAGGATGGAGTTGGCAACACCCTCTTCAATGCCGCGCTGGAGCCGTTCGGTGTTGGTGACGAACAGATCATCGCCCACCAATTGCACCTTGCTGCCCAATGCGGAAGTGAGTTCGGCCCAACCTTCCCAGTCATCCTGGGCAAGGCCATCTTCCAGGCTGACGATGGGATACTGGCGCACCCAATCGGCGTAAAGCTTCACCATGTCGCTGGCGCTCTTCTTGGACTTATCGGACTTGAAGAAGACATAGCGGCCGTTTTCGTAGAGCTCGCTCGCCGCCGGATCAAGCGCGATGGCAATGTCTTCGCCCGGCGAGTAACCCGCTTTCTCGATGGCTTCGAGGATCAGTTCGATGGCTTCGACGTTCGATTTCAGGCTTGGGGCGAAGCCGCCCTCGTCGCCCACCGTGGTGCTGTAGCCTTTCTGCTTCAGCACCTGCTTCAAGGTGTGGAAAGTCTCAACACCCGTGCGCAAGGCATCCGAAAAGTGCTCCGCTCCCAACGGCATAATCATGAATTCCTGGAAGTCCACGGTGTTGTCGGCGTGGACGCCGCCGTTCAGGATGTTCATCATAGGAACCGGAAGCAGATGGGCCTGAAGGCCGCCCAGATAGCGGTAAAGAGGAACGTTTCCCGACCGCGCCGCAGCGCGGCAGACGGCCATGGACACGGCGAGGATGGCGTTCGCGCCCAGCTTCCCTTTGTTGGGCGTGCCGTCCAGCTCAATCATCAGGTGATCGATGCCCGCCTGGTCATTCGCGTCATGCCCGCCCAGCTCACGCGCCAATACCGTATTCACATTTTCGACAGCATTCAGCACACCCTTGCCCAGGTAGCGCCTCTTGTCGCCATCGCGCAGCTCGATGGCTTCGTGCTCTCCGGTGGATGCTCCGGAGGGCACGTCAGCCCGGCCCACGGATCCATCGCGCAGCCTGACTTCCGCTTCCACGGTGGGATTGCCCCGCGAGTCCAGGATTTCACGCGCCGTAATCAGATCAATTTCCGCCACGATGGTCACTCCTTCCGGAAAAGTTCGAGTCAGGCATTTTACCACACCGCATCGGGCCGCTGCCTTGGCGAGGATAGAGCCGATAGAGCCTCTGCTTTATCCGATTGGAATTTGTACCAGCCCCGCGATGCTTGTATAATGCGCATATCGCCATGACAGAACCCAATCCAGCAGCTCAAGCCAAAGCCCACGTTCAGGAAAAACATCAGATCATGTCGGCGTCGGAAATTGACCGCACGCTGATGCGCCTGGCCCATGAAATTGTGGAACGGAACAACGGTGTTGAAGACGTCGTCTTTCTTGGCGTGCGGCGGCGCGGCGTGCCGCTGGCGGAAAGGCTGGCGAAGCGCATCGCGGAGATTGAAAAGGCCAGCCCGCCGGTGGCAACGCTGGACATTACGTTCTACCGCGACGATCTCTCCACCATCGATCAGAAGCCGGTGGTGCAGCACGCGCCCCTGCCGCTCGACATCGAAAACAAAACGGTAATCCTGGTGGATGATGTGCTCTACACCGGACGAACCACGCGAGCGGCGCTGGACGCCATGATTGACCACGGCCGCCCCCGCCGCGTCGAGCTGGTGGTGCTGATCGACCGTGGCCACCGCGAGCTGCCGATTCAAGCCAATTACGTGGGCCGCACCGTGCAGACCGCAGACCACGAAGTGATTGAGGTGCGCTTGCGGGAGATTGATTCCGAAGAGCGCGTGATGTTGTGTGAAAGGGTTTCGGGCTGATTCCAAGGCGTAGGGGCGACCCTCGTGGTCGCCCGGAGGTCGGGCACAAGGCCCGCCACTACGAAGTGCAGTTAAGTTCGCGGAGACAAGCTTCGCGCTCCCTTCTCAGGTTCCCGCTTGTCCCCGCCAATGCTCAGGGAGGACTGCCATGAGAATTGATCGTTCTCTGTTTTTCCGGGCTGCGCTGCCAATGCTGGTGGCCTTGGCCATTGGGCCGGCTCCGGGCGTGGCACACTTGTCACAAAACCCGAATCCGCCGGAGATCGTGATTCCTAAGCCACCACCCTTGCCCGGTGACTTTACGGATCAGCGTCCGAAAAATCAAGGCCCGAAAGCGCCACAGTTCGACCCGGCGAAGGCTCGGAAGGACGCTCAACAACTTGCAACCCTCGCGCAGAAGGTCCCGTCTCAGGTGGATCAGCTTTCAAAAAGCCAATTGCCCAAGGACCTCTTGCAGAACCTCAAGCAGATTCAGAAGCTGGCCAAGCGCCTGCGGTCGGAGATTCCACACTAGGCACGTAGGGGCGGGCCTCGTGCCTGCCCGATTGGGAATTGATCCGTATTACGGGCGCCCACCAGGGGCGCCCCTACACCGTCATCAGGCAGGATGTGCCGCCACAAATTACCCCGTGCAAAGACTGATCTCAAAGCTTGCCTTATTGTGTTTCATCCTACCCGGCCATTCGGGAATTCTGAATGCCGGGCCGGACCCTCGTCCTCAGACGGCGCGCACTCCCGTCATCCTGATCACCATTGATACGCTGCGCGCGGACCGCCTTGGCTGCTACGGAGCGAAGAGCGTCAGCACGCCGGCCATGGATCAATTGGCTGCGGACGGGGTTCGGTTCTCCGATGCGCTCTCCCAAGTCCCGATCACCCTGCCTTCCCACGCCGTGATCCTCACCGGAACTTATCCCATGTATAACGGCGTCCGGGACTTCACCAGCACCGGACTCCCCGCGAACATTGGAATGATTTCCGAGGCTTTCCACCGGCACGGCTACCTGACCGCGGCATTTGTCAGCGCCTTCGTGCTGGATCGCACCTGGGGATTCGACCGGGGCTTTGACACCTACGACGATCAGTTTGAAGCCCGGCAATACGAGACGCGAAACCCCGGGGAGATCCGGCGTCCAGGCAACGTGACGGTGGACCATGTTCTGGCCTGGCTCAAGACTCACAGCGAAGCGGCTTCGGGCAAGCCGTTCTTCATCTGGGTGCACCTTTACGATCCCCACAGCCCCTACGACCCGCCAGAACCTTTTCATAGCCGCTACGCCGGGCGCCTTTATGACGGCGAAGTGGCTTATACGGATAGCCAACTGGCCCGCTTGTTCGGTTTCCTCAAGAAGCAGGGACTCTATGATCGCGCTCTGATCGTCCTCCTCAGCGATCACGGCGAGTCGCTCGGCGAGCATGGCGAAGCAGAGCACGGCTTCTTCATTTACAACTCGACGCTGCACGTCCCCCTCATTTTCAAATTGCCGGACGCGGTTGAGCAAGGCCGTGTGATCAACGCTCCGGTGGGGACGGTGGACGTCTCCCCAACCTTGCTCGATCTTCTGCACATGCAGGATCCCATCAGCCGCCAGTTCCAGGGAATAAGCCTGGCTTCAGCGATTCTCGGCAAAGGCACGGAACCCGCCATTCCGGTTTATTCGGAGACTTACTATCCCTTCGATTCGTTCGGATGGAGCCCTTTGCGCTCCGTTTCAAACGGCGCTTCCGAATTCATCCAGGCACCGCGCCCGGAACTTTACGATCTGCGCCGGGACCCCGGCGAAAATCACAACATGGCTGTAACCAAAAGCGCTGAGGCCGCGGGGCTGCATTCGCAACTGCAAGGAGTGGAACGGCGCTATTCAAGATCAGCACCCAACACGGTGTCTGCGGGACCGGCTCTTTCTGAAGCAACGGTGGAGAAGTTGAAATCGCTGGGGTATCTGGCGTACTCGGCCCCGGCCCCGGTTTCGCCCTCCGGCAAACTGGCTGACCCCAAGGATAAAATCCGTGTTTATAACCTTATTCTGCGTGCCGAGGATCTTTCCAGCGCGCGGCGCTACGCCCAATCCAATGAACTCCTGGACAAGATCAGCGCGCAGGATTCCAATCTTTATCTGGTCCCATTTATGCGCGCCGAAAATGCCATGCAGATGAAGGACTGGCCCGCCGCCGAAAAGGAATTTCTGGCTTGCCTGCACATCAACCCAAATTTTCAGCAGGCCATCATGGGGCTGGGCCGGAGTTACTTGAATTCCGGCGACGCTTTCAGGGCAAACCCCTGGTTTGAGCTTGCGGTTCACAACAATCCCAGGGATTTCCTGGCGTATTATGCTTTGGGATTGGTGGCGCTTGCCGGACGCGATGCCGGCAGCGCGCGCGGGGCCTTCGCGAGGTCCGTCGAAATCAAGCCGGACTACGCTCCTTCGCAAAAAGAGTTGGGAGTCTTGCTGGTGGAAATGCGGAGTTATTCGGAAGCCCTCAAACCCCTTGAGGAAGCGGAATCGCTGGGGCTACAGGATGCTGAGCTCTGCAATTACCTGGGCATTGCGCTGGAGAATACGAACCATTTGAAGGAAGCGGTTCAAAGGTTTAACAAATCCCTCCGCCTCAGACCCGCTTACACAGCCGCACGCCTCAATCTGGCTTTTGCCTATCTCAAGATGGGGGATACCGCAGCGGCCAGGCGGGAGTTTGGCCAAGTCTGTCAGCAGGACGCAAGGTTATGCGCTCAGTACCGCAGCTGCTTCCCGTAGGGGCGGGGCTTGTCCCCGCCCGGTTGTGATGTTCCTGTTCATAGCGGGCGGCCACAAGGGTCGCCCCTACAAAAACGCGGGCACGTGCCCTTACGATTGATCCCATGGTACAGCGCGGCCGGTTTCGTCAACAACCAAAACTGTTTGCTCCAGGTTGTACCGGTCAGTGGTCCATAACAAAGGGTTCAGCCGGATGTATTCCCCGATTTTACCCAATTCATCCTGATTCCGTATCACATAACTCATAATAGTTTCTTTGCCAGAAGGATTTCTTGAACCTCGGCAATCCATCATGCTCAACACTGAATATATACTCTCGAGTGGTGATGGACTTAACCGCGCCGATGATAGACCCCAACGTCGGCGCGATCCTCGTGGTCGCCCGGAACGTAGGGGCACCCCTTGTGGGTGCCCGATATGGATGATTCCGTGCATATGGTTGGGCATTATGACGTGCTCATCGAGCCGCGCTGCGGGAAACCGGATCGGAATCTCCCGCCACGCGGCATCCACCATCCTCCCTGCATCGTTCAACTGCATTTGACCATCAACAACATCGCCCAATAGGCATTGCTGGTCTTGAATGCGGATTGTCACATAATACGCTCCCGGCCATGAATAGTCGTACTCGCGCCAGCGGATCGATCGTCGATAAGGAAGGTCGGATTTCGTATCCATGCGTAGGGGCGACCTTGGTGGTCGCCCTCCTTCTAACGGCATTCTATTACGGGCACCCACAAGGGGTGCCCCTACGCCCGCCCGGTTTGGGCGTTGCACATGACAGCGGGCATCCACAAGGGGTGCCCCTACGTCCGCCACGGGGTAGGACAAACAAAAAAGGGGATGGCCGAAGCCATCCCCTTTTTGTCCACAGCCAAACGAGCCACAACCGGTTAGAAGAAGAGTTTCAGACCGAACTGGATTTCCCGAGGGTCGAGCGCCTCACTCGCCAGCCCAAAGCTGGCCGAGGTAAGAAGCGCATTGGGCGGATTCAGGTTGGTCCGGTTAAGCAGGTTGAAGAACTCGGCCCGGAACTGCATGTTGAAGCGCTCGTTGATCGGAATCTGCTTGAACAACGAGAAGTCGGTTTCAGCAATACCCGGTCCACGGAAGGTATTGCGGCCCAGGTTGCCATCCGTTCCGGGTGTTGGAATCGGGAAGGCTCCCAAGCAACCACTGGCGCCGGTGCAGGTGGCGCCCGCGAAGGCCGGACCAATGGTCTGCATCAGGCTCATGCCATTCGGCCCTGATCCCGCCTCGAAGGCATAGGGACTGAAGGACATGCTGTTGCCGAAGGCAGGCGCATTGGGGCGATCGCCGCGGATTCCATCGCCGTTGAAGTCACGATGCGCGGCCACAGTGAAGGGGAAACCGGATTGAAGCGTAATAATCGAGTTGGCGCTCCAGCCTCCTGCCACACGCCCGACGAATCCGTGTTGCGCCTTCATCCAGGGCAAATCCCACATGACCTCTGACACCCATTTGTGGGGGGAATCAAACAGCGAATTGCCGTACTCCAAAAACACCTTGTTGGGATCGTAAGAATAGCCCGCCTCACCGGCTGAATTGGAATCGGTTGCCGAGCCGCTGCCGGATAGGGCGTGCCATGTGGAGCGGTAATCCAGAGAATGGCTATAGGTGTAGTTGGAATTGAACGTCAGGCCATGAGCGGCTCTGCGGTTCACCTGGATTTGCAGAGCGTTATAGTTGGAGTTCACTGAGGTGTCCCAACTCCGCATCACCCCAAAACAGGGATTCAAGAGCCCGGTGGGGGCGGTCAGACCGCCTCCGACCAGCGCGCCGGTGCAGGGATTGGTAATCGGTGTTATGGCCGTTGCTTGCATTCCCCCGACCACGCGGTTGGGGTCCTCTGCCCAGAAGAGGTGCCGTCCCCATGTGCCCACGTAGTCTACCTCCAGGACTGTCGAGGGATTTAACTCACGCTGGATGCCGAAAAAGGCATTCTCGTAATATGGCAGCGTGTAATTGGGATTAGGAATGCCGGTGAGGGCAGCCAGGTTGGAATTGCCGGGGTACCAGCCCATGATGTTGCCGGCGAAGCCAAGCCCTCCCGGGCCGTTGCCGATAGCGCCAGGCTGGGTGGGAGAGCCGGAGAAAGTTGCGGCAATTCCCGTGGCGGGAAGTCCGTTGGCCAAGGTCGGGCCGAAGGTGGGCATGCCGGCAAGCCCGCAAATCGGGCAAGCTTCGTTAAAGGAATAGTATGGGAGGTTCCAGCGGGAGTTGGAGAGGGCGTTGTAAAAGCTCTCCTCATACTGCAAGGAGAAACCACCACGGATGGACATCTTGCCTTTTCCCGTGGGATCCCAGGCAAATCCAATGCGAGGCTCGAAATTGGTGAGCCGGTCCTTGAACAGGCTGGCGGCGGAAGTGAATCCGCCGTTGGGCGTATTGGTGTCCCCCGCCGGTGCCAGGCACTTGCCGGAAAGGAACGTCTGGCAGTTGACCTGCGCCATATTAAAGTAATTCGAAAATTGGGTGGCCTTCCCGTACTTTTCAGTGCTGGGACTGAAATAATCCCAACGCACGCCGAGGTTGAGGGTCAGGTTTTTCTTAGCCTTCCAATCATCCTGCAGGAACGCAGCGACATCCGTATTCCGGAAGGCACGGATGTTGGTGTCGAGATGGGAAGGCGTTGACGTACCCAACTCAGGATTGACGCCCGCAGCCTCGATATAGGGCAGGCCAGCCGCAAAGAACATGGGGTCGAAGAAATAGTAACTGGGCCGGCCCACATCAAATTGGCTGTTTTCATAGTTCCTGCGGCCTTCGAAGCCAATCTTTAGGGAGTGATTACCTTTGATGGTGGCCACCATGTCCCTAAAGTCAAAGATGTCCTCAATGAAGTATTGAGGGTAGCCATTGTAAGCGCCGAACTGCGCATTGCCGGAGTCGAAGCCGATGTCCGGCACGCCGTATTGCGGCAGGCTGACTTGGGTCGTCGCCTGGCTTCTGACGTAGCCGGCATGGAATTCGTTCACGGTATTGCCGGAAAAGTTGTGAACAAAGCCAAACGCTGCGCCGGGGAAAGAAGCCGAGAAAGGCGTGGTGAAGCCCCGAATTCCGGTGGTGGGGCTGCTGTTGGGGTCCTTCTGCATGAAATAATAGAAGCGGCCAAAAAGACGGTTCCGATCCCCCTGGTAATCCATCCGGCCCGTGAATTGGTCGCCATTGTAAAATACGCCCTGCGTACGGGTGGCATTTTGGCCGTTCACGAGGCCTTGCATAATGCCGTTCGGGCCAAGCGCGCCAGCTTGCACGCCCGGCGCCGTCATTCCCGCGCAGCCGGGCGTCCCTGCAATATTCTTCTGAATCTGGGCGTTTTCACCGTTGCTCACTCCCACGATCGCCGCCATGGTGTTAGCCATGGTCTGAGCATTGCCCCACGCCGGGCCGCCCGAAAAAGCGGGAGTGCCGACGCCGAGAAATTGGTTCAAGAAGCATGGATCGGTGTAACCCATCACGGGGTCGCTCAGCATCGCCGTGCCGGCATACGGTGATCCAATTGGAGCGCCGATGTCGTTCACGATGGTTGCATTGGCCGCCTGGGAGACGGTCTGAAGTTGGGAAGTCGGGCTGAGGCCAGGGAAATTCTTGTAGAGAACACCCGCCGGCGAATTTGGGAACAGGCTTTCCACGGCGCTGCGGAATTGCGGACTTTCAAAGGTGAATTGGGAGGGAACACTCGTTCGGAAGCGCTCACCCTCGTAACCGGCAAAGAAGAACAGTTTATCCTTTTTGATCGGGCCGCCAATGGTGCCGCCGAATTGGTTTTGTTTCCACGGACTCACGGTTGCGCCGGAGAAGAAATTCCGGGAGTTCAACGCATCGTTGCGCATGAACTCCCACAGGTCACCATGAAACTGATTGGTGCCGGACTTGATGCTGACATCGGTCATGGACCCGGCGCTGGAGCCATACTCGGCCGAGAAGTCGTTGGTCATGATGCGGAATTCCTGCACGAAGTCGGGCGCGGGCTGAGCAAGCGAACCGCCGCTAAGGTCCTTATTGGGCACGCCGTCCAGCAGGAAGCCGTTGAAGTTGGCCCGAGTGCCATTAATGTTGACGCTGTCACCCCCCTCAAAGTCAACTTGCCCGGAATTTACAGCTCCCGGAACCAGTTTCATGAGCTGGTAAATGTCGCGGCCATTCAGGGCCAAATTCGCGACCTCGGAGCCGCTGACCAGGGTTGAAAGGTGGCCCTCCTCGGTGTTCACCATCGGCGCCGCCGATTCCACCGTCACCGTCTGGGTTTCCGCGCCCACTTTCAGGGTGACGTTCAGCCCGAATACGCGGTCTGCAGAGAGGATATTGTTGTTGCTAAGGTAAGCCTCAAAGCCTTGTGCCACCACCTTCACGGTGTAGGTACCGGGAATCAAGGACCGGAAGTAGTACACGCCCGACGAATTGGTAGGTTGCGTGAAGGTGACTCCTGTGGCCTGATTGGTTACAGTCACGGTCGCGCCAGGAACCACGGCGCCGCTGGGATCGCTCACCACGCCCGTAATGGAACTGGTGGCTTGACCAAGAGCTATTCCGGCCGAAAGCAAGCCGATAAAGCCAAGTCCAATAATGAATTGCAGAATCCTGTGAGTCCGATCATACTTCATGTTCCTTACCTCCTCCGGTAAAGGCAGATCGCGCCGCTTGTAATGCCCAAATTGAATTTCCTAAGTGTGACTGACCTCCGCGCCAACCCCTCCCCACGAAATGAACCGCGAATCACGAAGAGATTTCGTGACTCAGGTCTGAGTAGTGCGTGAGCCTTTCACGTGCCCACAAGGCTCGGCCCCCTAACTTTTCCTGGCTAACACTTTGACTAGATGCAGCGAATTTACACAACTGCCATATTCGTGTCAAGCAAAATCGTTGCCAATCCAAATCTGAGTACTACTGCTCATTCTAATAACTTTATGTTAGTCTCGTGAACAATATGAACCAGCACCCAAATCAAATTCCGTTTTCTCATATTCCAAATATGGTAGGTTTGAGTCAAGTAAAACAAATTGATGGTAGCTATCCATAGGGGCGGCCCTGTCCTTCCGCTTAGTCCCCGCAAAGTCAAAGGGGTGGCACAGAATCTGCTTGGAGTCGCCGTCATGCTTGTTTAGAATGTGAATGTTGACCGATGCTCCCAAACGCGGGCCTTGTCCCCAAGATGGACTCCTGGCGGCGGGTCTCGAATGGATGGGTAAGGACTAAAGAAATGAATTTCGAAGAAGCCGGCAAGGTGATTGACGTGGAACTCAAGAAGCTGGTCAATTATTTCGAGTCTCAGCTCAAGCCCTCAACCCGCCGTGACCTTGCCGAGGTGGTGCGAAAGGCCGCAAAGAATCTCGCGGATTTGGCGGAAAAAATCGACAAAGCCAACCCATAAGCGTGGAGCGAAGGTGACGCCTGCGACCGGGGCCGTGCACTCGACGATGAAAAAGGCCTTTGGCCCACTCCAGGGTTTTGTTCGGGCGGTCAGCAGAACGTTCCGGGTGGGATTGATCCTTGTCCTGCTGCTCTCCAGCGCCGCTTGCCTCCATCGTCACCATCACAAGACCACCCAGATTCCCACTCAACCGCCGCCGCCGGGAAATTACCCCGCACCCCAGCGACCGCCCCGCCCGCCCGGAGGAGTCATCGAGCAAGGGCAAGAAGGCATCGCCTCCTGGTATGGTCCCACCTTCAACGGAAAAGAGACCTCGAACGGCGAGATTTATAACATGTACGCCTTCACCGCCGCCCATCGCACGCTTCCATTCGGCGCCCGGGTGCGCGTTTACAATCTGGAAAACGGTGCTTCCGTCGACGTGCGCATTAACGATCGCGGCCCGTTTGTGGAGGGACGCATCATTGACCTTTCTTACTCCGCTGCCCAATCCATCGGCATGTTAGGTCCCGGCACAACCCTGGTGCGGCTTCAAATCCTGAACCCGGCCATCGTCAACGGCCCGGAGGCGGTGCCCGGCATTTTCGCGGTGCAGGTGGGGGCGTTCAAAGACCCGGCCAATGCGGAGCGTCTGAGGGCCATGATTGAGCCGCGATTCTCTCCGGTCACCATCCAGAGCTACAACGGCGGGGCTGGTGTTTTCTATCGCGTTCGCGTCGGCCAGGTTGGGTCGGAGGACGCGGCCCTCGCCCTCGCCGCGCAACTGCGCCAGGCCAATCTCACCTCGGTTACATTTGTGGTCAGGCTGAATTGAGTTGTTGGCAGTCCAGCCATGGACCTCAAGCTGGATTATTCACGAGCTTCGTTGAGGGGACTGCGAAGACGCCGTTGAAACCCAATACTGTTCAGATAACGTAGGGGCGACCCTGGTGGTCGCCCGCCAACGGGCAAACTTCATCACGGTCGTCGGGCGGGCACAAGGCCCGCCCCCATCATCACAATTGAAACTTGGTGTGGAATTCAAGATCGAGTGAAACCTATGGAAAACTGCATCTTCTGCAGAATTGTGGAAGGAAAAATGTCCGCCAAAATCGTCTATCAAGATGACCAGGCGATTGCCTTCGAGGATATTCGCCCCCAGGCGCCGGTTCACCTGCTGGTAATCCCGCGCCGGCACCTGGTCTCGCTCAACGAAGTCACGCCCCAAGATGAATCTCTGCTCGGCCATCTCCACCTGATCGCGGCCCGCCTGGCGAGCGAAAGGGGCATTGCAATCAAGGGCTATCGCACCGTCATCAATAATGGTACTTGGGCGGGACAGACGGTGTTCCACCTTCACGTCCACGTGATGGGCGGCCGCGTGTTTCATTGGCCGCCGGGATAGGCGGCGGGCCGCTTCGACGGAAGAGCTGATAAGCGATGAGTGGGTAGCCACGACGAGCGCTTTTTCTTGTCGTGGCTACCAGCTTCGTCAGTCAATCACCGCGAGGATGGTGGAATCGTCAATCTGAACCCGCGAGGGGCGGCTCGAGGTGATGAAGCGGATTTTGCCCGAATCGCTGGTCACCACGACGCGGCCAAGCTTCTGTGTCATTTTCTTTCCATAAACAGCCTGCAACGGTACGGGCATCTCAAAGCTAACCGGGACGCCGCTTTGCTTGATGCTGCCCCCTACCAAGTACCGTTTTGGTCCCAGCCGCCGGATGGAAACTTTCAAATGGTAGCGGGGAATTCCGGAGGAATAAACCCATTCATTAAAGAACCAATCGAGCGTGTGATTGCGGTCAAGATCGGCAGAACGGTCCATATACTTGGCTGCCATGCGCGCGAAATCCTCAGTGGAAGGCTCGCGGCCGCGATAGGTTTGGGAGAAATCGCGCAGCACCTTGAAGAATGCCGCGTCGGAATGGGATTTTGGATCCTCCAAAACAAATCGCAGCATGTGAAGCACCCAACTGGCCTTCTTATAAACGATGTCCTGATAACCGCCGGGATTCAAGGAATTGGAAAGGCGCTCTCCAAGCCAGATCGGCCCGCCGGACTCGATGGTCTCTCCGTTGGGATTCTTGCGCAGCAAATCCTTTTTGTAGCTTTCGAAGAGTTGCCGCAAGGCCCGGCTCCCATTCCTCTGGGATTCCAATTGCAGTGCTGCGGCGTAATTGGCGAAGCCTTCGGAGAGCCATTGGTCGTGATAAGTCTTCCATCCCACTGCATTTCCCCACCATTGGTGGGCGATTTCGTGAGCTTCGGCAAGCCGGCTATAGAGCGGCTTGCCGCTTTCGGCGACAACCATTTCTGTCCGCGTCGATTCGGGAAGGAAAACCAGAGTGGGCATGTAAACCAGCTCGGGCCAGCCCTGCCCAAAATCGCCCGGTACTTGCGAGATGGCAAGGCGCGAGTAAGGCAGCGGCCCGAAGAGTCCGGAAAAATATTTGATGTCTTGGGCGGCTGTCTTGGCCACCGCTTGCAAAAGCAAAGCGGGGTCGAGCGGCACAATTTGAGGAGGCAACGGTTTCGTGCCGAACTGGGGCGAGCTGATTTGCGGAGCCAGCCCTGGGTTTTGAAGTTCAGACATCACATAGCGGTTCTCAAGCCCGGTTTCCACCTCATGGGTGGCATAAACCTCCAGGGTGATTCCATCCTGCTTCAGGGTGCGCGATTTGTAGACGCCGAGATTAAATCCAGCCACGGGGAAAGGACCATCCGAAACCCATCGGCTATTTTTCCATCCGTTGGAGTTGCTTTCTTCAACGCGGCGCCCGGTTGCGACCAGGGTTAACCGGGCCGGATAGCGAAAGGTCAAATCATAATTCGCAGCCGGGTCAATACCTAAATTCGGATACCAGCTCTCATGCGCCCCCACATACAGCAGGTCGTTGCTGGCGGCGGCGATGACGTCACCCTGGTAGGAAAAGGTTAATGTGAACTTCTGCCCCACCGGATGGGGCGTGGGTAGAACCACGATTAACCAATTGGCGCCGAATCTCAGCGCTTGGGATTGATTCAGAAAGGGATTCTGAAAGACGATGAGATTTTTGCCGCTTTGGTCCTTGACGCTGGCCACCCTGAGGCGGTGGGAAAGGTCAAAGCCAATGGCACGGTCCGTGCCGGATTGGGAGATCAACTGCAACACGGCGCGACCCTGCAGCGAATTGTCCTGCTCAATCCGGGTGCGAACCTTGTAGGAAAGGACGCGCGCGGGCGGTTCAAAAGGCCGAGGGGGGTTTGACGAAGGGCTGCTGGGCCGGAAGGAGCACCAAACATCCTGGTAAGTGATTCCAGCCGTGGTTCGTGCCGCCTCGACGGCGACAGGCTCCGGGTGCCGCGCGTCCACGTTAATCTCAAAAACTCCCAGATGGACGCCCTGAACGCGGGCATGGAAGTAAGGCCGGGTGCGGTCACCCATCAGATCTTCGAGGATGCGAAGGGAAAAGGCGGGATCCAGCCGCTCCAGTAACGGCGTGGCGCCGGCAGCCATGCTGCCAGGCTGTTCAGTGGCTTGGGAATCTACCGGCTGCGCCAGCTTTCGAAGCTCACGGGCGGAGCCATCCGTGAAGCGCATGTAGATTGTGGTGAACTGCTCCTCCAGAATCGGCGTTCTGGTAAAGAACTGCATCGATTGCCTCTCCGCCGCGTTGGGCGGCCTCACCAGGACCTCGCCCTCGCCGCTGAACAGCGCCCCCGTGACTTCGCCGGCAACCGGCTTGAAGAAGCCGATAAAGCCCCGGTTAAAATAAATCCGGACTCCCTGGCGGGTGATGGCCGCGTTCCGCAAGGAATAAACCTGGGACGGATCTAAAGTTACCGAATCTAGCTGCCGCAGCAGTTGGCGGGGATCGATTTGCGGAGCAGGAAACCGGGAGTTGGCCGTCTGCGCCTTCGCTGCGCCGCCCATGATTGATGCAAAGGCGCAAAAGAGCATGGCGCGTCGTACTCCACGAGCGGCGCGAGCCTTGATTTCCGCTAACCTTCTGGCTTGCGAGTCCTTGTCTTGCATTCAGTCTCAAATTCTAGCCTAACTTTCGCCGTTGAGGGGATCGCGAGCGCCTACGCTTTTTGCCAGACTTCGCTCGCAGGAAGTGGCCCTTGCGGGGCCGCCACTGGGCGATGATTGTAGGGGCGCCCCTTGGGGGCGCCCTCTCGGGCGGGCACAAAGCCCGCCCCCTACATGGAACAGGCCAGCCGGAACATCGACAATTCTTCTTTCATGTTCGGCGATAAGCGCCTAAACGGTTCCTTATCAACAGAGCGACCTACAAGGCCGACACTACAAAGTCTCTCGCAAAGACGAAGATCGAAGGATGAGCGATGATTCAGTCACCCAGGCCCATCCCGGTTAAAAATATGCCAACTGTGAAAGTTGGGCTGCATTCTGTGCTAAAGTTTGCCTACACTCACCATGGACTTCAAGGGAGGGAGTTTTCGGTCTTGTTGAATCGTCGAAATGAACCCGTTACTTTAAGAGGCGTGGGTCTGTCTCTGGCGCTGGCCGGCGCACTTGCATTTTCCGCGACCGCTCGAGCCCGGGGTCTCAAAGCCGGGGCCTCAAAAGCGGTCATCACGCCCGACGTTCACCGGGCAAAAGTCTATATGGCGGGTTTCGGCCATAACCGCGTGGCCACTGGCGTCCATGATGACCTCACCGTTCGCTGCCTGGCGCTCGAAGCCCAACCAACGACGCTGGTTCTGTGCGAGGCGGACCTGATCGGCCTGTTCTATGACGATGTCCTGAAGGTTCGGAAACAGGTTCAGGCCGCCGCGCCGCAAGTTACGCAGGTGATCGTCGGCTCCACGCACGATCATGAGGGTCCGGACACGTTGGGCCTGTGGGGACCGTCCGCCCTTCAGTCCGGCATGGATGGGAAATACTTGGACGAGGTGGACCACAAGATCGCCGGCGCGGCGCTGGCTGCGGTCGGTTCCATGCAGGACGCCCGGCTGACCTTGGGCGAGGACGATAACCCCTTGCTGGCGCTGTTGCAGAATGATTCCCGTCCGCCTTACGTCAAGGACCCGCATCTGTTGGTGATGCGCCTGGTGGCGGAGGGATCGGGCGTTCCGATTGCCACGCTGATCAACTGGAGCGATCACCCGGAGACACTCGGCGGCAAGAATACCCTGATCACCGCCGACTTCCCGCATTGGCTTTGCTCCTACGTTGAATCACATCTGGGGGGCACGGCGATCTACTTTAATGGATCGATCGGCGGGCTGCTCTCCACGCTGGGTGATGAGGTCGCCATCCAAGACCCGGGGAACGGTGAGATTGCCAAGGATGGCACTTGGGACAAGGCGCAGTTGGTGGGCAATATGCTCGGCCTGCTTGCGGAGCGAGCCGTCAACCTGGGCAAGACGGCGCCGGTTGATTCCATCGTCATCCGCAAGGCGGCGATCTTCGCCCCGGTGGACAATGACAACTTCCGCATCGCTGGGGCCATGGGAGTCTTCAAGGGAAGGAAGAGTCTGTATACTGACGGCGAGTTGGACCCGTCGTTTGTGGTCAAGAACGTTCCGGGCATGGGAAAGCTTCGCGAATCGACCGGCAAGGATTTTCGGAGCGAAGTAGACTATATCCAGTTGCTGAAGCGCGGAGAGCCAGTGGCGGAAATTGCAACGGTTCCGGGGGAGATTTATCCGGAGTTGGTGAACGGCGGCATCGCACGGTATGCCGGAGCGGATTTTCCGAATGCCCCCTTTGAGCCAGTAATCCGCACCTCCATGAGAAGCTCCTACAAGTTTGTTTTTGGTCTCGCCGATGATGAATTGGGATATATTATTCCCAAGGCCGAATGGGACAAGCAACCGCCCTGGTTGCGCGGCAGCAAGACCCGCTGGTATGGCGAGATAAACTCGGCTGGCCCTGACGTTTCCGGGGTGGTGACACGAGCCCTGGTTGACCTTATGAACCGCAAGTGACGCGGCAAGACCAAAGCAATTCAATAATTGAAATAGCCTTCGCAGCGAAAGAGAAATTAAATGAGAATTGGGCCGGGCCGATCAATACCCATTCAGGAGCTATTAGTAATACTCGGTTAAGTGTCTAAGACGTATTTTCGAATCGAGTATCGCACCAAGGGCACCGGCCCGAGAGCCTAATCAAAATTACTTGCAGCCTCTTCCTCACCGACGGTCGGCCGAGGCTGCAACTCTGCGAAGAATGGATCCCCGCTACTTGCTCATCCCAGGGACAGCCATTTCGGCTCAACCGTTCAGGGTTCCGAGGGTTCAGTGACCGACGCATCCCGCTCCCAGCCTTCGTTTTGGAGTGTCATTGACTCAATGGCGGCGGCGTTGGCCTCCGAAGATAAGTCGGCAAGCGCCACATACTCCGAAGGCCAGCAGCGGAAAACCAGGAATGCCATCACCACCTGTCCCGCTTCGTTAAGCAATTCAATGATAATGTCTTTGCGGAACTCTTTGAGGTTGACTTCCGCACCCAGGCCGGCGTGCAAGGTCCATGTCAAATTCGCCCATTTTTCGAATTCTGGGTCTTGAGTGCGGCCTCGCTCCAGCCGGATGGGATCGAAAGCCGTGATGCCGGGCGACCGCCGGTCCAGGCTTGGATCGCCCCCTTCGCGATGGAGCACGACGTCTGTGGTGCGGCGCAGCGCGCTGATCTTTGACACGCCGGCAACGTACCGGCCGTCCCATTTCACACGAAACTTGAAATTCTTGTATGGATCAAACCGTGTCGGGTTTACCGGGAATTCCACCATGACTGCCTCCTCCGAATCTCTCCCTGCAGAAATTGCTGGATTGAGTCTCGTAGGATTATATGCCTCCCGCTGGTCAGCGCAAGAAGTTCTCCGTGAGCCGCGCCTGCAACAGCGGTCAAACGCCACCACCAGAGCAACCATACTGCACCACTCCTTAGTCCTGCCATTCGTAATTACGGTGACGTATTCATACAACGAGCTTCAGTCCCTCTCCCCTTTGGGGAGAGGGACTGGGGGTGAGGGGGGGTTCAAAATACGTCAGAGAAATTACGAAATGCCGCGCTTAGCCGGGAGAAAATTCAAATCACAGATTTAGGGTGGTAGCATCTGGAGTGGGCGAATCGGAGGATGATCCATGGACTTGTGGCGGGGAAAGTGGGCGCTGGTAACTGGCGCAAGCGCCGGTATTGGCTGGGAGCTGGCAGAAGAGCTTGCCACCGGTGGCGCAAATCTGGTGCTGACGGCGCGGCGGCGTGAACGGCTGGAAGAACTGGCGCGAAGCTCTGCGGCATTTATCCGTTGCAGGCCAAAAGCCGCAGAGGAGTGGGTCGGCGCTATCCCGGCATTTCATCCCCTTCGCGGGGTGGCTTTCCGCCGCGGCGTCTCATGATCTTGTCGAAAGCCTTGAAATCCGCCCGCGCTCTCTTGCTCTGGAAGAACCGGGCGGTTTCAAGAGCAGACACCTTCTCCGCCACCGCCGTAGCGACGAACTGGTTGATGCTGGTTCCGTCCTGCCGGCTCAGCCGCTCGACCGCGTCCTTGAGCGACCGGGGCAACCGCAGAGGATAGGTCCTTGTCTCACTCATGGTTTGATCCTTCTGATAGCTTCACGCGGGAGCAGGACTTCTATCCCAAATTGCGAAGGCACAATCCCAAAATCCCGCACGTTAAAAGTGACCAGAGCGTCAGCATGGCCATTGAATGCCGCTTCGAGTACCATTTCATCTGCCGCATCGCGAAGCTGGGGACGCCACAGAAAATGGGTCTCGACCGGCTCGGCCAGCGCGATGACCGCCGTCAGAAAGACATCAACCTCCTGATCAGACAGTCCCGACGCCAGCCGGTGCTCCGCCTCGCGGCAGATCGCTTCATATTCCAAGGCCAGAGCCACGCTCGCGAGCAGTTTCGTCCGCCCCTACAGAGAAGCCCGGGCAGGGCTGGGAGGGTCTGATCTCAGCGTTGCCAACAATTCGCAGAGCTACGCTCTGCGCCAACCGGTACTAGGTGATCTAACGTGCTCATTGTAATGGACTTGTACAACATCGCATTTTGCTTGACCAGGGCACTGTTTTGTAGCATCATAATAGTGGCCCTGAATGCGGTCGAGATCTCGGGGGTGTCTTTGACACGGACTGAGACCGAAGAAGCCGTATCTCTGGGCTTTTTTATTTTGGTCGCCAGAACCACAGTCGGTACTTGTAGTGCGTGGCTCTGACGAAATCGGCCATCTTGATTCCCTCTCGGTACTCCCGTGCGTAGAGCCTTGTGAGGGGTTGCCAGTAATCCCTTTCCAAGCTTGGCAATTCCAAGATTTCCTTCATCCTCTCTGTCACCCTATTCTTGTGAACCATCCCCGGTCCTTTTGCGGTCTTAATGATCCCGTTTAGCGTGCAACCCAAGAGTACGTCGCACACCTGCATCAACCCGTATGTCGCGTCTGCTGAACTGACTTCCTGAATGTGCTTCAGTTTCGGTTGCGTTACATTGAGGTCATGATCATATATGACACGCTGGAATCTCTCTTTCATCACTTCAATGAATTCGTCTCCCCGGGCAAGCTTCCCCTTGCAACGAGTGAGATTGTCGGCGAATAGCACTCCTTCTGCCAGTCCGGGCGTGTTGTATTCGATCAGCATCTCCGCAAACTTTTTGTATGCTCGCGCCCGTTTTATTTTTTCGGGTTCGTATGGCTGCCCAAAATGCCTGAGATCAAACTGGGCGAGCGGGACTATCACAGCGCGGTAGCAAGAATGAGCCTTGAATGCTTGAATGGCTTTAATTGCGGCCTTCTCGTACTTGCCGTAATTTATCTTTGAGTATTTCAGTTCACGTAGCGTGCCTCAGGTCGCCCAAAGCCTTCCTCGCGTTTTAGGCTGTTGAACGCTTCGAGAAAGATGTCGTGATCGCTTGTGACGAAAAGCGCACCCAGCAAGAAATACACTCCGCGCCAGTCGTAGCTTTCATCCAGGTAAATGACCATAAGACTACGGTACGGGGATCTCCTCTTTCACAGTATGCCGGCAGCAGGCAGCACAGAGCAAGTAGCTACGGCCAATCGGCTTTTGACTGACCGTGGGTTTGTCCTGCGTTGAAAGGCCCACGGACAGGAAGACACTGTCCGTGGGCCACTTGTCTGTGGCAGAGCCGATTTTTCGATCGTGCCCTGCGCAGCGTGAAGGAATACCATGAAACGGTGGAGACTATGCACTTGACCCCGGTGAAGCGAGGCCCGGTAACCCACGCCCGGGACTGGCGGTGGTCCAGCATCAAGGAATATTCTGGCGTGAGCGTCGAGGATCAAGAACGGCACTGCGGACTGACGATGGACCGCCTGAACATGCCTCCCGATCCGAAAACCCGATTCTGAGCGGCGCCGGTCACGGCCCGCCAGAAAAGCCGCAGACCTGAAAAGCACAGGTCTGCGCTACTTGCTGCTCTGCGCACCACTACCGCTGAGTTATAGGTGAAGAAATGAATCTTATGAATCGACCGCCCAGGGAGGTGATCTGACCTCGGAAAACAAGATGGCCGCTGTGTAGATTCTTCTCGTAAAAGGCCTCAGGGGTCCTCGGCACAGTTCCCTGGCCCATAGCAATAAGTCCACGATCCCAGAGTTCCTTCACGACTTGATCGAATAGTTGCGGGCTTTCTTGGAGGATGGGAAAATGCTCAACGGGCAGGGACACACGATCATTAAAGTACCGCAACAGTTGCAGATGGAACCGACTAAAATTATCAACCAAGTTCACAAACATCAATGGGAGATCCTCATCAAGTTCGTTTCCGGCGGCGGTGTTTAGAACTGCATTACGCAGTGCCTCCCTTTTTGCTTCTTGATGGGTACGGATCGCTGCTTGTGTGGCGTAGGCAACAGTTGAGATAAACGCAGGATTGTCCTGCAGATTTTCTGGGGTCAAGCCTTCAACTCTTTGCTGCAACTCTTCGATTGCCTCGGCAATTGATTCTCTCCACTCTTGCAGCCTTTTGTTTAAGGGTGGCTCGACAATCATGTTCAATATTTCAACCGCGGCCCCACCCACATAAGGAACCGCGCTCACCGTTGTTCTCGCGGCTGTGTGGGCTATGTCACCCTTCCCGGCCTTTGGTGGCTTGATGTTATACTTGTCCATAGGGTGCATCCTCAAGAGCCTAGCCTGGAAGTCAAACGGATGGAAGTGACACCAGGTTCAGCCGAGTCGACGGGTGGCGCAGACATTGCCGTCCATGTCTACGCCCCGGTTACGGGCTTCGCCTTTCTCCCAGAACACAGATGTTGGCGGTAAGGAAGAACCCAGCTTGCTCAGGGGGGCCTACATGAAAATCGATGTCGGCACCACCCGCGCGCCCCTCGTCATCATCGATTCTAGATCGCGCCCAAAACACGAAGTTTCTCATCCATTTCTTGTGTGCTTTCCCCCTTGGCTTCCAAATCCGCAACCAGCGCGAAGGCTGCCTGACGAACTTTGTCTAGAGCATTGAGACTTTTGTTAACGACCTCCGAGGCCCGGCGAGCTATGTCTGGGTCATGTAAAAAGGTCGGCGGGACTACCTCCGGCACCTGCTTGGCGAAGGATTCCACGACGAGACGAATTGTCTCTTTGTCCTCAGAAAGAAGTGACGGCACCACATCTTCCGGTAGGATCGGTGAGTCCTTCCTTCCCATCTGCGCTAAGAAACGGTTACTCCATCCCTTAACGAGAATTTGAAGAAACAGGTCAAGTTCGCCAAGGGCTTCTCGGAGACCAGGCGCGTTAGCCTCCTCGGCTCCTCTCTTCATGTCGGCAGCCAGAGCCTTTCGCAGAGTTATCAGGTCAGCTTCCTCTTTTGAAGAATCGCCTCCAAGCCGTGCAGCCCTCTCTATCAAGCCATCCAGTCGCCTCGCCGTATCGAGCCCGAGTGTCATCTCTATTTTCTGACCAGGATTCAGGTCCAAAAAGAGTTTCAAGACCTCTTTAACTTCGCCCCGAAGTGACTCAGCTTCCATGGTGTCTCGCGCCCGCGCTTCCTCAACCTCTGACTGGGTGACAATCCGGCGGTTCGGAGGGAAAAGAGGGTTGTTGTACCTGCGCTGCAGGTGTCTTTCGAAGCAGCCCGGAGTGGGACTCCAAATGATCCCGATCATAGCGGTTGATCTGCCATGCCAGAAATCCCGGCGAGCCACAACCGACCTCCACGGCAAGCTGGCGCAGACCTTTCTTTTCTGGTCTGTGCCAGTCAGCCTAAAACGCCACGGAAGGCGCCCTAACGATTTTGCGCTTCAGCCGGAGTCCGCCTTCGAGTGACCATGGGTCTTTCCGGCCGGCTGGCGCAGAACGTAGCTTTGGGCGTTAGCAATATCCGGTCGCTCCGCTATAATAGCACGCAAACAGCACGCCTTATGCCAGTTTACAGCAAGTAGCGGGTAGCAAGTAGCGCAGACCTGCGTCTTTCAGGTCTGCGGCTTGTCTGGCAATCCAGTCTACGGCGCTGTATTCTAGCGCCAGGTCGCGGCTGCGTCGCCCTTTTCTTTCCGATCGCTTCTTTTTCGTTACCGTTCGGCTGCTCCGGGAACGGAGCGAGGTCGCACGGACCTGATTTGTAGGTCCGCTGTTCGTTCAAGAAGCTCCACCGCCGCTTGATCCACGTGCCGAGGCCACAGAGCCCTTGACAGTTCTCCAGTGGGCGGCTATGCCTCATTTCAGGAAGTCCGGATTTCCGGCTTACGGAAACCGATCACCATGAACATCATCGTTAAAGTACAGCGGCTCCTTTGGTCCCTACTCCCGGCCTCCCAGCACGCAGAGCCACGCTCTGCGCCAGCCGGCGCAAGAAACCACGGCCAAGAAAGCGTTGACCGTGGCTTCGACGGCGTTTCAGTTGATGCTTGCTCAGCAATTTCCTTGCTCGAAGTAGGCTGGTAGCCACGACGAGCGCCTTACCTCGTCGTGGGCCTTTCAGATTGTGATATTGTTTTCGACATGTCACACGTCCGGCGATTAAGGCTCGGCGACCGCATTTTCTTTGTAACGGTGAATCTTCGCCGGAAGCATCCGCCTTTCACGGGGGCCGTGCCTGAATCCAGGGAAAAGCCCACGACGAGAAAAAACGCTCGTCGTGGCTACCAGCTTCGAGAGCATCGATGGCCGAAATGAGGCTGTTCAATTTCGCTTCTAAGACTTCCGAGGCGACGGCTATCTCTGCCAAGGCTTCCCAATAGCGGTCAGAAGAACCTCCTCCAGCAGCGGGTATATACAACAAGCGCGAACGTATCGTAAAAGTCCGCGGCCTTTCCTGGCCGAAAACAGACAAGCCGCAGACCCGAAGAACGGGTCTGCGCTACTTGCTATCCGTAAGTCTTCACCGCTTGTTCAATTGCCGGACCGGCCTTTTGGAGATCGGCAGCGACCATCACCGGCGTTGTCTCGATGCTGGCGTTCAACGCCAGGAACCACGGCTCGGCAATAGCCGGGATTTGTGATGCGTCCGTCATATCCATGATGAGGATCGCGGTTCGCTTGCCGTCCTCGGCCATGAAGTAGGCCGCTTCCGGCTTTTGTTGCTCGAGGATTCTCTGGATCACTTTGAGGCCATCCTTTTTCGCGGCCGCGTTCCCAGCCTCAACGGGGAATGAAATCTTGAATAGAAATCGCATGAGCTTGTCCTCCCTTTCCAGTTTGGTTCGGCCGGAATTTCCATTCTGGCCTTCCGGCGGTCAAGAGTATACGCCCGTTTGCCTCCAACGGAGCGTTCGAGCCCAGATTATCCATGAACCCCGCCCTTCGCGGCGCGGACGAGAAATCCAGGCTAGCGGTCCGGCCCGCCGCTGAAGCGTCTCCGCTTCTGTCGTGGTAGCATCTGGAGTGAGCGAATCGGAGGATCATCCATGGACTTGTGGCGTGGAAAGTGGGCACTGGTAACCGGCGCAAGCGCCGGGATTGGTTGGGCGCTGGCAGAAGAGCTTGCCACCGGTGGCGCAAATCTGGTGCTGACGGCGCGGCGGCGTGAACGGCTGGAAGAGCTGGCGGCGAAGTTGCGCGCCGCGAACGGCGCTAACGTTGAAATTGTGACGGCCGATCTTGCCCTAGCCACGGGGCCGGAGGAAATATTCTCCTTTACGGAACAGAAACGCATTGCCGTGGATTTGCTGGTGAATAACGCCGGTTTCGGCGCTTATGGTGAGTTCTACGGCACAAAGCTCGCTGGCCAACTTGGCATGGTGCAGGTGAACTGTTCGGCCGTGGTACATCTCACTCATCTCTACCTGCCGCAAATGGTGGAACGGCGGCGGGGTCACATCCTGATAGTGGCGTCCACCGCGGCATTCCAACCTGTCCCTTATATTTCGGCCTACGCTGCCACCAAAGCCTTTGACCTATTGTTTGCCGAAGGACTGGCGGAGGAAGTGGCTCGCTACGGCGTTCACGTCTGTGCTCTGTGTCCCGGCCCAACCGCCACGGAGTTTGGCGAAGTGGCCGGAACTCCAAAATCCAAAGACGGTGAGAAGTTGGGAGAGCAGGATGCTCGAGAAGTGGCGCGCGTGGGTTTGGCAGGACTTGCGACCGGCAAGACTTGCGTGATTTCCGGATTCAAGAACCGCATCAGCGCCCAAGCCCATCGCTTCCTGCCACGAAGCACCGCCGCCCGCGTGGCAGAACGGGTTTTAAGGCCGAAATACTTGAAGTGAGCGAGTGGTATGAATTTTGCTGACCGGCCGAATTGCCGCGAGAGCTATTTCCGGTCAGGTCCCAGTGCAAGCACAAAGTACTGTGCATGTTTATCTCCGGCGTTGCGAATTCCGTGTTCAACGTTGGAGGCAACGTAAGCGACGGAGCCAGTACCGAGGCTTGAGCTTTTCCCGGCAAGTGTCACTTCCACGATCCCTTCGCGAATCAAGAAGATTTCTTCGTGCAGGTGGTGGTGCGGGGGATGGGGCCGCGAACCTGGAGCAAGGTCGGTTTCATGCAGCTCGATGTGGATTCCAGAGTGAGTCGATCCGTCCAAAACCGGCCTGAAGCGGTTACTTCCCTGGTTGCGGACCGGGAGCTCTTGAAATGGATACGCTGCCGCGGGCAGTGCCCGGCCATCGGCAGCGAGGCTTGGGATGCCAGCGAGGATTCCAGGTAGTAGCAAGCATAGATCGCGCCGTGAGAAGTTCATCGAAGACCTCCAATCATGGTGTGTGTGGGGTTTGCCGGCACTCTCCATCGCGCCGACGCCCTCCAGCACCGTCCCTACAATTGGCGACGGGCGTTGGTCGTGGACCATTTTCGCTGCTGTAGCGGCGGTCTCTGACCGCCGAACTTTATTCTTCAACAGTTTCCGGCGGTCAGAGACCGCCGCTACAGCAAACCGACCCACCACCTGGGCGTTGCGGTCTTGGCTGGAACGCGCCGGTTCATTTCCGGGGCCGGCGAACAAAAAACTGGTACTTGTCGACGTTCGCGGCCACCGCGACATCAAAAAACCCAACCATCATTTCATCATACGTCTGATCTCCCCAAGTCACGGCCGCGTCCGGATCGGGATTGTGCGGATTGTTCCGCGAATTGTCATACCAGGCAATCGCCTGGAGTTCGGTGCCCGCCTTGAGGAACCGCGGCTTGGCCAGCCGGTAGCTCAATTGCCAATAGAAGTTGTAGTTCACCCGCAGCAGTGGCTCAACCCGGCCGTTTCGGTGGATGATGTTGTATTCAAACCGCTTGCCGCGCAGGTGCAAGTGCGGAAAGAAACTCAGTAGGGTGGCATTGTTGGGCAGGGTCCCATGGACTTCCACGCGAAAGTTGTCAACGCCGGGAGGAATTACAAACCGGTCGTTGGTGAGCTGCAAGGTCAAGACGCGCTGGGCGGGCGGCGTCTTGGCGAAGACCAAGCCGATGCGGGTTTGGTCGGTGGCTGGATGGCCGTTGGTGATGTAATGCATTTGGAACACCAAGTCTGAACCGGCCGGAACGAACTTGGCCATGCCGCTGCCCCAATGATCGGGCGAGCTGCCCGGCGCATAGACCAGAAGGATGTCACTGTCGGTCCATAGCGCATCGCGCCGGTCGTGGGGATCCTTGAGGCTTGATTCCGTAAAGGGACTTCCAATGGGCGCCTGCTGGAGCCATTTGGACTGCGGCGGGCGGATATAGACCACGGCATGATGCACGTGGGCGCGGCTCGAGGGCCGAATCTCGCACATTTGCACCCAGCGATCCTGTGTAAATCCTGTGGGCACAATCTCATAGGTGTACTCAACGTCTCCCTTGGCGGGGAGACTGACCGGTCTTGGCATCCGTACCACCCGATCCGGCCGAGGGATATTCCAGCCCTTAGCCCAGCGGGGCGGGGATGGAGCGTCCTGCGGGCTGCCGGCGGGGGCATTGGCCTTCACCCAAGACGAAACCGTCTGGATTTGTGCTGAAGTGAGCGAAGGATCATTCGAAAAATGGCCGATGCGCGGATCGGCAAACCAGGGTGGCATCTTCCTTTGGCTCAAGGCGTTACGGATGGCATTGGCCCAGGGTCGCGTCTGGCGATAGGTCACAAAGGGCATGGGCGCAATCTCCCCGGGGCGATGGCAACCCTGGCAATGCTGCTGCAAGATGGGGAGCACATCCTTATAAAAGGTGGGTGCGCCAGGCTTCCGACCGGTCGCGGCCGCGCTCTGCGCGAAAAGCCAAAAGGTGGTCAACAGGGCAACGGCAGCCCGGCCGAACGGCGCTAAGGGCAAACGGCCAGCATCCGGGCGGCACGCTTTTCGCCGGTTTGTCAGGCGCATGGGGATCATTAAGGCAAAGCGGTGCCAATCGAGCATCAGTTTGATTTTAGCTCATTTCGCAGGCAAATAAGTGTGGTGAGCGCAGAGGATTTCCTGATGATAGGCTCTTGAGTGATTCGGGCACGACACGGGGGCGGACTCTCGAGAAGGAATTGCAGCGGGCTTCACCTTTTTTGAGTTTTATGGATGCATTTATCCCCCCAAATTATTTCCAATCCGATATTAATGTGATTAGAAAAATGTGCAAATTGCGGTCTTAAGCTGTGGAAATATTTTGCCAATAAAGGGAATCCCTTTGCCGAAACATGCACCATGCCCCTGCCGGGTCTTGCACTAGCGTATTTATTTTCAATAACCTGCGGGGTGGAAGAATGGTAAGGGACGTGCAGATCCCTAAGCCGTCCGACCATGAGTCTACAAGTGCTCTGAGTTTTGGAAAAGCCGGGAAACGGTGATGACTTCTCCTCTGAGATGCCGGGGATTGGAACCGTGGCAGTGGACAAGTCTCGAAAGGTGCTGCCAGTCGAAGGGAAAATCGCGTCGCATTCGAACGGCTAACGGTTTGTAAGCCACAGGGCGGAGCTATTTTATGAAGGCGCCAGATTCTGCGGTCACCAAAGAAGGGTGGGATGGAAAGTGGTATGCCCTTTATACCCGCCACCAACACGAGAAGGTGATTTCTCAATCGCTAGATAATAAAGGCTTTATAACATTTCTTCCGCTTTATGCCGCAACGCATCAATGGAAGGACCGGACCAAGCAGGTTTCCCTGCCTTTGTTCCCGTGTTACGTATTTGTACGCTGTGGGAACGAAGCGGACTGGATGAAAGTTCTCACCACTCCGGGTATTCATTCCGTGGTCTCATTTGCGGGGCAGCCGGCCGAGATTCCAGAAGGGGAACTCGAATCGATCCGGCGGGTTTCGGAGACCGATCTGCAAATCGAGCCGTACCCATTCCTAAAGTGCGGTGATTGGGTTCGAGTGAAGAGTGGAGCGCTGGCGGGGGTTGAAGGTTATCTTGTCCGCAAAAAGAACATTTTCCGGTTGGTGCTCTCAGTCGAAATGCTCGGCAAATCAGCAGCGGTCGAGGTGGATGGAGCCTCGGTGGAACGGACGGTCCGGGGGAGTACCGTGGCGATAGCGGGCACAGGTTCCCAGGGTTCAATGATGGGGGGTTCTGTAGGACGGATGATGCGAAATCAGGGCTAACTTTTCTTTTTGTTGCTCTGGATGGGTTGGGTTATAATCTGTGGCGAAGCAATCTCTCCTCAACGCCCAGAGCACAAGGGAAAAAGTTACGTCGACAGGCCTGAACTCGGGCCTTGTCCGGGCCCGAATGACTTTCGCAATGGATGATTCGGTTCGGTATTCAGTTTGGAGGAAACACGATGAAAGGGAAACAAGTAGCATTAAAAGCGGCGATGATCCTGGCGCTCGCCGGATGGATGCTCTCCGCGGGGCAAGGGTGGGCCGCCCAATCAACAGCAGATGGGAACCCATCGGGAGACAAAACGGCTAGCTCTCCGTCTTCAAGCAGCGCGCCTCAACTCCAGCGGCGGAATCCTCGCTATCAAGTTTCGGATGGAGACATTCTGGACTTGAGTTTCCCGTATACGCCAGAATTCAATCAGACGCTAACCATCCAGCCAGACGGATTTATTTCGGTGCGCGGCGTGGGGGACATCCATGTGGAGGGCGAGACAGTTCCTGAGATTGAGGCGGGGTTGCGCGCCGCTTACGCCAAGATCATGAACAATCCGGACGTTACCGTAACCCTCAAGCAATTCAACATGCCCTACTTTATCGCCAGCGGCCAAGTGGCCAAGCCCGGGAAGTACGATTTGCGCGGTGATACCAGCCTGATGGAGGCGCTGGCCATCGCCGGCGGCCTGAGCGACCAAGCCAAATC
>Ga0307373_10000507_pt1 | contig 74246 bp, 58 predicted proteins | sample OX2MG_FD_202534 | JGI IMG/M metagenome (GOLD analysis project Ga0307373, IMG submission 202534) | Soil microbial communities from Risofladan, Vaasa, Finland - OX-2 | ecosystem: Environmental > Terrestrial > Soil > Coastal area > Acid sulfate soil | place: Finland: Risofladan, Vaasa | collected... | reverse complement strand
CGAAATCGTAGCTCCAGACATGTCTCGGCCGCTCCGGCCGCAACCTCACGCACGACCCGTCGTTCAACCACAAGCGTCTTCGCGGCCTCTGTTTCTGCGGCACCTTCAGCCCTTCCCGTTGCCAGATGCGCTCCACCCGATCCTTGCCCACTCGCCAGCCCGCCTGTTTCAGCAACGCCGTAATCCGCCGATATCCATACCGCCCATACTGGTTCGCCAGCATGATGATCGCCCGGGGCAGGGCATCCTCGTCGCTCCGCAAAATCGGAGCATACCGTTGTGTCCCTCGCCCTTGCCCCAGCAACCGGCAGGCGTGCCGTTCGCTCAATCCGTATTCCTGCTGCGCACGCTCCGCCGCACAACGCCGCCGCTCGGGGCTTAGAAGTTTCCCTGCGCCACGCCGCGCAGCGCTTGCTTCTCCAGGGAAAGTTCAGTTACCAACCGCTTCAACCGGCTGTTCTATTTTTCCAGCTCCTTCAGCCGCTTCGCCTGGTCCAGCTTCAGCCCTCCGAATTCCTTCCGCCATCGGTAGTAGGTCTGCTCCGTGATCCCGGCTTCTCGGGGCGCTTGTGGCGTCGTCTTCCCGTTCGCGATTTCCACTTCAATCTTCCGCAGCAGATTCACGATCTGCTCCGGCTTGTACCTTTGGTTTGGCATGACCGCTCTTCCTCCTCAGGTGAATTCTCTTTCAGTTCACCTGGTACTGAAAACCCCGGGCCGGTCACGGTCGATTGAACCGTGGAAAGACTCCGCCAAGTTTGTCGTGAAGTTTTCGGAGTCAGCCCGGGAAATCGGACTGATTACGCTGGTGAAAGGCGGACGGGTGAAGGCCCTCCAAAACCTTCGGTATCCGACGCTTAAAAAGCTGATGGAAGCCAAGACCCTCGACGACGTCTGGTGATGTCTTTGAACCCATGTTGAAATCTGAGATCAAGCCCGACAATAAACCTGCACTCCGGGAGAGTTGCCGACCCGGGAGTCCCATCCAGAGGGTTCGCGCAATGTTTTCACTTTCAGAATTGACCGTTGTGTTTATTGGCAGCCAAGCGTATATTTTTTGCCTTAATGGAAGTTAATAATAGAAATTACACTTTACATATCGGGACCAGAATGGTCGCTACTTAATAAGTGGAGGGAAAATTTATGCGGATTTCAAATTGTCTTCGCGCCGCGGTGCTGCTGCTCGTCGTGGCGCTGCCGATAGTATTGCAGGCCTCAGAATTTCAGGAGCCGACCCCGGAAGAGCTGAAGATGACCTCGGACCCGGCTGCGCCGGGGGTGGCCGCGGTCTATCTGTATTACGAGGAGAAAGACAACGATCCACTGCACTACAAAAGCATTTATGCCCGGATCAAGGTGCTGACGGACAAGGGCAAGGATCTGGCGACGGTGGACTTGCCGTACGTGCGCAACGGGTACAAAGTCACCAACATCTCGGGGCGCACAATTCATCCGGATGGGACGGTGGTCAAGCTGACAGGCAAGCCGGAAAACCTTATGACCTTGAAGAGCGGGGACCGGGAGATTGCGCGGAAGGTGTTTACGCTGCCCAGCGTGACGGTTGGAAGCATCCTGGAATACCGGTACCAGATCCACTATAGCGATACCCACTTTTCGTCGCCGTTCTGGCTTATCCAGAAGAAGTATTACGTGCACAAGGCGCACTATCAGTTCATTCCGTTTACGAACTTCATGCCGCACCCCGGCGAGGCGCGCAGCACCATGTATCTGACGGACTCGAAGGGGCGCTCGATCCACAACCTGGTGTGGTGGTGCCACCTGCCTCCTGGCGTGACCCTGGCTAAAGGGATGAACGACTACACCGTGGACGTGACGGATGTGCCAGCAACACCGGACGAGAAGTACATGCCGCCAATCGAAAGCGTGCTTTATAGGGTGTTCTTTTATTATGAGAGCGCGGACAATGCGAAGCAGTACTGGGTAGATGCCGCGAAGGATTGGTCAAAAGACGTGGACAAGTTCGCCGAGCCTTCCAAGGGGATCAAGAAGGCAGTGGCGGGGATCGTGTCGCCAGGCGACAGCGATCAGGTGAAGGCGCAGAAGCTGTACGCGGCCGTGCAGGCGCTGGACAACACGGATTACACGCGGGCAAAGAGCGCTTCGGAAATGAAGGTCCTGAGAATGAAGGCGGCGAAGCGCGCGGAGGACGTCTGGAAGCAAAAGAGCGGATCGAGCCGGGACATTGCGCTGCTTTACCTGGCGATGGTGCGCGCGGCGGGACTCAAGGCATTTGCGACGAAGGTTGTGGACCGCGACGACGCGCTATTTGATCCCACCATTATGAGCACGAACCAACTGGACGACACGCTGGTGCTGGTGGAGATTAACGGCATAGGAGTGATGCTTGATCCGGGCGAGAAGATGTGCACGTTCGGGCAGGTGAGCTGGACGCATTCCGACGCCGGCGGCCTGCGCCAGACCCCGCAGGGACCGGGGTTTGTGCTCACGCCAGGGCAGAAGTATAGCGATAATACACTCACGCGCAGCGGAAATGTGACGCTCGACGCAAACGGCGGGATGACCGGTTACTTCACGTTTTTGATGCGTGGCCAGGAGGCGCTGTTCTGGCGGCAGAAATCGCTCGAGAACGATCCCGACGATTTGAAGAAAGCTTTCGACAAGTGGATACAGCCGACGATGCCGCAGGGCGTGAAGGCGAACCTGGATCACTTCCTGGGGCTCAACAATCCGAATTCGAACCTGATGGCGATTGTGAAGGCAAAGGGGGCGCTCGGGACGGCGCTTCCCAAGCGGCTGCTGCTGCCGGGGCAGCTTTTTGAAAGCCGAGGCAATGAGCCGTTTGTGAAAGAAGAGAAACGGCTTGAGCCGGTGGACATGCGCTATGCGAAAGAGACGACCGACAAAGTGGTGTATCACCTGCCCGCGGGCTTCACGGTGGAGGGTGCACCTAAGAACGTGACCGACGTGTGGAAGGGACATGCCGAGTACCTGGTGAAGGCGCAGACGGGGCCGGGGCAGGTTACTGTGCAGCGCCTGCTGGCGCGCGCATTTGACCTATCAAACCCGGACGAGTATCAGGACCTGCGCGGGTTCTACCAGAAAGTGGCGGTGGCCGACCATTCGGAACTGGTGCTGTTGAAGTCGTCACCGGGAAAACAAAACTGATGCCGGCGCGGAGGGGTAGCGGAGCATCATCGAGGTTGGCGTGGGCGGTTGCGTTGGGGCTTTGCGCGGCGTTTCCGCGGGCGGCGCGTGCGAAGAAGATGCAGCCGGCCCCGGCGTGGGCGGTTGCGGTTGCGGTTGCGAAGACACCGACGCCGCCCGGCGCGAAGAAGGCGCGGGCCGTGCTGCTGTCTGATAAGTATCTGATCACGGTGGACCGCCAGAACCATGCCTTGGAGCGCGAGCGCTGGGCCGTGCGCATCCTGGAGCCGGAGGGACGGGGCGAAGCGCGCTGCATGGTGGAGTACGGCAAGGACGAGAAGCTCGACTACTTTAGGTCGTGGACCATCACCGCAGACGGACGGCAGTTTCAGGCGATGGACACGGACTTCAGGGACGTGGGAGCCCGCGGCGACCGGGATATGCAGTTTGCGGACCGCTTCCGGGTTTTGAATCCGCCGGGGTCGGACCCGGGGTCGGTGGTGGCCTGCGAGACGGAGCGGCACCTGGAACCGTATTTGAGCAGTGAGGACTGGGAAATTCAGTTGCCGATTCCGGTGGTGGATGAGTCGCTGGAGTTGGCGCTGCCGCCGGGCGGCCACTTTGCGGTTTCCTGGAGCCGGTATACGCCGGAGAAGCCGGTGGAACTGCCCAACGGGCATCTGCGCTGGGAGATCCGGAACATGCCGGCGCTGGACTTGGAGAATGTACACGCGGTTCCGGCATGGGATGCACTGGCTGCGCGCGTCAGCGTGAAGTGGGCCGGTGCGGCGGTGAACGGCGTAGCCAACCAGTGGCGGCAGATCGGCCAGTGGCTGGATCAACTGGAGGCGCACCGGGCCGACCCGACGCCGGAGATTACGGCGAAGGCACAGGCGCTGGCGGCGGGCGCGCCGGACTTCTATACGAAGCTGAGCCGGATCACCAGCTACATTCAGAACAACATTCGCTACTTTATCGTGGTCAAGGGAATCGGCGGGTACCAGGCGCATTTCGCGGGGGACATTTTCCGCAACGGCTACGGCGACTGCAAAGACAAAACGACGCTGCTGATCGCGATGCTCGAGGCCGTCGGAGTGCATGCGCACTATCTGCTGGTTGACAGCCAACGTGGAGTGATCGATCCGGAGGCGCCGTCGCTCTATGGCAACCACATGATTACAGCCATCGAGCTGCCGGCGGGCGAAAACGATCCGCGGCTGATGGCGCGGGTGAAGACGGCGGACGGAAAGGAACTGCTGATCTTTGATCCTACCGATGAGGAGACGCCAGTGGGACTGATCCGCGGCGAGTTGCAGGGGGCGTATGGGGACCTGGCGGACGGGCTGCAGAGCCGGGTGATCCAGATGCCGGTGCTGGCGCCGGATTCAGCGCGCCTGTCCCGGAAGGGGTCATTCTTGCTTGGCGCCGACGGCACGCTAGCCGGCGACCTGAGCTATACGTTCACGGGTGGCGACGCCGCGATCCAGCGTGGAGACCTGCAGGAGCAGGACGCGAAGGACGTGGAGCAGAGCTGGGAGCAGAGTCTTGGCGCAGTGCTGCCGGGACTGTCGCTGAACGGATTCAAATTTTACAACACGCCGGGATTGGATACGCCGCTGAAGCTGGTCCTGCACCTGAGAGTGCCCGGCTATGGGCGGCAGGCGGGTCCGCTGCTGATTGTAAGGCCGTGGGTGCTGGGCAGCGATGTGCGCGACGTGCCGGGGGTGATGGACGGAGAAGCGAGGAAGTATCCGATTGAGCTGAGCCACCCGGGAATCTGGACGGACCGTTATGACATCAAGCTGCCGGCCGGCTATACCCTGGACGAAGCTCCCGAACCGGTGAAGGTAGACCTGCCGTTTGCGACCTACCGCTCGTCGGTAGCTGCCAAGGGCGGCGTCTTGCACTTTCAGCGCGAGTACGTGGTGAAGCAAGTGGAAGTGCCGGCCTCCCGGGCGGCGGAGTTCCGCAAACTGGAAGACGCGGTTGTGGCCGACGAAAAAGGGATGGCGCTGTTGAAGAAGCAGTAGGGGCAGCATTTACATCGCATGCAGATTTGCGGCATTAATTGATGCCGGGGACATCCGCTTTTGTTGGGCACTTCACCCTGTTTTGTGACGTAACAGGCTTGACTGTGCGGGAACATGCATCAGGATGCAGCAGGCAAGAATACCCTGTGAAAATGCGGCTAAGCCAATGGCCCATTAACCTTTTGCATACTACTGCTTATCTTCGCTGTTATCACTTTAAGAATTGACACGGCAGAGGTCAACGGTTCGAGTCCGTTCGGGCCTGCCATTGCTTCCAATAACTTGCCTCGGCAATAACCCCGCTGCACCCCCTTTTGTGGTGTGTTTTGCGCCAAAGCCCGCATGGACAAATCCTTATGCGCCTCAAGTTGAATGCGTGTGGGCGATGGCCGAATCCAATACGCCGCCGCGGGTGGCGCAGACATTGATTTTTAATGTCTGCGTTCAGCGAAGCTAAGAGTTGGAATCGCGTGGTGCCACGATCGCAGCGCAATTTCGGCGGGAATCACCTTGACTCGTTCCATGCAGGATACCTTGAAAGATGCTGGAGCATTACTCCCACGTTCGTTTGGAAGCCAAGCGTCGGGCCTTGGACGCTCTGACCACAACACGGCTAGGAAGCGACAAGCAGGGGGCTTCTGAGGGGAGTTACATTACACGGAACGTTACAAAAAGCGGGTCAGATGGGATGCCAGCACCGGAAGTCCTTCAAAATGTTGGCGGGGACGACGGGACTCGAACCCGCGGCCTCATGCGTGACAGGCATGCGTTCTAACCAGCTGAACTACGTCCCCCTGGACGATGCGAGAGAACGGTCTCTCGCCTTTCATTTCAAACTGTGTCATGCAAGAAGATGGGTCGTGAGCCGTGGCCAGTGGTGGGCGGTATCCGGCTCGAACGGATGACCTTCTGCTTGTAAGGCAGACGCTCTAACCAACTGAGCTAACCGCCCTCTGGGTTGGCGCATCGTCTGATGTATTCTGCACTTAACTGCACGCCTGCCTTGACACATACAACATAGAGACTATACACTAGCGAGTTCGGAACGGTCAACTATCGCCAATGTACTTGCCTCGAGAATACGTCGCTTATATGGGCAGGCAGCTGATGAAGCGCCTCACGGAGGAGGGCCTCATCCAGTTTGAGCAGCCTGAGTACGTCAATGAGGTCATCATGCAGGTGGTGCTTGACGAGTTGAGCGTAGAGGACCGCATCAACGACGAAGTGCGCAGAATCCTCGAGGAGCACACCGATCAGATGCGCCAGCTTGGCGCCACGTATGAAGACGCCTTCAAAGCTATCAAAAAGCAGATTGTCCGGGAGAGAAAGATTGTTCTTTAGACTTCAAACCGGTTTCATGATCCGATGAAACTTTCCCACGAAAAAGTTGTGCAGCTTTCCCACCGCGTCATTTCAGCCATTGAGGCTCTTGATGAAGTGGAGATCTTTGAGGAACCCAACACCATCCGGCAGGAGAGTGTTCGGATTCTGGTGGACCTGCTTCGCGAAGAAGAGAAAATTGAAGAGATCACTCGCCAGCGCATTGCCTCCCACAAAAAGACCATTCCAGAGGGCGGGGCGGAATGGGACCTCTTGTTCCGCAAATATTATTCCGAGGAGCTTCGCAAGCTCGGCATCACGCCTCTTCAGCAACGCACCTGAGTATCGCTGGCCGCGCTTGCTCAAATGATTACGGCCGGCTCTCGCAGAGCAGCCGTTCGCGCGTCTTTGCCGCGGGCCGGGAGCGGGAACCTGTGCTGCAAGATTCAGTCCCGGCGTTGGAGAACCGGGGGCTTGTCGTCTTCCGGCTTTTGGTTTCCAGACGGTGGCTGTGGGCTGGTTGTGTTGGTAGCTGGGGCCCGCTTCCGCAAGGTCGGGCCGCCTTCACCCTTTTCCAACTTCCTTCGCAGGGTCATGACGGTTGTCAGCCGCGCCTTCATGTCGTTAAATTCCGAGGTGCTCACCAGATATTCGTCGCGTTTCGGCAGCAGCGTCTCAATTTCCTTTTCGGCTTTGATAATCCGGTCACCCGTCGGTGGATGGTCGGCAAAGACAGTCGGAACGCTGCCGGGATTGCTCCGCTGTTCCTGGACGATTTTCCCGAAAAAAGCCACGTACGCGTTGGGATCATAACCCGCTTTGTACATATACTGAATCCCCAGGAAGTCCGCTTCAGCTTCATCGTTGCGGGTAAATTTCAGGAATGCCAGCGGCACTCCGTTCATGTAAGCTTCCATGACCCCGTAATAAACAGCCGCGGACATCGGGGTGAAGATCAAGGGCAGCATCGCGTACTGTAAAATCGTCTGTTTGGTCATCTGGCTTGCCCAGTGTCGGGCGGCGACGTGCGCAATCTCATGGGCCACCACGCCGGCCAGTTGGTCTTCTTCGTCAGCCGCCTTGAGCAGGCCGGTATTCACGTAAAGAAAGCCGCCGGGAAGGGCGAAGGCGTTGATGTCCGGGGAGTCGATAACTTTTACGGTCAGAGGAATCTTTAAGTCTGAATTCCGTGCCACGTTCTGCGCTACGCGATTCACGTACTCATTGATCACCGGATCCTTGAGGATTCTTGCCGAGCGATCAATTTCCTGGGAATAGCGTTTGCCGATCGCGATTTCCTTTTCCTCGGAAATCATGCTGCGATGGGCTACTTTCCGGTTTCCAATGGCGCTGACGTTATCTTTTTGGTTGGATGACCAGCCGGGAACGCTTGCTGCGACGAGCACGATGAACAACCCCGTGGAAAGGACCCTAAGGTTTCTCATAGCGGCTCTCCTCGCTTGATTCAATTATACTGCGCCTTCTCGCAACAGGATTCCAATTCCCAGCTTGACTCTTTAAGTCTACAATACACTATTATAGATCATTACGGTGTGCAGGAAGTTACATGAAATCGGCAAGGCGACGGTCCAATGCGGTGTCCTAATCGCTTGAAACGAATAGGGTTGGCTTTTAGGGTCGGATGCATCGTTTTTTGGGGGATTGCGGGCGACTGTCCTGTTTGTCTTTGCGCGAGCTTTTCGGCCGTTGAATCTACAAATAAGGCACTATAGATTGGCCTGCTTAAGGTGGATGTGAAAGAAGCCGATCTGCTTGTTGATGCTCGCTGACGATGAGGGGGCTTTCCTGATGGCGGTTGATAAGATACAGCCTGGGCAGCTCTGGCGCCTGGATGAAACAGGCGAAAACTGGTTGGTAACGAAAATCTATTCCGAAGCTTTTGCTTCGTATGCCATGCTTCGCAAGGCGGGCGGCACAGAGGATGTTCGCCGCGTGAAGGTTATAAACTCGCAGGACGGGGCCGTTTTGACCGGCTTTACGTTTGCACAAGGATCGGAAGAGTTTTAAGTCAGCCCTTTTCCGCGCTTTGCGGCAAATGTCATTATCGGCTTTGCCCTTGAATGTTCCGGTGTGCTTTCCAAAATGCTTTCACATGCGCTCAACCTAGTAGGCGTTCTCGTCATTTCCTTCATATCGGGCTCAGGCTATCTGGGGATCGTTTTGCTGATGGCGATCGAGTCGGCGTGCATCCCTCTGCCTTCTGAAATCATCATGCCGTTTTCAGGCTACCTGGTTTCAGTCGGACGCTTCAGCCTGGTGGGAGTGGCGCTTGCGGGCGCGGTGGGCTGTAATCTCGGGTCGATTGCCGCGTACTACGTTGGCGCGCGGGGCGGGCGGCCGCTGGCGGAGCGCTACGGCCATTACGTTCTGGTAACGCGCCACGACCTGGAGTTGGCTGAGCGGTGGTTTGCCCGCTATGGCGACTGGGCCGTCTTCTTTGCCCGCCTGCTTCCCGTGGTTAGAACCTTTATCGCGCTTCCGGCGGGTATTGCCCGCATGAATTTTGTGCGTTTCAACATCTACACTTTTCTTGGCTCACTGCCCTGGTGTTACGCTCTTGCTTACGCGGGCATGAAGTTGGGCCAACGCTGGAAGACCCTCGGACCGTATTTCCACCGCTTCGACACGGTCTTTATGGTTCTCCTGATTGCCGGAGCCTTGTGGTTTATCCGCAACCGCTGGAAGAACCGCTTGCCCGCGGATTGAATTCCCGCGCGCAACTGCCGGTTAACCTGCTGTGAGGGCGGAGCGGCTGTGCTGGAGAGCCTAGACCGACTTTACCGGCAGCGTGACGATATCTTCGACGGCGGCCACCTCGCGTGTGACAAACGGCTCGCCGTACCGCGTGCCGATCATCAGCCCGAAATGCCGGCCAAGAGACCCGAGCCTTTCTCGAAGGTCTTTGCGGGAAGGGAAGAGGTTCTGCATGTCCTGTTGCGCCGAGAACTGTGAACCGTAAGCGAGAACGGCTTTCAGTTTTTTTTCAAATTGGGCGGTGATGTCCACGACGAAGGTCGGCCGAACCGCCGGCACGTAGAGGCTGGAATAAATGATCTTGTGGGGACGATAGGGCGGGCCTTCCAGCGGAATCTTGGCCAGCCCGGCCAGGAAGCAGGCAGCGTAGCCGATTCGTCCCGTGGTGTAGTGGTCGGGATGCCGGCCTTTCCAATAGGGCAGGATGACGGTGCGAGGACGCAACTCCCGGATTTTCTGGGCGATTTTCAATTTGTATTCCCGCAGGTCCTCAATGCCCGCATCGGGAAGATAGAGATTTTCCCGGTGCGCCACGCCCATTACTTTTGAAGCGCGTTTTGCTTCGCGCTCTCTCAACGCCGCGTTGCCGCGGGTGCCGGTTTCTCCGGCGCTCAGATCGAGGATTCCGACGCGGTAGCCCGCTTGAACCATTTTGATGACGGTGCCGCCGCACGTCAGTTCCGTGTCATCACGGTGGGCGGCGATCGAGAGAACGTCCAGTTGCATGGTGTGCCTGACCTTTCAGAGTATTCGCGCGGGATTTGACGAAGCGCGGTTTTTGCGGGCATCGTCGGTGGCCGGCTCGAGAAGACGGATCAAACGCTTTTCATCGAGGTGATGCTTAAAGGCCATCTCGCCGTTGACAAAAATGACGGGAATCTCGTTTTTAAACTTCTCATAACTGGCTGCGTCCTCAAGAATATTGACTTCGCGCCATGCAAAATCGTGTTTTTCCCGCAGTTTTGAGAGTTGGGCCTTCACCTTCTCGCACAAGCAGCAGGAAGGTTTGGAATAGACAATGATTTCAGGGATTGGCATTATTTGTGAATCATCCGCTTCTGTCGTTTTATTTAAGTTTGGGCCTTTTGGAATGGGTCTTATCCCGTCCAAGCCAAGTGAGGGAAGGCCGCGCAGCACGCCCCGTTGTTTCCCACCCTTTGGATTCTAGGAGGAAGGCGGGCTCTGGTCAAGGGATGCCGGGTTGTCCAAGAGTTTCGATGATCGCGCAATTCGGATAGTTGGCGGTTTTTCTTGATTCTTGTTTCTGCGGGTGACATAAATAGCCATTCCCTTGCATTGAGGCTTATGATGACGACGAAAAAAACACAGAAGGGTCCTCTCGCGGGCCAGGTTGCGCTGGTTACGGGCGCGGGACGGCGCATCGGGCGCGAAATCGCGCTTGCGCTCGGGCGAGCGGGAGCCGCTGTTGTTGTGAATTACAACAGTTCAAAGCTTGAAGCGCAAGAAACCGTCGAGGAAATCAAGGCTTTCGGAGTTCCGTCCGTTGCTCTTCGCGCTGATGTTTCCCGTCCCGTACAAGTTCGCCGCATGTTCCGGGCGGTCGAAGAGCAGTTTGGGCGGCTTGATCTCCTGGTCAACAATGCGGGGATTTTTTTCCCGTCCTCATGGGACCAGCTTACGGAGGCGCAATGGGACCGGATTCTGGGAATTAACCTGAAAGGACCATTCTTTTGCGCTCAGGCTGCGGCGCAAATCATGCGGCGGCGCAGGCGTGGCCGCATTGTCAACATTTCGTCGCTTGGCGGGCTGCAGGCCTGGCCTGACTACGCGCATTATTGCTCTTCGAAGGCCGGCCTGATTATGCTGACGCGGTGCCTTGCCAAAGCGCTTGCCCCCCATATTCAGGTCAACAGCGTTGCTCCGGGCACGATATTATTTCCCGGCGAGAAGCGTGACCGGAGGATTGAGCGCATTATTAATGCAACCCCTCTGAAGAAGGCGGGGAACGCCCGAGACATTGCGTCAATGGTTCTTTACCTGGCGGGCGGCAGCGATTTTATTACGGGACAGATATTTGTTGTAGATGGCGGCAAATCGATTCCGTGACGTTTTCCGGGCAAGCTTTTTTTATTTCACCTTCGTCGCAATCTCCTGCAACAGGCTCCGCAGACGAACCAGCGAAAGCGGTTCCTGTCCATACCGAACTGCATTGTAGAGACGGGTAAACTCCGCTACGCGTTCCCCCAAAGGAGAGCCGAGCATCTCACGGGCAAATTCCTGGGGCGTCTCGGACGCCTCCTTCTGATATCCGCGCCTTCCCACAATATTCAGGAATCTCTGGTACGTCATGGTTGCTTCCCGCGGACTCAGGAATCTCTCCGTGTTCCGAAAAGCCCAAGCCCAGCGGAATTTCAATTCCGCCGCGCCCCACCCTTTTTCAAAAAACAGCAGGAGGCCCAGCACGCCGCCTGTTGCCAGCAGGAGAAGAAACTTGTTGGCGGTTAGCAGTTCTCCGAGGCGCGACGCCTCTCCGACGAGCCATTGCCTGAGGCGGCGAATGCGGCTGTGAGCACTCTGCTGAAAAGGCCGCGAATGTATTTCCACCTGCTGCGCGAGTTGGACCTGGTGGGAAAAATCGTAGTTAATGACCCACTCGTTCCAGAAAAGCTTCATGGCATCAAGGTAATCAGCCCATGGCGACGCGATGACGGGATGAGGGTCCGGCGGGGTGGGATCAAACTGAATCCAGCCGTAGTGGGGAAAGTAGACCTCCACCCAACTATGGGCGTTGCGGGCCCGCACTACGAAATCTTTCCCGAAGCGGTTATAGGATCCCGTCTGGAAGCCGTTCACCAGGCGAGCGGGCACGCCGATGCTTCGCAACATGATGGCCATGGCTGAGGCAAAATACTCGCAATAACCCTCCTTGGAGACGAACAGAAAGCTTCCAATGGGATCGGAGGGCTGGATGTTTGGCGGGTTGAGCGTGTAGCCGAAGTTGTTGCGCAGGTAACTCTGAATATCCACGGACCGGTCGTAATTGTTGGTAGCGGTGCGCGTGACTTTTTCTGCAAGTTCTTTGATTCTCGGATTGAGCCGGGGCGGGAGGCGCAGATAGAGCCTGCGGAAGTCGATCGAGTCGTCGCCGGCGTCGGCGCGCAATAGAGCGGGTTGGGGGACGCCGACCTGTGATGAAACCTCATACTGAATTGGGATGAAGGCGTGCTGCGGATTGTGCAGTGACCCGGTCTCGTCAATCGTCAGCAGGCGCATCTTGCCGGCCAGTTCACGCGGCAGGGCTGCGGCAAATAATACGTCGGAGGAAATCGGGGACAGTAGAACCCGGTAGCGCAGCAGACGTTCGGGTCGGTTTCTGCTGCCGGGTTCCCGCGGGAGAATGAAGCGATGTCCCATGGCGGGCTGGAGAGGGGTCTGTTGCGTATTGTCGTTGTACCAGTGTTTGCCGTCGAAACTGTCGAGGGCTACTCCCTTCCATTTGACGCCCTGATATTGCCGGGGATTGCCCTCCGGGAGAATACGCATAACAACGGCGCTGGAACGCAGGATTCGGCCAATATCGCCCAGATCGACGCTTTCCGAAAATCCGGTGATGTTCTGCGGGCGCATACCGAGCCCGGTCAGATAACCTGAGCGATAGCGCGGAATGATAAAAAACAGGAAAGACGCCACCGCGACAATTCCCAGCGCCAGGCCCAGCGTCGTCTTGCCGAGAGCCCGTTCAAGCGCCGGGCGGTTTATTGGAAAAGCCGCAGCGGGACCGTTGATCTCGTCCGCAGAGTCTTCCATCGAGTGCTTGATCTCATAACTGATCAGAGTTGAAATGGCGAAAAGGACGTAGAGGACGAAGAAGGCCAGGTAAGCTGTATTGACGGTCAGAATCGCGCTGGACAGGATCATCAAAAACGAAAGCGTCGCAAGATAGGCGTAATCACGGTGCGTGCGCGCAGAAAACACTTTGATGACGGCGGTGAAAAGCACCAGGTGCACGGTGGCGTGCAGCATGCTGTCGAGCAGGGTCGGGCCGGAGGAAAAAACCAGAAAATCCAGCACGAAAAACAGAACGTAGAAAATCGCGAGGCGACTGACCACCCGGGGCGAAAGGCGCAAGTCGCGCCTTCCTGCATAACCCCACAGCCGCACGGCAAGAGCCAGGCCAACCAGGGCGACGGAAACGAGGTCCAGCTTGCCGGTTGACGCCAGCGTCACAAAACCCGTTCCAAGCATGAGCAGCAGCGAAACTTCAAAATAGCGGTCAACGCTCACCGGGGCCTGTTTCCTGGAAAGTTCACCAGGACCAGCCGTGTTTCGGGGGGGCATCTGCGGTGACATGGTTCAAGCAGCCTGTTGAAACGATGAAGTCTATACCGGCTTGCGAATTCGGAAATGGAGTGAGCGTCTTCCCCTGTCAGTAAGTTCTGTTTGATTTCTCAATGGCCTTGAGTTTGGAATCCCAGTGCTCCGGCAATTCGGGATGCTCCTGCAAGCTATGCACCGCTTGCTTTATCGACAGATTGTGGGGAACTCTTTCGAAACAGCATCGAATCAGCCTTTCGTGGACGTGGAGGGCTTTGAAGATTAATTCCGTTCCGTCGAAGTCCACGGAGAGAAGTTCCTGATGCCATGCTCCATCCGATCCCTTCGATTGTTCCATCAAAAAGCGCCCGCCCTTGTAAAGGCGCGCCAGGATGCCCCATCCGATCGTTACATCCTTGATCAGCCTGCCGTCAATCTTCACCATCCTTTGGCTGGAGGGATCAACCCAAAGTTCCCCCTCCATGCCTTCCAGGATCAAGGCTTGCCGGGAACTGGGATTGAATTTGGGGTCAGGCCGAAATTTGAGATGGATGAGGCCGTCGCTGCTTTTTCCCAGGAAGGTATAGATGAACGCCTCTGGCAGATTTTTAATTATACTATCGCGGCGTGCGGTATCCTGCTGCTGATCTTTTAGCCGAGACTGTCGGAATCGGGCATCAGTGGTGAGTCGTGCGAGCAGATTATTGTTTGCTTGCCGTTGCTCCGGGGTTGGAGGTTTTCCATTCACGGCGAGCAGAAGCTCCGCCACGCCTTGGGAGGTTTGAATTTGTTCCGTCGTGCGCGCCTCGCCGGGCGAAGCCTCGCGGTTGATATAGCGGTAGTAATGGGCAGGATGCTCAGCGGCCTGCAGTTCATTCCAAGCCAAGTTACGGATTAACTTGTGAATGTCGGGCTGCGATTGCGCTTGATGGGAGCTGGCGATCATGGCAGGGGCAGCCGTCTGGGTGGCGATTAGAAAGCCGCCGAGCAGGCTCAAAAGAAGATTGCGGGCCAGCTTCGCCTTGGTGTCAGAATGCGGTATTGGGGCTGTCGCGCTCGGGTTCATCGAGAACTCCTTAGGGTTGTCCTACCTTTGCTATACAAGCCTGCGAGCAACATTTCAAGTATTCTGCGCGCAAAAGATGGCGATTCCACTTTTCCCCCGGCATTGCGAATTGAACTCCATCGTACGCGGCGGCGCAAACTGCGGGTATACTTTCCAGGTATTTTCGACCTTCGTAACTTAATAGGAATAAGATCCCGATCAAGTCCCGAGGAGGCAGAATGAGGAGAATAGGGTTTGTCCTGAAAGTGAAGCGCGACAAAATGGCGGAGTACAAGCAACACCACCAAAAGGTATGGCCGGAAATGCTGGCCGCTTTGCGCCGCTGCGGGTGGCACAACTACTCTCTGTTTATGCGGCCTGACGGCACCCTTTTTGGATATTTTGAAACGCCCATGAGTTTGCAACAGGCCGTGGCGGACATGGCCAAAGAGGAAATCAACGCCCAATGGCAAAAGTTCATGACGCCGTATTTTGAAGCGCTGGAGGCTTCACAGCCTGACGAAGGCATGCAAGAACTGGAAGAAGTCTTCCACCTGGACTGAGGGCTGTCGGCCTGCGTAAGAGCCGCTACGGGAATCGGCGGACAAAGTCCACGCCGGCCTGCGCGGGCAACTGGGCGGTGCGGGAAGCGGCAAGAGCGCCCCAGCCTACTTGATGTACCTGACCCGCAAATCGCTAGGCTCCCGGTCGGTGACCAGTTCCGGATGCTCCTTCCGAAACTTTTCCGTGACGTTGCACGACCAGCAAACCGGCGCGCACTGGGTAAACAGTTCCGGGAGTTTTTCTGCGGGGAATTCGTTCCAGAAGATCGTCTTTTTTTCGGGCGTCAGCAGGGCGGGCTTGTGGTCAACCCACCACTCCTTAACTTCCGAGATGGACCTCCCGCAATAGACGCAATTCTTGCCGCTGAACCAATTGATGACAATATTGCGAACCAGGCAGTCGTCCGGCGCTTGCTCGATCTGGCCGAGACACTGCTGTCCGCAGTCTTTGCGCTCAGGCCAGCGGGAGCATGTGCTTAGTCGCATCTGAGGTTTGTGATGGACCGCTTCGTGGGCGGCGTGCTTGGCGTCAAGTTCCACCGCTGCGGTCTGGTGATTTTCAGGGCAGGTGACCAGCCGTTTGCCCCTGAGTTCAAAGTATGCTTGCAAACCCTTAAAGGCTCGAAATAAAACATAACCGAGCGCGGATACTCCGAGTACGATGATGACCCAATAGGCTGCAGGGTTCATGGTCGCCCTCCTTTTGCTACTTCCTACGTTCGTTTTAGCAATAGCGGCGGCACAATGCTGTGATGGAAATCACACTCCCGTGTGTTCCAGGACGGCAGATTCCGCGTGTCATTTATTGGTCAGCGAGCACAAAGGAAAGCAAATGTCCTGACGAAGGGACCGAGAGATCAACTTGCCGTTCTTTTTGGACCCTGTTTACTAACGAGTTACTGCTCCGAGTAACACCTTGTATTTTTGGCCCAGCCTGAGTAGTTTTAGTGTGCGGAGAGCAATGAAAGCGCTTATTACAGGATCGGGGGGGCTTATTGGCTCAGCATGTGCGCGGGTGCTCAGCGAAGCCGGCTGGGGTGTTGTCGGGGTTGATAACAACATGCGGCGGTATTTCTTCGGTGAGCAAGGGTCGATAGAACCCACGGTGCAGACTCTTCAGGCATCTTTGCCGGGCTACCGGCACATCAAGCTGGATATTCGTGATCGCGAGGGAATTCGTGATCTGATTGCGGCAGAGCGGCCGGGGTTGATTATTCACGCGGCCGCACAGCCTTCGCATGATAAGGCGGCCGCTATTCCGTACGAGGATTTTGATGTGAATGCCGTGGGGACTTTAAACCTGCTTGTAGCGGCTCGGGATTTTTGCCGCGATGCTCCGTTCTGCTTCCTGAGCACGAATAAGGTTTACGGTGACCGGCCCAATTCGCTTCCTTTGGCCGAGGGTGCAACTCGTTACGATTACGCGGATGGAAGAGAGGGTATCGACGAGACGATGTCGATTGATTCCTCCCTCCACTCGCTTTTTGGGGCTTCCAAGCTGGCTGCCGATGTGCTGTGCCAGGAATTCGGGCGCTACTTTCAGATGCCGGTCGGGGTTTTTCGAGCCGGATGTATGACGGGTCCGCAACACGCCGCCGTGGAATTGCATGGCTACCTGGCCTACCTGATCGACTGCGCGGTGAGCGGGCGTGAATACACCATCTTCGGATACAAGGGGAAGCAGGTCCGGGACCAGATTCATTGCAATGATGTCGCGCGGCTTTTTATGGAGTTCTTCAAGTCGCCCCGATGCGGTGAAGTATACAACCTCGGGGGCGGAAGGCCGAACAGTGCGTCAATCCTGGAAACCATCGGCATGCTGGACAAAATGGGATTCCACGTCCGCAGCCATTACCGTCCTGACAATCGCCTGGGGGACCATATCTGCTACATCACGGACTTGAAAAAGCTTCGTTCGCATTTTCCCGGCTGGGCCCCTGAATACGGTTTCGAGAAGATTGTCACGGAGATTGCTACGGCTCGACTCCGAATGCATTCGAGCGAAGGGACAACTTGCGGCGCAAATCGTGAAGCGACCTGCCAGTGAGTGTTATCGACCGGATGGGCGACTTTTTGTGAATGTCCTTGGTCTGAGGCCGAGAAGGAGCTTCAGAACTGCTTTATTTGTTCCCTGAGGGGGGGGACGCATGGCCGTTATCTCATACACGACAGACGGTTTCGACGGCCCCGTATGCGCTCCGGGACTGGGGGAGGGCGGTGGCGCCGCCGAAAAGTTACTCCGGGAGGCCGAAAGGCGCCGGGAGATCCACGCACTCAGAACCGGAACGGGACTTGGCCCTATCCTCCGGCGCCGCGCTTTCCTGGCGGTGCGTTCGCTTCCTGTATTTCCGGGAAGGTCCGTCCTGGAGATTGGCGCCGGCAGTGGCCTGTGGACGGAGCACCTTGCCGCAGTCCTGGATCATCAAAACAGCATTACAGCCGCAGTCTTCGACGAGGAACTGGCGCGTGAGTGTTCAGCCAAAAACCTGCCGAACACGCGCTGCGTCCATATGACCGACTTCGCAAACCAGTTTCCTGCGGGCGGCTTTGATTACATTTTGGGAACGGACGTCTTAACGGACGACCTTTGTTCGAGGATCCTCGCGGCGGCTTACCGCTGGCTGAAGCCGGGAGGACAGATTGTTTTTTTTGGGCCCAATGCCTCGAATCCACTGGTTGCATTGCGGGAACCCTTTGGTTCCGGGACCCGGAGCGTCCGACGTCCTTTGTCGCACAAACGATGGACCGGAGTTGCATCGCAACGCGGGTTCGTAAACATAGAAGCTATTCCTTGCGAGGTCATTCGCCCTGCGGAATCACCTGCGGGCCAGGCGATTGGTTTGATCTTGGAACAGGCTCCGGTTACCAGGGAATTTTCCAGAACGGCGGCCTTTATGGCTGCCAAGCCGGGCGCTCTTCCGGAGGTCAGTTCGCAGATGAACCTGGCCACCCATCCGGTGCTGTTTGGAGCCGTTTCGGTGGTTGTGCCTTGCCATAACGAAGATGCGAACATCAGAAGGCTTGTAAGGACTCTCCTTGGCATGTATGGAGATTACATCCAGGAGATTGTTATTGTGGACGACAACAGCACGGACCGAACTGCGGAAGTTACGGCGACGATCGCGGCCTGCGAGCCCCGGGTCAGGCTTGTGAAGCGGAAGCCCCCAAGCGGAGTTGGACGGGCGCTTCGCGACGGCTATGCTGCGGCGCGGGGACGCTACATCCTGTCGATTGATTGTGACTTTATCAATATTGTTGCAGAATTCAGAGGACTGTTTGACGTTGTGGCGGCAGGACACGACGGGGCCATTGGCAGCCGTTTTTCTTCAGAATCGGCTTTGATTCGCTATCCATTTGCGAAGATCATCTCGAACCGCAGTTTTCATTGGATCATGAATCTGTTGCTCGGCAAAAGTGTTCGAGATCTTTCAAATAACTTGAAGCTCTACCGCGCTGAAATCCTGAAAAATCTGGACATCGAAGAGAATCATTTTGCGGCCAATGCTGAGACGGGGCTGAAACCCTTATTGATGGGTTACGACATCCGTGAAGTTCCGACTTCGTGGATCAACCGCACCTCGGAAATGGGCAAGTCTTCTTTCGACCTTCTGAAAGTTGGCCCGGATTACTTTCGAGTACTCCGGCGGATCACGTGGCGGGCTTGGCGGGGCCGATACCGCGCCCTCCACGCATAGCTCGGGCGTTCCCTTTCCGGGCTGCTCCCCGATTTTCAATTTATTTTCAACTCCTCTTCATCTGTGCAAAACTAGAGGTCGTTTTGCCGGGGATTGATTTCGATCTGGTCGTTGGGCTCGAACAGCTATGAACCAACAAATTCAAGAAATATTCGAGCGAGTCGTTGAACCGCTGGCGGAAAAGATTGAGAAGCGAAAGCTCCTTCTGATCTCGGTTTTTTCCGTTTTTTACTTTGTGGGCTTTTGCCTGATTGCCTCCCAGAAAGTGATGTGGAACGACGAACTCTTCACTTTTTACATCGCCCGGCTTCCGCACTTTTCGGACATATGGAAAGCGCTCCTGATCGGGGCGGAGCAGACTCCGCCGCTTTCGTACGTGGTGACGCGTTTCTTTTGGGGACTCTTCGGAGTTACGAACCTTTCGACTCGCCTGCCTGAAATTATCGGGGTCTGGTTTATGGGACTCTGCTTGCTGGCGCTGGTGTGGAGGCGCACCACATTCCTTTACGGCTTTGTGGCGATGCTGTTTCCGCTGATTACGGAGGTCTTCCATTTTGCAACCGAGGCGCGAGCCTATGCGCTGGTGCTGGGTTTCTCAGCTTTTGCGCTGCTCTGCTGGCTGTGGGCAACCGAAGGCCGCGGACGTGCGCTGGCGCTGGTGGGTTTGGCCGCAAGCGTGGCGGCAGCGGTATCGAGCCATTATTATGCGGTCCTGATCCTGTTTCCACTTTCATTGGGAGAGCTTGTGCGCTCGATCGCGCGGAAGAAAATCGACCCGGCCGTTTGGGTTTCGCTGGGCCTGGGGTTGACTCCGCTCCTGATCTTTCTGCCCTTGATCGAGAGTGCGAGATCTTACGCCCCGCATTTCTGGGCCAAGCCTCAGTGGATTTCCATGCTGGATTTTTATCACCGTTTCCTCCTGCCGCCGACGATTCTGGGTATGGCGATGATTTTGGGCCTTGTGATGGCTTATTCGGCGTTCCGGCCCGTCTCTCGGGTTTCAAAGCCGCCGCTGCGTGTTCCGGTTCACGAGTTTGCTGCGGTGTGGGGTTTTATCTTGATTCCTGTAGTTGGGGTGATCCTGGCAAAGACGGTTATCGGCGCCTACGATGATCGCTATGCGTTCGCGGCGGTTGTTGGCGTCTGCGTGGTTGTGGGTTGGGGATTATATTGCGCCTTTGATGGAAGTCCCGCCATGGCGCTTGCCGTGAGCCTCATGCTTTTCGGGGCGATGATCGCCAAAGATATTCGAAGCTATCACTCGATGGTCGACGATCGGACGACTCGCGCGGGGACCTACGCCTTCCTTGAGCAATATGCGAAAGGCTCAGCGCCGATTGTCATTGCGAATCCCGGCCCGTTTGTAGAACTCTCACATCGCCCGCCGGCTGATATCCGCTCGCGATTGCTCTATCTGGTTGATCCGGGTTTGGCCCTTCAGGATACCGAGACGGATGATGTGGAGCGCGGAGTCGTGGCGATGAAGCACTGGGCCGGGATGAATGTTCGATCCTTTCCCGGCTATGTGGCGTCGGGCCACAGATGTTTTATCTACGTACAAAATTATCCCGACCAGTACGAATGGCTGATTCCCGAACTGATCAAAGCCCACTGGAAGCTTCGCGTTGTAGGATGGGAGGGCCTGGATGTACTCTTCTCCGCCGGACCCGGCGAAAATAGCGGCTCGACGTCCGGCGGGAAGTAAGGGATCTATTACGGAAGAATTCCGTGCTCTTTGAGGAATTGAAGCATGGCCGCCTGGGCCCTTAGGTTCTGTGCGCGTGGCCATCCACCGTGGCCGCCTCCGGGAATCGTTATGAATTCATTGGGAACTCCAGCGGCGTCAAGGGCTTTGTGCAGGCGCACGCCCTGGGAGTAAGGCACAACGGGGTCCTTGTTTCCCTGGACCAAAATAATGGGCGGCAGATCTTTGCGAACATAGGTTAGCGGCGAAAGCCGGCGTGCGAGTGCCATTCGATCGGGTTGGCTGCCCAGCCAATTGAGCGCCCACCAGCGGGTGTCAGGCCCGTGAAGCAAATCAGCCACATCAGTGATGCCGTAATAACTGATAATGGCGGCCACTTTCACGTTCTCCCAATTCTTGTGACCTCCATGGCCGGCGCATGCGTTGTCGAATCCCGCGCCGGGCGTCAGCATGCCCGTCATCAGGCTGAGATGTCCGCCTGCGGAGTGCCCTTCCACAACAAGCTTGCTGGTGTCAAAGCCATATTCGGACGCGTGGTCGTAAACCCAGCGAAGAGCGCACCGGCAGTCTTCCACTGCGGCGGGCGCCACAGACACGGACGCCAGCCGGTATTCTACGTTTACAACGTTCATGCCATGGGCAAGAAATGGGAGGAGTTTAAGCTGGCTTGCCTCCTTCGATCCTAAAACCCATCCTCCGCCATGAATGTAGATGAGGGTTGGTCTCGGCTTCTTGGTATTATCCTGTGTGATAACGTCAAGCTTTAGGTCAACGTTGTTTTCCCTGTTGTAGACAATATTCGGATGCACTCTGAATTCATACGCCGCAATTGTCGACCAGCGGGTCACTGGATCGAGCTGCTGACAGTATGAAAATGGGCCGGCCAAAATCAACAACGCAAACAGCGCCAGAAACTTCTTCATCATATTCCTCCGAGATCTGCGATGGGTGCGGCGCTAACCACGCCGATTTCCCCGCGAGAGGTCCCACCCGCGTTAGGAATTGGTCATTCTACACCTTTGGGTCCGACGCTGGGGCATACTTGCGGAGATAACCGTGCACCTTCATTTTGCGCGCGGTGTTTTGCGAGCTCATGTAGCGGACGGTGCCGAACACCGGCCGGTCCGGCCACCACGGGTGGTCATATCGCCCGAGACACCAGAAAATGCCGCTGTAAGAGTTGGGATCTCTGCCATCGATGGCGTAGCGGTCGTTTAGATGAATCATGATTTCAAGAGCATGTTGCGGGGTCGGTGACCACTCCAGAATTTTCTTGCCCCAGAGCATTCGTAGATAGTTGTGGATTTTCCCTTCGCGAAGCAATTGCCGTTGAGCGGCGTTCCATAGCTCGTCGTGAGTTCGAGCCTGCTGAAAGTCCTCTTGGGTGTACAAGTGGGTTCTTAGGTCTCTTGCGTGAGCTTCAAGCGTTTCTTGAGCCCATTCAGGAAGCGACCGATAGCGGTTATAGTCTTTGTTCAGCCAGCACATATTGAACCCAAGTTCCCGCCACGTGAGCAGTTGGTCGAGAAAGGCTTCAGCGGGCGCGCTTATGCCCCACCATCCGTTGCGCTGTCCGTGAGCTCGCGGGGAGATGTTTTCAATTGTCCATCCTTCCTTCCTCATCAACTTGGTAAATACCTGATGCACAGAAATGTGGCCGAAATGCAGATAGGGCGACAGGCCGCTGGTGGTATCCTCCGTGGGTTCGCGGCGAGGCTCGGCATAACGTTTCAGGTTCCTCAGCAAAAACCTGTTCAAGGCCGCGACGGCGGCCTTGGAGCCGCCCTTTGTCAGGACAGGCTTTAGGCTATGGTCGATAGGAAGTCTTGCCAGGGCTTCGCTGTTCTCGCCCAGCCAGGATGGCAGGGCCGCCGGCCACCGCTGAGCAATTGTGTCCGGGAGCTTATAGGCGTGCGACGGGCGCAGCCGCGTGAGAGGATCGCGGCGAGGGAAACTGGACAGATGATCGAGAATCTTCAACTGATAGAAGCGGCGGAATGAACGTGCGGTCGTGAAAATGTGGTCGCCGGCCCCAAGCGGAAGAAGCCCGTTAGAGTCCACTGCCTCAAGTTGTACGGGAAGCAGGCGTGATGCCGCCGCCACCATGCGCGGGAGGAAAAAGCAAGGGAACTCATCGGTGACAACCCTACAGGCGCGGGCAGCAAGAGCAGCGAGGAGGCCCTTTCCGCGCCCTGGCGCCGGTTCCACATAGGGATAATAAAGGACGCCCGCTTTTTTGCATAACGCAGCGTTGTCGGCCATGCCCTCCATTACGAATTGGTGCAAGCGTTCATTGGCCCAGGGGTAATCGCACCGCAAGGCTTCCAGTATGACAAGGGGTTTTGCCAGCTTTTCGGCCCATTCGACGGCGCGCTCGAGGGCATAATTCCAGTTGACCCTCCGTGAGGCAATCATCCAATAAAGGACGAAATCCCCTTTAGGATTAACCGGCGCACGGTTGCAAATTCTAATCCGAAGGGCCGGGATGGATTGGGTATCAGCCATTTCAAGCCTGTTTGCTATAGAAGCGAGAACTGAGCATAGCATAGGCTAATTCAGCCCAAGCCCCGGCGCAAGCAGGCTAGCGGAGCATTCACTTTGCATCGACGCGGTTTGAGGAAGCAGAGAAATGCTATCGCTCGGGTTGCGGTTTTTATAGCTTCACGTCTTACTGTGCCGGGTTTTTGGCTGCGCTCCGGGCTTGCATCTTGGAATCGAGGGTTGATATGCTTCGATACTTTGGAGTCGAAGAAGACGGGTGGAGGCTGCGAATGAATCGAAGGACGTTTATTAAGAATTCCCTGGCCGGCTTGGGCGGAGGACTTCTGGAGGTGTCGTGCGCGACAGCTAGCCATCTTAAGCGGGATTCTCGTCTAAAAGGCGCGTTCCGGCTGTCGAAGAGAAATGGCTGGACTTACGTCCATCTCGAAGGGACTCCCGCCGAGATCGGCTACCAGCACGGATATTTGCTCTACAGGGAAATTCAGGATGGAGCGAAGGTCAAAATCCTTGGGCGGACTCATGATGGCCGGCACGACTGGCAGTTTTTCCGCCATGCTGCCAAGAACATGATGTGGCCGCGTGTCGAGCAGGAATACCGTGAAGAGATGCAGGGGATCGCCGAAGGCTTGCGTGCCCGCGGCGTCAAGCTTGACTTGTGGGATGTTGTGGCGATTAACGGGTCGATGGAGTGGGGCTACTACGTCCGGCAGCAAGAGCAGAGCCACAATGTGCCGGAGCACTGCAGCGCGTTTGTGGCCACAGGCAGCTACACCAAGGACGGCAAGGTTATTATCGCCCATAATTGCTGGACCAATTATCTGGAGGGTGAACGTTGGACCATTATTTTTGATATTGTTCCGGCCCACGGCCACCGGATCCTGATGGACGGTTTCCCGGGATTTATTCACAGCGGCGACGACTTTGGCGTGAACTCTGCCGGGATCGCTATTACGGAAACGACCATCTCGCATTTTTCCGGTTACGACCCGCAAGGTATCCCGGAATTTGTGCGTGCCCGCAAAGCAATGCAATATTCCGCATCCATTGACGATTTCGTGCGCATCATGAAAGACGGGAACAACGGTGGCTATGCCAACAACTGGCTGGTTGCCGATCGCAACGCCAACGAAGTTGCGGACCTTGAATTAGGGCTTAAGAATGTCAACTTGTGGCGGACGAAGGATGGATGCTTCGTGGGTTCCAACTTCCCCGTGAGCGCGAAGCTTGCCCGCGAGGAGACCAACTTTGATTTGAGCGACATGAGCGAAAGCGCCAACGCACGCCACGTGCGCTGGAATCAGCTTATGGCTGAAAATAAAGGCAAAATCGATTTGGCGCTGGCCCAGCGTTTTCTTGGGGATCACTATGACACGTTCGATAAGAAGATCGAGCCGGACGAGCGCACCCTGTGCGGACACGTTGACCTTTCACCTCGCGGGGCGAAGGACTGGATGCCGCCTTACGGTCCAGCGGGGGCGGTGCAAAACAAGGTTGCAGACTCGGCCATGATGGAAAGAATGTCTCTTTCCGCTTCTGCCGGACATTGCTGCGGCATCGACTTTAAAGCTGCCGAACTCCTTCAACAGCATTCGGGTTTTTCCTGGCAGGCCCCGCTGCTCCACGACATGGACTCTGAGCCATGGACTTCCTTTGCGATCTCAAAATCGTGAACAAAGGGAAGGGACGAACGGGGACATCTGGTCTAAACTCTTCCCCCGACCGAAGGTAAGCGATTCTTTCCCCGGAAGGAGCGTGTGTGGCTTGCTGCCGCGATAGAATTCCTTTGGACATCGATTTCTTGTGGCAGCGTCAGCTTCCCATTCCGTGCGATCCTCTTTTGGGCTTCCGCCCGGTCCCAAAAGCCGGTTTCTTGTTGGCAACATGCTGGAGCTTGCACGTGATTGGATGGGGTTTCTCACCAAGTGCGCGCAAGATTACGGTGACGTTGTTTTCTTTCGCTTCCTAAATGTTCCCATCTGCCTGTTGACCCACCCGAATGACATCGAGAGCGTGCTGGTCACAAACCAATCAAACTTTGTGAAGTCGCGTGACTATCGCGTGCTGGCCCGCGTGCTGGGAATCGGTCTGCTTACGGCTGAAGGAGAAGAATGGCGTGATCGGCGGAGGCTGATTCCGCCGGCGTTCCATCATGAAAAGATTGCCGGGTACGGTACGGTGATGCTGGATTGTGCCCGGAGCAGGCTGAAGGAATGGCAAGACGGTGAAACGCTCGACATCCATGGGGAGATGATGGCCCTGACGCTTGAGATTGTGGCCAAAGTTCCTTTTGGAGCCCAGGTTTCCGACAATGCGCAGGTCATCGCTAAAGCCCTTCAAGGGATGATGGAGCAGTTCACGAGACATGCCAATCTGGCTTTTGTCCTGCCGGAGAGCCTGCCTTTGCCGATCAGTCCGGGCTTGCGCCGAAGTGTTCGGTCGCTCGACGCGATTGTCTTCTCCATGATCCAGGCCCGGCGCTCGAATCCCTCGGATGATCAGGATTTGCTCGGCACTCTGTTTGCAACTACTCATGAAGACGGCAGCCCGGTGACCGACAGGGAACTTCGCGACGAAATGGTACCCTTCTGGTTGCAGGGCATGAAACGACGGCAGCGGCGCTTTCGTGGACGTGGTACCTTCTGGCCCAGCATCCTCAAGTGTAGGACAAGCTGCTCCATAAACTCCAGATGGTAGTCGGGGATCGTGAACCCGAAGTCGGCGATTTTCCCTGTTTGCGATATGCCGAGTGGGTGATTAAGGAATCCATGCGGATTTATCCTCCTGCCTGGGGCGTGGGCCGGCGGGCACTTAGGGAATTCAAAGTTAGGGACTATAGCCTTCCTGCGGGGACCAATGTCTTGTTAATGCAGTGGCTTACGCAGCATGACCCGCGCTTTTACCCTGAGCCGGATGGCTTCAACCCTGATCGCTGGGCGGGCAACGCGCCTGACAGGGAGCTGCCTCGATTTGCCTACTTTCCCTTCGGAGGCGGTCCGCGGATGTGCGTGGGTGCTTCTTTTGCGATGGTGGAGGCCACTCTCCTGCTGGCTGCCATTACCCGGCAGTTTCGGCTTACTTTGGTCTCGAACCAGCATGTTGAGATGTTGCCCTCTGTTACTCTGCGCCCCAAGAACGGAATCAGGATGGTTCTTAAGAAGAGAGACTGGAATAACTTCTAGACTCTTCCACGGTTGTCAGTCCTGTGTGAAACTCTTCTTTTTTATCCGCTCTGGGAGGGGTTACGCAAAATTGTCCATTTCGGATTGACTCCTATTGATAACTTAAGTCATAGTACCAACGTAACCTTGTTTCACCTCCCCTTGTGCGATAGGATGAGTCTTGATTTAGGGACAGCCTATCTTGGGTAGCGTGGAGTTGATGATGATTGCGTCAGTGCTAATTTTGACCTTTTCGGTTGCTCTCTTTTTCTTTTACATTCAGGCATTTTGCGAGAGGGCTTTAAAGCGTGAGTTTAGCCATCCGTACTTTCAGGATATTATTAACGCAATTCAACTGGAATTCCCACGCTTACAGGATGGTTTTGCCGCCAACGGTTCCCTGGACTATTCAGAGGTTCGTTCGGCCCTAAAGTGTGACTTTACAACTCTCTCCTATCTTCTTGCAAATAGTGACCGTACTCATCAACGGCTTTCCTGGAAGGAGAGGGTGCTGGTTCTTTATTTTCGCTTTTTGCTTTTCTGCCTGCCTTTTCGGTATACCTTTAACCTTCACCAGCAGGAAGCGGTTTTGAAATTGACAGCCATTCTTCAGTACTTTGCAAATTTGACAGGGGAAAAGGTGAGCGTAGGTTCTCTTGGTAGCGCGCTGCCCGACCCTCAATCCTAGCGCGAGACTTGTCAATAGCGGAATCTTACATGACCTCTGTCTCCCAACGCCGGAAAGTGCTGATCGTCGAGGACGAGCCGTCTATTCGAAGTATTCTGCACAACCTCATTGAAAAACTTGGTTGTGAAAACGCAGCGGCTACGAACGGGCAGCAAGCTCTTGCCATGATCAGCCGCAAGGAGTTTGATGCAGTACTTCTTGACCTGCGCTGCTCAAATCTGCGGCCGGAGGAAGTGGTCACGGGGATCCACGAGATTCGCCCCAGCCTGGTTGGAAGAATACTGGTGATAACCGGCGAGGTCAGCGACGCGAAGACTCTGGATCTTATCGAACGTCACTTTCTTCTTCCAATCCCTTATACCCGCCTTCTGCAAGACCTGGTCGGCCGTCTCAGAGCGCTCCTGCGCATCGTACCTTCGCCGAATCGCAGGGAAATCCCAAATCGCCAGTAGGGGGGAATTTTTCGCCCGGTGTAGGGCGGATCATGTTTGCGAGAGAGCCTGCCCCTGCACACACTCTTTATGGAAATCCAGCTAGGACGACGCGTGAAGCCCAGCAGAGGCAAGAATTTCTTGGGGTGATGCGGTTCCTGTTCCTTTTTTCATGATGGTAATGGAGGCGATGAGATTCCCAAAGCGCGCGGCGGCGACCGGATCGCCATAGACCGCCATCGACAGGGCATAGCCTGCAGCGAAGCTGTCGCCAGCGCCACAAATATCCACGGGTTTCTCCACGGGCCGTGCTTCCGCCCAGGTTTCCTTGTTTTCCTCCATCACCAAGGCGCCTTTGGAACCATGGGTTACCACCAGGACTTTAGCCCCTAATTCCCGCCGCAAGCCCCTGAAATCCACAGTTCCCAGCAATGCGCGGCTGGCATCCTCCGCTTCCTCGATATTAGGCTTTAGTGTCATATTGCGGAACAGGTGGGCGCGTTTACGAGAATCGACCAGGAAAACCTTTTCTGAATATTTCTTGGCAGCCTCGATGATCGCATTGCGCACGGCGGGGGTTACAACGCCTCCTGCCCGTGTCTCGGCCTGGTCGGCGACAAGGACAACGTCGAAGGTGCCTACCGCTGAATGAATGTTTTCAATCACCCGCTGCTCGGCCTCGACAGGGAGCGGCCGGGTGGAGATAAAATCAACGCGGGGCTGGTCCTCGACGCCGGTCTGGCTGTTCAAAAGTTTTGTATAGGTAAAAGTCTGCCAATCTGGAACCTTAACCATCAACTCTGAAGTGATTCCCCGTTCAGCGAGAGCGCGATCCAATTCAAATCCGAACCCGTCGTCGCCCCTGACGCCTAGGACGGCAACCTTTCCAGTGCCAATGCTCGCTAGGTTGTTTGCCACGGTGCCTCCGGCGCCGGGCGTAACCTCTGTTGACACCACGCCCAGGCGTGGAATGTTGGTTTCACGCGAAGGCTCGGAAGTTGCCGGGTCGTAGGTGCACCATCGGTCAACGCAGATGTCTCCAATCACCAGGGCCTTGAGCTTCTGAAAGGCGTCTAGCAGTTCCTTGGTTGTCATGCTATCTCCAGTAGGGCGCGCCTCAAGGCGGGCACGGTTGCGCGGTGATCTCCGCAGAAGTAGAAACTCTCGCCTCCATCCGCCACGGTGCGCACCAGAATCGTTTTGTGAGGACGGAAGTAGTAACCGGGATCTGTCTTGGGCAGTTCGTGGTGGACGTCGCCTTGGATCGGGACCAGGTCGAAGACCGCAGTCGTAAAATGGTTGATGGATCGTCCCTGCTGGAGCGCCACGTTGCGGGACATGGACAGCGCCTTCAGGTAAACCTCCGGCGCCATGGTGGACGACCCGAAGTCGAACATCACACCACTCTCCAGATTTTCCACAGCATGCGCAAAGATCAGAAAATCACGATAGCTCGCGGCGCCCAACGCCGCCCCGTTACAATTCGGGTGCTCATGGATAATGTCATATCCGATCCCGACGTGAACCGTGACAGGAATCGAGAGCCGGTATGCTGCTGCAAAGATGCTGACGTCCTTGTGAGGGAAATCGTTTTCGAGGATGTGCCGCCCGAGGTTCTCTCCGAAGCCCAGCGAGTTGTCCGCAGCCTCTTGGATCAAACCGTTTAATTCCCCTGTCTCTTTCCAAAGGCCGAATTCGCCGCTGCGAATGTAACGGGCCACGCTTTCCGTCGTGGCGCCGATGCGCGCGAGTTCGTAATCATGGATAGCGCCGGCGCCGTTCATCGCAATATGGGTCAGAAAGCCGCGCTCCAGCAAATCGATGATGTGCCGGCTCGCGCCCATCTTGATCACGTGCGCTCCCATCATCAGGATTCGCGCCGCTCCCGCCTTCCGGGCGGCGACAATCCGCCGGGCAATTTCCGGAAGTTGCGGGTGCGAGTAGGGGGGAGCATCGCCGTCGAGGCCCAGGACATAATCGAGGTGCATGTCGTGAGTACGCTCGTGCAGGGGCTTGATCAGCAGTTTGGAACGATCGAAAATGTCATATTTGGAGTTCATATTTTCCCGTCACTTATCGAATAAGGTTTGGAGAAGCTGTTCGTGGCATAGAAAGTTGGGGACGATGTAGTCAGCGCCAACGGCTGCGAGGCGATCCCGTTTCCAGGGGCTTACCACCTGGCAAGCAGGTTCATCCGTTGCAACTCCTACCGCCACGCCGCCAGCCTCTTTGACGTTTTTGATTTCCACATAGCCGTCACCGAACCCGAGCAATTCCTCGCCTTTGCATTCCAACGATGACGTGATTCGGCGGATGAGAATTTCTTTTGAAAAGCTCTTGTAATCATCGAGAGCGCCGTAGATGCGGCCGTCAAAATAGCGAGCGATATCCAGCAGTCCAGCTTCTTCCTGGGTATAGGCCTGATCGGTTCCGCTGGCGCAATAGAGAGTCAATCCCCGTTTTTTCAGGGCTTCCAGCAGGGCTCGGGAGCCGGGAACAAGGTATGTTTCCGGCGAGATTTTGCCTTGCCGCAGGTTCTCTCTTCGGCTGTGAATCTTTTCGAGCAGCCGGTCGTGATACATCTTCTTATATTCGAGAGGCTCCAGCGGTTTCCCGCCGCGCAGTTCAACCTGGCGGGCGAGTTCCATCATTTGATAGATTGTCTGTTCGCCGGTTAGTCTTGCCACGTACTCTTTCACCAGAGTGCGGAGTTCCTCTCGGCTTTCTTTTGTCCCGGTTTCGGCGATAATATCCACCATCATCGGGACCATCACATCCTCCCACCCCGCGCGAAGGAGAGATAGCGTTCCGTCAAAGTCAAAAAGGACCACGCGCGTTCCTGTTGCGGACGCGCCGGTACGAAGAGATTCAATCATAGGATCCAATCTGGGTTCGCCCGTGGGCGACCTCCAAAGCGAATTTGGTGTCTTGCACAACAAAATTGTGAAGTTCTCCATGATACAACAACTGCGAAGGAAAATTGAGTTTGAAAATGCTCCAGTCAACTTCTTTGGGATGGGATCTCCGATGCCGGCTCCCGGTCGCGGCCTGCCGTGGCAAGCGGGGCGGACACGGTTGCCGAGCCTTGAGCTTTATAGCCGGGGACCTGACGTTCAGATCGAAAGAGCAGCCATCGATGGGCAGGGGAGGTCAATGCCGGCCAAGGAACTCCCGGCATTTCAGCGCTGGACGGCAGGAGATGGACATTCACGCGGGGCGGCGGGGTTTTGCTGAAGTTGCCGCAGTTACGGCTACTTCATAACTTCGAGTCCCGCTTCACTGAGGCGATTTTCAGCCCTTTGGTGCGTCCATACCACGCGGCAGCATCCAAACTGGGGCCGGCCCTGGCGGGAAAAGGCATAGACGGTCTGACCCTCGTTCAACTTGAGGCGGGTGGCAACCCGCAGGCCGTGCTCCGCCAAATCCAGGGTTGTGGCCGTCTGTTCCTTTTCACCATTCTCGGACTTTACGACCAGAACTAAACTGAGACTTCTGCGCACCCGGACTTCGCGCCTTGGAAGACGTTGGAGTTGTGCCCCCATAACTCCTCCCCTTGCGGTTGTAGCGGTAGGCATACTCTACCGCTGACAAAGGTGGGAGTCAACAGGTCAAATGGATGAAATTGTATTCTTAGTAAAATTGAAAAATTGTCGCGTCAGGCTCTGAATTGCAAGTTGGGGGCGCGATTGCGGACCGCTGCACGCTCAAAATTTCCAGGATTAATACTTTACGCGCACCCATCGGGATTTCCGCATCGATTCATATCCCGCGTCAAGAATGCAATTAACAATGTAGCCGTCTTCATAAGTCTCGCGGGGAGCCTTTCCTTTCCGCAGGCATTCGACAAAATGCTTCATTTCAGCCTGATAGCCGTATGCAAAGGCCTCTTCCGGCAGAGGGCGCGTCCAGCCAAAGTCGATGTCCGCCTTCTCCACCACGTAGCCGGCGGATTTTGTTGAAAAAGAGGTGATCGGCGTTCCGCGGGTGACATCGGTAAAGATAGACCCCTCTGAACCATGAACTTCATTGCGAAGGTCGAGACCTCCCTTGGTGGTCCACGAAAGTTCGCAGTGGCCGATGCCACCGCTTGCAAATTTAAGGATCAGAAGAGCATTGTCTTCGCCCTTGGTCTTTTTGTAGTGGACCAGCCGACCGCCCCACGCCATGACTTCGACGATGGAATCTTCCTTGCCAAAGAAATACCGAGCCGCCTCAATGCAGTGGCAGCCGAGATCGTTCATGGCGCCGCCGCCCGTCTTCTCGACGTCCCAGAAATGTGGGCTGTGGGGGCCGCTGTGCGACTCGCGCGAGCGAACCCACAGGACGCGGCCCACTCCACCGCGCTCGACGATTTGCCGCGCCTTGACGACCGAGGGCCCAAAGACCTCCGTTTCCGCATAACCGTGCATTGCCCCGGACTTCTTCGCGGCTGCGAGCATGGTTTTTGCCTCTTGGCGGGTGCGGGCCAACGGCTTGGTGCAGACCTGGTTCTTGCCCGCGCGCGATAACGCCAGGGAGACCGGAAGATGGGCCTCGTTGGGCAGAGCGATCAGATACAGGTCGATGTCATCACGCGCGATCAGCGTCTCAAGATTAGACGTCGGCTTGGGGATCGACCATTGCCGCGCGAACTGCCGGGCTCGAGAAGTGCTTCGTGAATAGTTCGCTACGACCTCGTGGCCGGGAACATCGGCCAGGCCTTGCATATAGAAATTGGCAACAAATCCGGAGCCGAGCATGGCAATGCGTAGGTCGTTCATAGCGTTTCCAGCTCTCCTTGGGAGGTCTATGTTTGATGAACCGGGCGGACTTCGATAATTCTTAAAGTAATGCTGGAGGGGGGGGTCGAACCCCCACGCTCTTTTGGAGCGCCAGATTTTGAGTCTGGTGCGTCTGCCAGTTCCGCCACTCCAGCACAATAAAGCAAGTGATTATTGCACAGTCACTTGCGGGTATTCACTCGAACGGTTGCCGAGGGCCTCAAAACTGCTGGTGTCAGCATCGTTTCTGGAATTACGGCCCCAGCCATCCAATAATAGCACGGCGTCCAGTTGGTGTTGAGGGGAAAGGTGAGTATACCGGCAAGTTATGGCAATGGTCTTGTGACCCATTAGCTCTTGAACCTTTCGCAGGCTGACCCTGGCCATGACCAATCGGCTGGCGAAAGTATGCCTGAGACAATGCCATGTGAAGTCTGTAATAACGGCCTTCCTGTGACCTGCCCCTCGAAAATGGGTCCAGTTAGAATGTGAGTTCTCGGGCATAAAAAGCCGAGAGGAGAACTTACGATGAAGAAGATCCGGTTCACGGAGGAGCAGCGCATTGGGATTTTGAAGGAAGGGGACGCGGGGGTAGGAGTCAAGGAACTGAGCCGGAAGTACGGGATCTGCGACCAGACCTACTACCGCTGGAAGGCGAGGTATGGGAGCCTGGAGGTGAGCGAAGCGCGGCGGCTGCGGCAGATGGAGGCCGAGAACCGGTGGCTGAAGCATCTGGTGGCCGAACAGATGCTGGATATTCAGGCGTTGAAGGGAGTGCTGGCAAAAAAGTTCTGACGCCCGCGGCCGCCCGGGAGGCGGTGGGCATGATGAGGAGTGAATACCGGAGGAGCGAGCGGCAGGAAGTTCCGCACGCTGAACTTGATGGAGGTCAGGCGGCAATTTGTGTGTAAACAGTAGACCATTGAGAGAGCGGCCGCCAGCCCCTCGCATCCGTCGGTGATGATCAGCTTCAGATTCCTGCCTTCCAACCCCCGCCGGTACAGATCCATCAACAGACCTTTCCACGCTGCCTGGCTTTCTCCCCGGCTGCGCAGGAAGCCCAGCAACTGCCGGCTGCCGTTGGCCCGCGCGCCATAAGCCACCTGCACCCGCTGCCGGCCCGCCGGCCGCCACACCCGCAGGCTCACTCCGTCTAAGAACAGATACTCCCACTCGCCCTACCTGCCGCGTCGAGATGCCCCGCAAAAACGCTTCCCGGATCAGCATCAGAGTTTCCTCGGCACGCCGCTGGAACCGTTCCAACCCCGGCGGCCGAAAACTCCGGTCGCGGCTCCGCGCCACCCTCACGCGCAGCGTCCCCAGCCGCGTCACGAAATCCCGAACATAATATCCGTTGCGATAGCCGCGCCGTCCCTCCTCTACCCGCTCGTAGCTTTCCGTCACCAGATACCGGTCCCGCGCCCGCCGCGTCTTCCCGTACAGGTCTTCCCAGAAACTCTCCTTTAAATCCTGCACAAAATGTTGATACTGCTCCGTGATCGGTGTTGCTTTCGCCATGGGGTGTAAGCTTCTTTTCAAGGATTCGGTTTCGCTGGCAAGGCAAAACCAACTTACACCCTCCTCTCTTTTACACACCAGAATTTACGTCACCAACGACAGGCGTCCTGAATATTAAATTCCGCGCCGTTTTGAAGAAGCCTGCGGCCTCCTGGTTTGTGAAGGGTTATTTTGATATGGTAATCAGCCGGGAAAGAGAAATCATCTTCAGAGGGTATAAATCAAATGGATGCAAAAAAGTGGGGGTCTCGAAGAGAGTTTTTGAAAGCGGGAGCAACCGGTGTGATTGCAAGCGCAACGACGAATCCCCGCTTATTGCAGGGCGCTGCGACCGAAGTCCCCGCTGCTGCTTCGAAGGGACCGCTACTTGAGCCGGACACATCGGGCGGCTCCGTAACGGTCAATCCGGTGGAGGGCGTGGCCGGCCAGCATGGGACGTGGACGGTGACTTACCGGGTGGGGCCAAACGGAATCCGGCAGCACGGCGGGGTTCGCGTGCAACTTCCCGACTCCTGGCATGCCGGCATCCGAAACTCCGCCAACTATATTCAGTCGTCGGATTCTCATGGAGAAAACTACATCTCATCGCGATGCTCGCGCCCGGGCGTGCAGCTGCGAACCTGGGTTGAGGATCAACCCTCTCCCGGTTTGGTCAAGAACAGCCGGCGCGGACTCGACGGGCGCATGGAGCGGTACATCTACGTGATTCGCGTGTGGGTGACTGAAGGGACGCTTCAGGAAGGCGACACGCTGTCGGTGATTTACGGCGACACGTCGGGCGGCAGTAAAGGAATGAGGGCCAGCATTATTCGCACCCACCCGGAGCCCGTTCAGCTGGCGGTTGATGCAAGCGGCACGGGAAAGTTCCTGATGCATCCCGACCATCCGACCCTGGTTTCTCACGCCGGTCCGCCGGTGGAGTTGATGGTGTGGGGCCCTTCGGAGCTGGTGGTAGGGAAAGAGGCAGAGTTGAAAGTTGCGGTGGTGGATTTCAACGCCAACCCGACGCCGATGGACGGCGAGGTGGAGTTTCGCGTCAGGGCGGGGAAAGTCAAGATAGCCTCGCGAGTCCCCTTTAAGTCGGACGACGGCTGGATGACGGTTCGCTTTACGCCCACTGAGACCGGGATTGTGCGGATCGAAGGTTTGCTGGTCTACAAAGCAGGGAAGCGGCGCCTGGTGCCGCGCGGCAATGAATCCGGCACTGCCGCGGCAACGCAGGGAGGTTTCCGCGCATTTGCAAATCCTATGAAGGTTTTCGAGCGCGAGCCGAAATTAAAAACCTATTGGGGTGAGCTGCACTCGCATACGCATTACAGTTGGGACGGCGTGGGCGACGACAATTTCCGCTATGCGCGGTACGTTTCCGGCCTGGACTTTTACGCCATGACGGACCACAGCCTGCCTCCGATTGGGAAATATACCCAGGGACTGGGGCCGCACGTTTGGGAAGAGTACACGGCCAAGACGGACCGCTATTACGAGCCGGGAGAATTTGTCACGCTGCATGCTTACGAAGCTTCTTTTGGCCCGCCCTACGGCCACCATAACGTCTTTTTCCGCGGCAGGCCCGGGCCGCTTCTGGTGCCGGGAGACGTTACCTTGCCGGAACTTTGGAACGCGCTGACGGCTGGAGAGGCGCTGACGATTCCGCACCATCCCGGCAAGTTTCCCCACCCGATCTACTGGTTTCCGCACAATGACGAGATTGACCGCAACATTGAGATCTACTCAGGCCACGGTTTGAGCGAATCCTACGATCCTCGCGGGCCGCTCTCGTTCGAACGGAGCCAGTTCACCGGCGTCAGCAAATCCGTGCACGGTCCGCAATACGTTCAGGACGCGTGGATGCAGGGCTTGAAGCTCAGCACCATCGCCTCCACGGACGATCATCGGGCGCACCCTGCCCAGCCCCATTACGGGCGCGCGGCTGTGGCGGCCACGGGCCTGACCCGCGATGAGGTCTTCGAGGGCCTGTATCACCGCCGCACTTATGGAACCACCGGCGTAAAAATCCTGATGGATTTCAGCATCAACGGCGTGCCCATGGGAGGGATGGCCGATGTGTCCGGCTCGCCGCGCCTGCAAATTGAAGCGCACGGAACCGACACGATCGAATTTGTCGAAGTTCTGCGCTATTCGAAATCGGACGGCGCTTTCCTGGTGCTCTACACGCTTTATCCCGACGGCGCGGACTTTACCTGGAGTGAGACCGATTCGACGTTCAAGGAAGATTCCATCTACTACATTCGGCTTCGCCAGACGCGCCTGGTGCGGACGCGCGTCGCCATGGCCTGGTCCAGTCCCATCTGGGTGAAACAAACCTAAGGCGGTCTGGAAGTCTGAAAAGATGATGCCGGGCGTTCGGCGGGGAGTGCGCCTGCTTTTGGGCGCGTCCCTTATTCCGGACGCCGGTAACAAGGGGCGGTCACCGCGCATCACATAAGGTCTGGGGCCGGAGAAAATGGAAAAGCGGGAACTGGGAAATTCGGGAATTAAAATTGCGCCTCTTGCCTTTGGGGCCAACGTGTTTGGCTGGACGGTGGATGAGCCGACGGGGTTCCTTCTGCTGGACGCCTTTGTGGACGCCGGTTTCAACTTGATTGATACGGCCGACGTTTATCCTCGATGGGCGCCCGGTTGCCAGGGCGGGGAATCGGAGACGCTGATCGGTAAGTGGTTCGTGCGCAGCGGGCGGCGCAAGGATGTCGTCCTCGCTACGAAAGTCGGCCATGATATGGGCGGTGACAACAAGGGGCTTGCAAAAGCCTACATCCTGCGCTCCGCGGAGGACTCGCTCCGGCGATTGCGCACCGACCATATCGATCTCTATCAATCCCACATTGATGACGCCGGAACGCCGCTTGAAGAGACTCTGGAGGCTTACGCGCAGTTGATTCGCGAGGGAAAAGTCCGGGCGATTGGCGCTTCGAACTACAGCGCCGAGAGGCTGGCCCAAGCGCTTGAAGCAAGCGAAAAAAACGGGCTGCCGCGTTATGAATCGCTTCAGCCCGAGTACAGCCTGGCCGAGCGCGCGGGTTACGAAGCCGCGCTCGAAGCGTTGTGCCGCAAAAAGAAGATCGGAGTGATTCCTTACCGTCCGTTGGCGGGCGGATTCCTCACCGGAAAATATCGTTCGGAAGCGGACCTTGAAAATCGAGCGCGCAAAAAGACCGTCCAGAAATTCCTGAATGAACGCAGCCTTCACATCGTGGAATCGCTTGATGAGGCTGCCCGGCGACTGAATTCGAATCCGGCGCGCGTGGCGATTGCCTGGCTTCTGGTGCAACCCAGCGTGACCGCCCCGATTGCGAGCGCCACGTCGCTTGCTCAGTTGAATGACTTGATTGAAGCAACACGGCTCAGGCTGGACCCGGGCATCATCGAACAACTGAACCAGGCGAGCGCCGATGCCTCAAGCTCCCAGGCGTGAGCCCGCATCGCGATTGGGCCGGTCCACTGTAGCGGCGGTTTATGATCGCCGAAAATGGACATTGGCGAGCGTCGCTACAGCCGCGAATCCAAGGATCCACGCTACTGCGACGGGCGGTCGGAATGGCCGAGATCCTTTTCCGGCGCGATGTGGTCTCGCACAAGCTGCTTGAGTTCCTTAATATCCGGGAAGCGGTTCTTCTCCGCTCGCGACCATATCATTTCGCCAGCCACGTGAACTTTAAAGACGCCTCCCGTGCCGGGCACCAGGGCCAGTTCGCCGACCTCTTCCTGGAAGGTGGTCAGCAGTTCCTGTGCTATCCAGGTGGCCCGTAGCAGCCAGCGGCACTGAGTACAGTACTCGATTTCGATTCGAGGTTTATTGGCCATCGCCTTCAGGAGAATATAACCTTCGCCCGAAAGAATGGCAAATGATCCCTGCCGATTTGCCGAATCGCGACCGAACTTCAAGAAGGATGCTGTCCGCCTGTCTCTGACTTCGGGTATAATCCCCGGCAAGAAGGGAGTCACAAGATGCTGACACGGCGGCAACTGATTGGACGAATGGGTAGCGCGGCACTGCTGGCAGGCGGCCATTCTAAACTTTCAGGGGCGGCGGAACGGGCGGAGCAGGGAGCGGATTCTGCCGGGTGCGGGGAACGAACGCGGAGCCGGGAGTTTTTCTACAGGCCGGCCTGCGCGTGGGCGGCGGATTTTATCCCTTTTTACAAGGATGGAACATTCCATTTGTTCTATCTGCTGGATTGGCGGGACAGGTGGGAGCACGGCGAAGGCGTTCCCTGGTATCAGGTGAGCACGCGTGATTTTGTGCATTTCACCGATCACGGCCAGATGCTGGCGCGGGGTGGGGCCAAGGACCAGGACCTCTATGTTTTTACTGGCTCGGTGATTGAGGCCGAGGGCCGGTTTCATATCTTCTACACGGGCCATAATGACTACATGAAGCAGCAGGGGAAGCCGCGGCAGGCCATCATGCACGCCGTGAGCGACGACCTGTTGCATTGGCAAAAAATTTCCCAGGACATCCTCTACGCGCCGGAGGCGCTTTATGAGCGCGACGATTGGCGGGACGCTTTCGTTTTTCGCAACCAGGAAGCCGGTGAATACTGGATGCTGGTCGCGGCGCGGCTGAAAAGCGGACCCTCACGGCGGCGGGGCTGCACGGCGCTATGCACGTCGAAGGATATGGAAAAGTGGGAAGTGCGAGAGCCCTTTTACGCTCCCGGCCTGTACTACACGCACGAATGCCCGGACCTGTTTCGCATGGGGGACTGGTGGTATCTGGTCTTTTCCGAATTCAGTGACCGCATGGTAACCCGCTATCGCATGAGCCGGTCGCTCCGTGGGCCCTGGCTTGTGCCGGCGAACGATACGTTTGACTGCCGGGCGTATTACGCGGCCAAGACCGCTTCAGACGGCAACCGGCGATTCATCTTTGGATGGAATCCGACCCGGGAGGATAACAGCGACAGCCGTCCCTGGCAGTGGGGAGGCAATCTCGTGGTCCACGAGGTGATGCAGGAGCGCGACGGGACGCTGACGGTCCGTATGCCCGGGACGATTGAGAGAGCTTTTTCAAACGAGCTTCCCTGCAACTTCAAGCCCGGGCTTGGCAAGTGCGAAATTGCTGGAAATTCCGTGAAGCTCGCGGGGCCAGGTTCTTTTTCATGCGCAGTGGCGGGTGCGCTGCCTGAACCCGGCAAGATCGAGCTGAGCGTGGAATTTGGGGCGGGAACAAAAGGCTGCGGCATCATGATTGGCGTAAGCGAAGACCTTGAAAAGGCCTATTACATTCGCCTGGAGCCGGACGGCAACCGGCTGGTGCTTGATTCCTGGCCGCGTCCTGGAGACGTACCCTACATGGTGGGGATTGAACGACCGATCGCTCTGCGGCCGGGCGTTCCGACGGAACTGAAAGTTATTATGGACGCTTCCATTTGCGAAGTCTATGCGGGCGGCAAGCTTGCCATGAGTGCCCGTACGTACGGCCGGCACACCAGCGCCTGGGGTGTTTTCGCCAAGGAGGGCGCGGCGCAATTTCGAAACATCAAGGTATCGACGCTGTAAGCCATCGCGATCATAGATCCCTGTTACAGTTTGTAGCCGATCTTGCGCAGGAATTCTCTGCGGGCTTTGATGTCGGCTTCGGTTTCGACGCCTTTGGTTTTGACGCCGTCAATCACGCCGAGGATGCCGCGGCCCTGGGCGGTTTCCGCCACAATGACTTCCACGGGGTTGGCCGTGGCGCAAAAGATCCGGCAGACTTCCCGGACGTTTTTGACGGCGTTGAGAATGTTGATGGGATATCCTTTTTCCATGAAGATGATGAACGCGTGGCCGCAGGATAGGGCCAGGGCGTTTTCCTGGGCCAGGCGAATCAGGCTCGGATCATTGCCCGCCCAGCGCACCAGCGCGGGGCCGGACGACTCGCAGAAGCCGATACCAAACTGGATTTCCGGCACGGTCTGGACAATCGCCTCGTAAAGGTCCTCGACGGTCTTGATAAAGTGGGACTGGCCGAGGATAAAGTTCATATCCGCGGGCTTTTCGATTTTGACGGTTTCGAGTTTCATCTCACACTCCATGACGATGCTATTTGATGTGATTGTAACGCGGACGGGGCGGTTGCGCGGCGGTTTTTGGCTTAGTCGTTCACTTTAAGCACGGCCAGGAAGGCTTCCTGCGGGATATCGACTTTGCCGACGCGCTTCATGCGGCGCTTGCCTTCCTTCTGTTTTTCCAGAAGCTTGCGTTTGCGGGAAATATCCCCGCCGTAGCATTTGGCCAGAACGTTTTTCCGCATGGCGGGAACGCTTTCACGGGCAATGATCTTGGACCCGATGGAAGCCTGAATCGCCACTTCAAACATCTGACGCGGAATCAGCTTGCGCATTTTCTCGCAAAGCGAGCGGGCGCGAGGGTATGCAATATCGCGATGACAAATGAAGGAAAGTGCATCCACCACCTCGCCGCCCACCAGCAGATCCACCTTGACCAGTTTCGATTCCCAGTAGCCTGAAAAATGGTAATCGAGAGAAGCATAGCCGCGCGAAACCGATTTTAAGCGGTCGTAGAAATCGAGCACAACTTCGTTGAGCGGCAGCTCATAGGTCAGCAGAACGCGATGCGGAGCAACAAACTCGAATCCTTTCTGGGTGCCGCGCTTTTCTTCCACCAGCGCCAGAATTCCGCCCAGAAACTCATCCTGAGTCAGAATAAGCGCGGTGATCACCGGCTCTTCGATCTTGGCGAGTTCGCTGGGGTCCGGAAATTTGGAGGGGTTGTTGACCTCCACCACCTTGCCCTCCTTGGTGGTGATCCGGTAGCGGACGCCCGGCGCCGTGGTGATCAGGTTGAGCTGGAACTCACGCTCGAGGCGCTCCTGGATGATCTCCATGTGCAACAGGCCGAGAAACCCGCAGCGGAAGCCGAAGCCGAGAGCGGCGGAGTTTTCCGGCTCGTAGAATAAGGATGAATCGTTCAAGCGCAGCTTTTCCAGCGCGTCCCGCAGCGATTCATATTGATTGGCTTCCACGGTGTAAAGCCCCGCAAACACCATCGGCTTGATTTCCTGGAAGCCAGGCAGCGGCTCGGCGGCAGGGCGCTCCTCTTCCGTGATGGTGTCGCCAATCCGCGTATCGGACACCCGCTTGATATTGGCTACCACAAAACCGACCTCGCCCGCGTGCAGACCCTTAATGCGCACCGGCTGCGGGGTTAGGATTCCGACTTCTTCTACGGTATAGACCTGATTGTTCGACCACAGGCGGATGCGCGTGCCCGGCATTAAGGTTCCTTGCACGACGCGCGCCAGGACCACCACGCCCCGGTAGCTGTCAAACCAGGAATCAAAGATGAGAGCCTGCAAGGGCGCTTCCGGGGAGCCCGTGGGCGCCGGTATCCGGCTCACAATGGCTTCCAGCACTTCGGCAATTCCGGTTCCCTGTTTGGCGCTGATCAGGAGCGCCTCGCTTGAATCGATGGCCAGCGCCTGCTCGATCTGGCCCCGTGTTCCCTCAACGTCGGCGCCGGGCAGGTCGATCTTGTTGATCACAGGAATCATGGCCAGATGGTTGTTCATGGCGAGCAGCGCGTTCGCCAACGTTTGTGCTTCCACGCCCTGCGAGGCGTCGATCACCAGCAAGGCTCCTTCGCAGGCAGAAAGGCTCCGCGAAACTTCATAGGAAAAATCAACGTGTCCGGGGGTGTCAATCAGGTTCAGTTGGTATTCGTTGCCGTCGCGCGCCTTATAAAGCAGGCGGACTGAGTGCGCCTTGATGGTGATGCCGCGCTCGCGCTCCAAATCCATTGAGTCGAGCAACTGCTCCGACATGTCGCGCTTCGCAACCGTTCCGGTCAGCTCCAGAAGGCGGTCCGCCAGCGTCGACTTGCCGTGGTCGATGTGGGCAACGATTGAAAAGTTGCGAATGTAGCGCGCTTCCGTCATGGTGTTTTCAGCTTACCTGTATCGGACAGGAACCAAGAAATGGCTCATGGGGCAACAGAGTTGGCGGGACTTGCCTCTCACTTTCGAACCCTTTGAAAATTTAGCAGTCTAGGACAATCTAAGTCAATGATTTTGCGGCACGGCTGGCAACCAAAAAACACGCAAAAACACCCTTAGAACGCTCAAGTGGTACTCAAATGGTACTCGTTTTTTGGTTCGGATGCGTGGGTGGACAGTCATGATATGGTCATGAGTTCTGTCTTGAAAACGTAAGAATCCATCCATTCTCGCCTGGGTACTCCTCCTTCCAGACGATCATCTTGAAGATTGGCGCGTGAATGTCTTGCCGTCGACAGAATCCACACCTTGAGCTTTTTTCTTGAACTGCCGTTCGATGTGGGAGCCCACCAGGTACTCAGCGGCATGAACGGTAAACAGCGGTCTCATAGCTCAAGTCCTTCCTTCCGCATCCGCATCCCCTGATGGAGAGCCCCATCAAACTGGCTTCTCCTCCACGAGATCAAAACTCACCCGGTATGTGTAAAATGAGATTCCCTGGCTCATCTGCATCGCATACCTGATCCGGTCATCTGAGGCACCGGTGATGATGATGCCCCGGACGCCCTCCCCATCCGCTGCCTTGTGCCTCTTGACCCAGCCCATGTAGCTGAGCAACTGGCCCACGACGGCGTCAGGCCCGTTAACCGACTTGGCGTGGATGATCGGCCAGTTCAAGAGTCCGCCATGCGCCGAGGGCCCACATAGTTTAAGATGGGGTGGGTTCCTTGCCTCCGGCTTGAACCTTCCACGTTCGAAATCAAATTCCTGAAACCGGCGAACTTCTTTCACCGTTCCAAGCCCCGGGCACCTTAGCACCGGTCCATTCGTGCTTGGCTGAGATCTTGCTTATTTCCTTAAATCCGCGAGATGCTCGCCGCCTTGCGGCGTGGCACCCAACGGGAGACTCACCAAGGCCTTCCTCCATTCGAGCGAATAGCCAAAGTTTCAAAAGAACGGTTCACGTAATGGGCGTGCTCATTTAGACTTTCCAGAAAACCTGATTGGGGAGGTGTTCATGCCGGAACCCCAAATTACGCTCACTCGTGAAGAGCTTTATGAAAAGGTCTGGACGACGCCGATGCAGAAGCTGGCGGCCGAGTTCGGCTTCTCGGACCGTGGCCTCGCCAAGCTGTGCGCCCGCCATCAGGTCCCTGTCCCACCCCGCGGCTACTGGGCACGTCTTCAGGCAGGGCAAAGCATAAAGAGGACGCCGTTGCCCTCAGTGGCAGATGCCAGCCTTGGGACAGTCGAAATCTACCCTCACGAAAAACGACCGACGGATCAGTTCGATGAAATGGAAGAACAGGAAATCCCCATTGTTGCGGTCGCCGGAGATGGTCCGCTTACGCACCCCATGGCATGGATGATCGAGAAATGGTCGCTGATGAGCCTGCAGCGGCGGCTTGTGAAGACTAAAGGGCGGTTCGCAAAACACGCCCGGTGCTACTGGCTCCTGCTGGCAGAGGGTCATCTGATGCGGCGGTTGTTCGTTGCCATGTTAGGGCGGATCGGAACGTTGTCACTTCCGGCCGCATAAAATTACAGGTTGTGACAACCGAGGACCCGGTCCCCCAAGTGCTTCGGCACGCAACGGTGTCTGATAAATCTGGCTTCGGGGGGTGGTGGCAACGGGTCGCGAGGACTTCTGGAAGGGCGCTTCTGAGTTGGAGACCCTCTCGGAGAAAAGACGTACTCGGTGGGATGCAAATGGGTGCATATTTTCAACCGCTGAAAAGCCCCAAAAAAGGAAATTCTGGTTATAATCAGTCCGGCCCAGGTCCGAGATCGTTGAGACTTGGCGTCTCCAGCCGAGAATATGAATTGGCACCGACCTGGAGGAGGATATCAATGAGACAGCGCATCATTAACTTGGTCGCCCGGTATTATCATCATGTTGTAATCTTGCCCGCACTTGCTTTTGGCCTGATGATTCACTACACACCTTTACACGCCGCCGACTTCGCGGTTTATGGATGCAAATCGGATTCGGGAAACAAGATGATTGCGGCGATGTCAGACGGTGATTCCGCCACCGCTGCATCCCTGGCGGCAATGGCTCCAGTCAACGTCTTGCGATTCGACTCTGTCAACAAAACTGTTACGTACCGAATGCTGGATAATAAGGGGAAAGAATACGGAATGTTGGGCGTTGGGAAAACATCAAAATATACCGCCGATACCAAGATTGACGGAGACAAGATAACGTGGACCGACGTTGTCAGTGAATCGCCCGAAGGGAAGATTGTGGAAAATAACAATTTCAACAGGAAGACCGGGAAGCTGCATGTCGAGACTGTCATCAAACCGTCAAACGGAAAACCTCCCGAATCCATAGGCGATGACATGACCTGCACGCCCTACTCCTTTAAACATAATAAGAAGTAAGTTGCAGCGAACTATTTCGCGCCACATGCCATCAGAATTGCCGCCTGTTTGGAAGTCGCTCGTGCAGCGCGAAATTCCTTAAAGTCAATATTGAGACCATGATCTTTGGTTTCGAGGCCAAAATGAAAATAAACGGAATATTACTTCAGGCCATTCGGCTGTGCCTGTTTCCGCTGATACTCGCCACGCTTTCTGTGCCCGCACGCGCTGGCGGCTCGCAAGTCGACACCATGGTCAAGATGACTGCCGACAGCGCAAAGACCGCTGCGGATGATTTTGGCCAAACGAAGGCCACCTTCACAAGAACCTTCACAAAAACCCTCCAGAAGAAGAAACCCACCGCCGAGCAGTATTACAAGGCCGAAGCTGCCAAAGCCCAGATCGCTACCGCCTCCAACAGTTATCAGCAGGGCCAGAACTATGAAAAGCAGGCAGAGCAGTTTGCCAAATCAGACCCGAAGTATGCCGAGCACCTGCGCAACCTTTCGCTTGAGAGTTACCAAAAATCCAAGGCATGGTTGCGGAAGGCGAATGACACCATGGGCGCTCCAAGCGCCGCTCCAGCGCCTGGGCCATCCGCCGGGCCGCCTCCTGTTCATCGAAATGGGTATGTCTGCGGCGGCGCCTGCCAACAGCTGGAGGAAATCGCCAACCAGCCCGTGACAGGCAATAGGCTGCCCGATTTTGAGAACATTACGCCACCCAGGCCGCCCGCCAATCTCCAGCCTGCTGCGCATTCGACCCCCTTCTTCCAGAAACAGCCGGCGCAATCCAGAATCGTCCAACAAGGCGGCAAGGAAACGCTGGTGTTGCCGAAAGGAAATACGGTCGACCTCACACCAGTCAAAACCGCGGTGGCAGCGGTCAATCCGGCCCTGGCCAACAAGCCGTTGTTCGTGAGTTGCGGCGGCGGCTCCTGCCCGAGCCGTGCCCTGGTGAAGACGATGGCAGACCCGCAGGAGAGCGCAGCTATCAAGAAGATCGGTGGTGTGGCTCTGGCCGCGACCTTCGATATTCTGGCCATTTCGGGCTATTCGGAATTCAGCTCGGGCGGCAGGCTGTCGATTACTGACAGACCCACGCTTGTTTCATTGAAGGCATTGGCGAAGGCGGTTGCCCCTTATGCCGACCAGCAACACTGGCGCAATCTTCCGGAAAACTTGCGCTACCCGGGGAACATCAGCAGGGTCACGGGGTTTGTTTACGACAAAGCGAACGACGACCTGATCCTGGTCGGCAGCGCTGCGCCCAATCCGGACTCCCGCATCGATATCGATGTCATCGTGACCTGTATACGCCGGGTGTGGCGGGACGGCAAGGTCATGGCGGTATCCCTCGACCCCAGACCCGACCGGATGGGCGGTGCGCAATATCCACGCCTCATCGACGTGCCCAGCAGGTCCGTTGCGGCGACGATCATGCTGGATGCGGACTATGCGATGAAGCTCATCGGCGCCAACGCAGGCTGGGCAAAGGATGTTCCTTTTGTCGACTTAAGCAGGATATATTCCAATTTCCACGATTCGCATGTTATCTCCCGCTTTTGGCTGACGCCGCAATATCTGGACAGGAATGCCATCTATCTCTCACGCAGCGGCAATGCGATGCTGGTCAACACGGCGGTCCAGGTGCAAACCGAAGAAGAGAGCGTCAGCGGCGGAGCTCTCGTCGGGACGGGGAAAACGCTAACCAGCGGTGTCACGTTTGCCAGGGCCTTCACGACAAACCTGCCTGCGTTTGAAACAGACCCCAGAATTCATCCGCAAAACATCTTCCTGAAGCTGCATGGCCTGGTCGATTTATCGACGCTGGCCAAAATCTGGCGAAACAAATACCCCAAATCCAGGTTTCTCGCTCAATTTGCCGGTCTGCCGATTCTCAAACTGAGCGCTGCGGATTCGTATCCCGACGCCTTCGTCGGCGTGCACGGCATGATAACCACCAACGTTGGAGATATCACCGCCCAGGGGGGCGCGGTACTCCACTTCCGCGAGGGAGCGCTCGCAGAGACCGTTCACAAGGATCGCATCACCAGCGCGCTGGAAAATGCCGCTCTTGGCATGAGTAGCCGTGGCATGTTGACCCGGCAGGTGGATATTACGTTCGGATTCTCGGAATCCGGCGAGGGCCAGACGGTGGAGAAGGTGTCCTCGTTGCTGCTGCAGGCGTCGAACGCTTTCGACAACAGAAATTACGACGCGGCAGAGCAGGCCTATCGTCAGATAACTCAAATTCAGCCGGCCGAGCCCGAGGGATATGCCGGTCTGGCCCAGGTGGCTTTGGACAGGAAAATGTTGCAGCAGGCGGCCCGGTTTGCATTGATCGCCCTGCATCTGGACCCGGATGATGAACAACTGCAACTTCTCGCGCTCGATATCGGGTGGCAAATCAACCCGGACATTCTCGAGTCTACCTACAGTCCGGCACAGCGGCTGGAACTGAGCAGGTACTATTCGAAACGCGCCCAGATGTTCGCCCAACAGGAGCAGAACGCGAAGGCTTCAACCTACGCCCAATGGGCTACGGATCTCTGGGAGGGTAACGGCGATGCCTACCTGACTCTCGCCTATCTGGCCACGAGCAAACTCGATCGAACGCAAGACGTCTCCCTGGCGGTACAGTCGTTCCGCAGGCAGGTGAAGAGCGGGCAGGATGGAGCGAAGGAGTCCCTGGCGCTGGCACTGGACATGCTCGCATCGAGGCACGCGGAAATGGCGGAAAATCTCATAGACGCCTACTCGGCATTTCACACTCTGAAGGGAAACAATACAGAAACGGTAGAAGGTTTCTTCAACGAGGCGCTCTCAGAAGTAGCGGAAGGATTGACTTACAACCCGACCCTCGTGGACCTGGGCGCCACAAAGCTACTGACGGAGGCAGAGCAGAGGCTCTTCAAGGCACAGACAGAGTCGCATGGAGCGGTGCCCGATCTGTCCGACCTGGCGAAAGAAGCCGGAGAGCTTTACAAGCAGCATCCCGGTTCCGCTACTGCCCTGGACGCGCTGTCGGGGCTGGCACAGGCGTCCAACAATTACGCGCTGGCTGTCAAGTACATCGGCGAAGCCATCAAGATTGAGACTCGAAGTGTGCAGTTATATATCGACCGCGCGCATACCGAATATACCTTCGGGCATTGCACGGAGGCCACGGCGGATTTGAAAACGGCCGCCATTCTTGCCGGCAAAGGCGCCAACGATTTTGATTTTAAGAATCTGACATCCTTCGTGCAGAACAGGAACTGCCATGCGGAATGACGTCATGCGGCACGGTCGGGAAAATCTGTGGCGTCGATTTACCAGATGCCTGTTTCCATCATTTGTCATTGCCATCATGGCAAGCATGCCCCTGGCGGCATATGCCGACGAAGCGTGCGGTCCCAACGCCATTGAAATTTCAAGGATAGACCACGGAAACTCGGTGGAAGTGAAATGCCGGTGCGCCAAGGGATATCAGTTTCAAGGAGGTGGCTGTGTTCCCGCAAAGCCCAAAGCCCCCCCGAAGCCGACCGCGCTCTGCCCCGGCCTGCAGAAACAGATTCAGGTTGCACAAGTTGTAGCCAGCCGGGCCACCCTGGCGGAGGACGTCTACGACCTGTACAGCCAACCGCAGAGGGGCTTTCTGGCACCGTGGACCGCCCCCGCAGGCTATAACCTGGTCAGCAATAAGATTCAAACACTGCGGCAAATGTTTCCCGGACGTACGCCGGCCCAGATTGCCGGGATGCTTGCCCCCCCGGATACCGCTTACCGGGCCGCTATCTATGCGACCGACGACGGCAGTACTCTGATCGTCGCGTTCCAGGGTACACTTCCGTCCTCGGAAGGTATCCGGGATTGGACTGATGCAAACGTGCCCAATTACTTTGGATTTAAATCGGAGTACTTCCAGCGTGCCGGTGAACTCGCGCTTGCCCTCCGCCAGTATGCGGATGCAAAACACCTGAAGCTGGAAATGGTGGGGCACTCGCTGGGGGGCGCCCTTGCGACATACGCTGGATTGAAGGCCGGCGCAAAAACGACGGTGTTCAACGCCGAGAACGTCCGCCAACCCGGGCTGCCCAAAGACGCAGCCAAACAGGCCGACCGCCTGGTGAGCGACTACGTTACGACTCGCGACGCCATGACCAGTTGGGAAGCGAAACATCCGGCATTGGGACACGAAGTGGTATTATCCGATTTCCCGGGCGCGCCCGACGGCATGATCGCGCACCACAGATTAGCTTTTGTCCGCAAGGCGCTCGCCGCTCGATTGGAAAACCTCTCCAAGGCACTCTCGTCCAATTCGTGCGGGCAGTAATATGGTCGCGGCATTCATGGGCCTTCGGCATGGCGAGACTCAAGGACTGCTTTGGGAGAATTACCTTGACGGCGAGATGACAACGGAGCCTGGGGGGAGCATTCAGCCAGGTACAACGGGTTGGCTTTCCTCTCTGCTGGACCGGGCCACGAAAACATCTTCAAGCCGCTTTACGGCGGCTTTGATTTGGAAAACTATTTTGACCAAGAGCGAGAACAACCTCCCAATACGATCCAAGATCAGAATATGCTGTTCGAACCGCGCAATATACCCATGACGCTTCGACGGATTTCGAGCGACACGGTTGAATTGCATGAGAAGCCAGGACCCCAGCGGGGGATCGAAACCTGGACGCGCTTCCAAGTCCTGGCACCTCGCTATATCGACATCCAGTTTCACTGTATCCCTCGAGTAAGACTCGCATCCGGCAAATTTCTGGGATTGTTCTTTGCAAATTATGTCAATTCGCCGGAGGATGGCGCATACTATTTCCTCGGCCGCAAGAATGTAGGAGGCAAGGTGGAGTGGATCCGTGGATATTCCCCTGGGCACAACTACAAAGCAACCTTCATATCGGACCGCTCACCAGCAGAAATAGCTTTCAATCCCGGCTACGGCAGATGGATGTGGAGCAACCCCTCGGATACGCGCGATGTCTATCCCTTCTTTTACGGGGTGGTCCAGGGGCAGATGTATTTGTTGATGATTGATCGCCAGGACAACATCCGCTTTTCACACACTCCAACCGGCGGCGGAACGCCCCCATGGGATATCCAGTTCATCATTCCAAATTACCGGGTAGGGCGGAAGTATGGTTTTCGCGCTCGCATCGTCGTGGAGAAATTCGTCAGCCGGGAGGACGCACGAAAGGACGCTATCCAAAAACACGAGCGCTGGTCAAAACGGAAAGTCTTCCTTCTGGCAAGTGAGGGCAGTTTGGCGGCCTCGAGCCTGTTGCATTAGGGATGAGATGATCGCGACCCCGGAGGGCGCTGAGGAGCAAAGTGAATTACCCGAGGTGGCAAGCCGGCGCCTCGGTAAGCGAACAAAACTTACTGACTGGGACAACGATGGGTCAAAGAAAAGCAAGGCAAGATCCAAGAGATGGCTCGAGAAGAAAGTTCCTGCAGACCGTCGGGGCCGCGGTACCCACACTCACCGTTTTTGCCGACGGAGCGATGTCGCATGGAGGCGAAGGGCTGGGAGAGCCCGGCCAATCCGCCTCGACAAAGTTTACGCCCCTTGATCTCAACCGCACCTTCAACTGCTCTCCCAAGGAGTACGGGCCGCAGGAGCAGTCGATGGGGATGAGTGGCGCCACCGGCAAGGATGGGTTGATTCGGACTCCTGCGGGGCGACAGAGCTTTCAAGGAATTCCATTCCTCCTCGGCCCCGAAGGCTTAGCCCGCAAACGTTGGCTCGCGCTCAGCAAACGACCCAAGCCTTGGGTTGCTCGTAGCGTGGACATTCCTGCCGGGAAGAAGGCTGCCTTTTTGTGTGTTGCAGCGTTTTGCGATTGGGATGCGAACGAGAATGCGGCCTCATCTGACCCCGACGTGGTTATGGAAAAGGTGGGTCAACGATTGGCCGAAGCAGTTCTTCTATTTGAAGATGGGGAGGAAAAGACGCTGCCTATTCGGCGGCGCTTTGAAGTTGCGCCGCCCAATCCGCTTCCGCATGTCCCTTTTGCGGCAGTCTCCCACATGAAGGATACTCCTGTGAGCTTTGCGGATTCTTTGCGAAATTCCGAAGAGTGGGGAAATGTCCAGCAGGCGGTGATCAGCCAGGAATACCCCAGGGGTGCGGACCACCGGATGCTTCCGGTCGTATGGGTGTCGGCCTTGGCGAATCCTGAACCTGAACGACTGATTGAAACATTGCGCCTTAACGCCGCAGCCGATGATGTCTTGCTCGTGTGCGGCCTTACACTCTTCCACGGAGAGCATCATCCGTTGCGCCTCCCTCGACTGAGCCTTTATCGGCTCACCCTGCCGGAAGCTACCGCCGAGGATTCCGAGCGCTGGAAAGTAGATGTTGACCTCGGCGTCGTGGCGCGAACGTTTGTTCTGGAAGACTTTTCCTCTGAAGCCTGGCTTTCTTCTCCGCGCAAGGGACTTGGCAAGCGCCATCCGCCGGTGCGAGGAGTTCAGCACCTCTACGTGGAAATGACCGCTACTCCGGACGCAACTTTGACGTTGCGCGATGCCAAAACGGGACGCCAGTACCTGTTCGAAATCAACCAGGTTGCTCCCGGACAGGAAGTGGAAGGTGAGCCTCGTGGAACCCGGATCGAGATTCTGAATACGGAAAAAGTCTGGGTGCATGGGCAGGTTGTCGACGCCGCGAGCGGGCACCCTACTCCCGTGCGCCTGGCCTTTTGCTCCAAGGAAGGCCGCTACATTCCACCCTATGGCCACCGGACGGAGGTCAACGATGCATGGTTTGAAAACTATGGGGCCGACCTGAAGTTGATAGATACTCCCTTTGCTTACGTTGATGGCACTTTCCAAATCGAGTTGCCGGTGGGCGAAGTCTATGTGGAAATAACCAAGGGCTTCGAATACCAGTCGATACGCCGGAAGGTCACCATTGACGCCCATCAGCGCGAGCTGAGGATGGAGATTCCGCGTTTTGAGGATCTGCGCTCGCGGGGGTGGGCGACGGCGGACGTGCACGTCCACTTTCTACCTCCCACGACGGCGGTGCTGGAAGCGCAGGCTGAGGGCGTGAATCTGATCAATCTACTGGCTGCACAGTGGGGAGACTTGTTCACGAACGTCGGAGATTTTTCCGAGAACCCGCTGACCTCGCGGGATGGCGAAACGATCGTCCAGGTGGGGACCGAAAACCGGCAGCATATCCTTGGTCACCTTGGCCTACTGGGAGGGAATGGCAGGCCGGTCTATCCGCTGTCGGCAGGTGGACCCGCAGAGAGTTATATCGGCGATCCGGTTTGGGTTAGCACGGCAGAATGGGCCGACGCATGCCGCGAACGCGGAGGTCTGGTACTGAGCCCACATTTTCCTTACCCCACAGGGGAACAAGCGGCCGACATTGTCCTCGGCAAGCTTGACGCTCTGGGAATTCAGCCCCGATTTAAGGGACGATTCTACTCTCTGCGGTTTCAGGATTGGTACCGGTATTTGAACTGTGGCTACCGGCTTCCTGCTGCTGGGGGCACGGACAAAATGGGAGCCTACATGCCGGTTGGCGCCAACCGGACGTACGCCTATCTGGGACAAGAAGAATTCAACTTTACCAATTGGGCCCAAGCGGTACGCAGCGGGAAGACCTTTGTGTCTTCCGGTCCCTTGCTGATCTTTAAAGTGGACGGGCACATGCCAGGAGAACAGATTACCCTGCGCCTGGGAGGCGGGACCGTGGACGTCCAATGTCAGGCCAAGTGCCACGTCCCTATCCATGCCGTGGAAATAATACTCAATGGCCACGTTGTGGCGTCGCGCGAAGTCCCTCAGGGGACGCAGGAGATCACTCTCAACGAGAAGATTCACGTGCCAGGGCCGGCGTGGATTGCCGCTCGTGCCATTTCAAATCTGGATCCGACCACCAGTTGGAGTCTTAACATTGCCGCGCACACGTCTCCCGTCTATTTTCGCGTCCCCGGCCAAGAGTTGTTTTCTGCGGCGACCATTGCCTATATGCTAACGCTCATCGAGGGTTCACAAACCTGGGTGGAGAATCTTGCCGCCCGGCCCGACCCCGTGCGGTTTGAGAAAGTCAGGAAGGTCTTTCTGGATGCGCGCGAAATCTTGCACCAGCGACTTCACCAACATGGCATCCCGCACTAGACGCCCGGGATCGTATTCCTGGATATTCGTCCGGCGCTGGGCTCGCCTCACTCTCAAGGCACAGGAGAAAAGATGCGCAGAAGAACGTTTCTGGGTTCCTCGCTCGCGTGTATGATTCCGAGCCACGTCCGGGAACAACTCTGGACGGCGCCAGGAGCAAGCCCGGCCCAGCCGCAGGGCGAAATTGCGCCCGAAGTAGTCGAGATCGTTTACAACTCGAACTCCTCCGCCGAGACCGCCGCAGGGCAGGAACTCGCGGAGTTCATCCGCCGGATGAGCGGCAAAAGTCCCAGGCTGATCGCCGATGCGGAATCGGGCGGAACAGGTGAAGGAACGGTGTGGTTTCATGTGGGCCGCACCCGTGCCGCCGAACAGTTAATTTCCACCGGTGCCTTATCCGACCCGGGGAAACATCACCCCGAAGCTTATATCGTTCGGCCTTTTGGCGCGGGGCAGGAGAAGAGACTGGCGTTTCTGGGCGGGAGCGGGCTTGCGACGCTCTATGCGGTCTATCACTACTTGGAAAATTACTGCGGCACCGGATTTTTCTACGACGGCGATCAGGTCCCCCGCCGTGACCGCTTGCCGGTGGAAGGCGTGAGCATCTTCACCCAGCCGCGCTTCCAAGAGCGCATGACGATGAATCTCACTTTGTACTGGTACTCCGTTCCCTGGTGGGAATGGGAAGACTGGAAGAGGTTCATCGACTGGACGATCAAGAACCGCTACAACATTCTGAGTCTCTGGGACACGCCCGGCGAAGACGCAGTGTGGAACAAGGTCTGGAAGAAATTCGGCGTGGAGATTGCCGACAGCAGCTATTCGGGCCCGCCTTACGGGATCTTCGAACCCATCAAGTACGGAGTTCGGCCGCCACTTTCCGGGGCCTGGCGGGAAGCGCAAAGCGACCTCAACCGGCGCATCATCCGGTATGCGCGGTCTCGCGGCATGCGGACGCTGGCCCCGGCCGTCTCCGGCATTGTGCCTCCCGAGTTCAAGGATGCCCATCCGGACGCTCCTACCTTCGAGCTTTCCTGGACCATCACCACCTTCCCCAAGCAGACTTATTTGCATCCCACGAGCCCTCTCTACCACGACGTCGGCAAGGCATTTTTGGAAGAGTATCTCGCGGCCTATGGAACCGACCATCTGTACTGGCTGGAGAATTATCTTGAATGCGAGGTTCACGGGCCGGAGGAATTGCAGCGCAGCGTGCGCCGCGAGATTGCGGGAGCGAACTTCCAAATCGTCAATGAAGTGGATCCGCAAGGGATCGGAGTTCTCTCCTCCTGGGCCTATCAATTTACCTGGGCGACTTTTTACTGGACGCCGGAGCTGGTCCGGGAGCACCTCGAGCGGGTGCCGCGCGACCGCGTGCGCGTGCTCGACCAGTGGTGCGATATGCTTCCGCAGTACAAAGAGCTGGATTACTTTTACAGGCGGCCCTGGTATTTCGGCCTGATCCACTCTTCGGGCGGAAGCACGGAACTGCACGGCAACCTGAGCCTGCTCGAGAAGCAGTGCCGGCAACTGGTCGCCGACCCCCGCGCCCGCGAGTGCGTGGGGTTTTCTCCGACTCCCGAGGCTTTGGGCCACAACTACTTTTTCCTCGAGTTTGTCGCCCGGATGGCCTGGAATCCGGCGGAAGTTGATCTCGGAATATTCACGCGAGAGTATGCGGTGGCGCGATACGGCGCCAAGGCGGCGCCCCACATGGTTGCGGCGCTCAATGAGCTGCTCGCGAGCGTGTATGGAATCGGCGATCTCAACGGAACGGACGCCCTGACGCGGCCTCTTTACTGGAACCGGCTTGGTTCGGATACCATCGTTTTTCATCTGGGCGACATTGCGCCTGGATTTGTCGAGCACCTTCGTCAGGCTCTTCGGCAGGCGCTCCTGGCCGCGGATGAAGGCGAAGAGAATCTCCTGTATCGCCACGACGTGAATGACCTCGCCCGGCAATATCTGGGAGAGCTCTTCAATGTCCATCTGCTCAAGCTCACGAGGGCTCAGGCGGAGTTCGACCCGCGGGCGTGCGAACGGGAAGCCACGACACTCGAGAAGATTATGGCCTCGATCGAGACGCTGCTCAGCCACGATGATTACTATTGGCTTAGCCCGATTCTGCGTAAGGCGCGGCAGTTGCCGGGAGCGCCGGCGGATGTCGACCGGCGGGCGCGAGATATCTTTACCCTGTGGGCAGGGGAAAGCTTGTTCCGGGATTATGCCGCCCGCGACTACTACGAGCTCGTGAAACATTACTACCGGCCGCGCGTGCGGGTCTATCTCGATAAGGTGCGCGAGCGCCTGCGCCTGGGCCAGCGTCAGCCGTATCGGTCCGAAGAGCTCAAAGCGGTGTACGGACCGATCGAGAACACCTGGGTGAATGAAGGCTTCCCGCCTGTCGAAACCGCGCCCGATCCCAAACAGGTCGTGTCAACGGCAAAGAAGGTTCTGGAGGAGTTTGGATAGCGTACAGATAAAGTTGATGAAGGTTTCTGAAGGGATGAGGAGGAACTCATGGGAAAAAGTAGGAAGTCGGAGGAACCCGAAAGATCCGGCGTAACCCGCCGGGACTTTTTCCGCAATGCTGGGGCCGGACTGATTGCCGCTGATCTGGTTGGCCCGTCGGCCGGGAAGCAGAAGTCCGGGACGGCTCCCGCTCGTGTGTCCTTCGAGCCCGAAGGCGGCCTAACACAAATATCGTCCAACCTGTACGTATTTCGCGACACCTGCAACGTCTACGTGCTCAAGAATGGGAATCGTGCGTTGTTGATCGACTTCGGTTCCGGCCATGTCTTGAACTTGCTGGGGCCGATTGGGGTCAGCCGGGTGGATGCGGTTTTGCACACTCACCACCATCGTGACCAGTGCCAGGGAGACTCGCGAGCAGTGGCACAGCGGATTCCGATCCTTGTTCCTGAGCACGAACGTTATCTGTTTGACGACGCCGAGAATTTTTGGAGGAACCGCCGCGTCTTCGAACAGTATTACGTTAAGAATGATTTCTTCAGCTTGACGCACAACGTGCCGGTAGCCGGAGTGCTGCGGGATTACGACACTTACCGCTGGGGGTCTTACGAACTGCTGATTCATCCCACGCCCGGCCATACGCTTGGTTCCGTCGGCCTGATTGGAGTTGTGGATGGAAAGAAGGTTGCCTTCACAGGAGACCTGATTCACTCGCCCGGGAAGGTCACAAACCTCTATGAGCTTCAATATGGGTATGGAAGCAACGACGGGGTTGACTGTGCTATCTATTCGCTGGCCCAGCTTCGCGAACTTGGACCGGATCTGATATGCCCCTCGCATGGCGAGCCGTTCAAGCAAGTTGACTCGGGAATTACGGACCTCATCGGCAAGCTGAAAGGATGGTACTCTCTATACTCACCGGGCTCAACTCCGAGCGTGGACAACAGGCCTTACGCCGTCACTCCTCATCTGGTGGCTTCCTACCAGACCACTTCAAGTTTCTACGCGCTGATCAGTGACAGCGGGAAGGCGCTGTTCGTGGATTACGGTTCGGCCAGCGGACAGTTCTTCGGATCGTATAAGAACGGCACGGCCGTGGGTGACCGCATGGGTTTTATCGCGCACAGCATTCCCGAACTCAAGGCAAGATTCGGCCTGAAGTCTGTGGACGTGGCCATGCCCAGCCACATGCACGATGATCACCTGAATGGTTTTCCCTATCTGGTTCGACACCACGGAACCAAAATCTGGTGCTATGAGAATATGGTGGACGTCCTCCAGAATCCCCGCGGTTACAACCTGGGGTGCATCCTTGGCGAACCGATCAAGATTGACCGTTCCTTTCGAGACGGCGAGACATTCAAGTGGGAGGAATACGAGCTTCAAGTCTTCTATTCGCCCGGCCACACGGAATACCAGATGGCGATGTTCACCACCATCGACGGCGCGCGGGTGGCTTTTACTGCCGACGCGTTTTTCCCGAGCGGAAGTTTTCCCAACAGTTTTCTCCGCCACAACCTGATCTTCCGCAACTGGGTGGAAAATGACAGCCACGTGAAGTCGATCAAGACGATACTGGAACATGAACCCAACATTGTGGCTCCCGGCCATGGCAGGCCGTTCCTGAGCAATAAGGCAGACCTGGAAAACCTCAAAATGCGCCTGGAGAAACAACAAAAGTATTTCTTTGATGTCATTGCCGATCCGGATTGCGATTTCGGGTTGAATCCCAGTTGGGTCCGGCTGTATCCCTATCAGCTCCAGGCCAAACCGGGCTCGACCTTCAGTCTGGAACTGCGGGTTCGCAACTACCGCTCGAACCCTATGCACTTGGAGGCGGCACTCGTTTTGCCGTCCGGCTGGAAGGCCTCGCCGGAACGTGTGGAACTGACGGTTGCGCCGGGACAGGATTCCTCGGCGAGTTTTTCCGTTACCATCCCGGAGGAGTGGGACCGGGAAAGGCCCCGCATCGCCGTGGCTGCTGATATTCGCGCCGACGGGAAATACTTGGGCCAGGTCGCCGAAGGCGTCGTCAATATTCAGTACAGCACGTAGGAACGAGCGGGGCAGGGGCGCGTACTCGCGCCCGGAGATTTGCACAATTTTGCAAGTGCGTCTGCGTCATTGCGAATGCAACTTTCTGCCTAGTGGATTGATGGAGCGCACGGTGTTAGTTTGTGCTCGGTCCGATAGATGCGCGACCCCGGAACCTGAGCGATACCCAACATTTTGACTTATGTTTAGCGAATGAGGAGCGGGAATATAATGAAGAAGAGCCTTTCGGCTCTTGTCCTGGCGATGCTGATTTTCGCGGCGGCCAACGTCTGCGGACAGATGGTGAACCCCGGGATTGATAAGAAGGGGGAGCCTTTCAGCTATTCGTCCGCACCAACCGAAGAAATGGCGTTGCCTGGCGCGTCCCTCGGAACAGAGATTACGCCGTGTGGCAATTTGTATACGGGTTATGGCGAACTGGACTTTTTCATCGGGTATCCTCCAAGACCTGCCTGCCAGCGCATCCGGACGCTCACGAACGGCTATCTGCCGATTTTTCATTACACCTATCGGGACGGCGCGGTCAAATATGGAGTCACGACCTTTACCTATCCATTAGGAAACAGCGAACCCGACCGGCGACCTGTGAATCTGATTCGGGTTGTTGCAACGAACAGCGGAAAACGGACGCGAACGTCCTACTTCAGTGTTGCCTTTCGTTACACCGGCGATGTGACTGAGCCTGGCGGCCAGGCGGCCCACCGATTTCGCAGACCTGCCGTGGCTTCCAAGCCCGGTGGTTATTCGCAGCCCGGGGTCCCTTTTGATCCGCACTGGGTCTACGGGTTTCGCGACGCGATGGCAACCCGCGCAGGGAAAATCGTGTACGAATTTCCTTCAGAACCTCAGCCTGCGCTTTGGCTGACACCCACCCAGCTTTACGCGGGAGCCCGGAAGATGGCGATTCTTCCGGACACCCCGGCGCTTCTGGCGCAGTACAAACTGAGCCTTCCTCCCGGCGCATCAAGGACGCTGGTCTTTAAGATGCCCGTCGAGCCGATCGGGTTAAACGACAGCGGCGATGTGTCAAAACTGCGTGAAATCGATTTTGGGAAAGCCATGGCGGCGACAGCCGACAACTGGGAGAGAGTTCTAGGCCGGGGCATTCAAATCCATCTACCGGAGAAGAAGGTTGAAAACACATTCAGGGCCAATTTGATCTACGACATGATGGCTGTCGACCACACCGGGGAAAACTACATCCAGACCGTGAATAAGCTGCAATATCACGCGTTTTGGCTGAGAGATGGTTCCTTTATCATGAGCGCCTATGATGTGACCGGGCACTTTGACCTGGCGGAACGATGCCTGTTGTTTTTCCTGAACTTCCAACGCCCTGACGGACTTTTTATCTCAAACAGGGGGCAATATGACGGCTGGGGCCAGGCCTTGTGGGCCTTTGGGCGCTATTACCAATTCACTCACGACCATAACTTTGCACGAAGAGTTTATCCTGCAGTCCAACGTGCCGTAGAGTGGCTGCATTTGGCCCGCGAAAACGATCCGCTCCACCTGATGCCTGCTACGAATCCCCACGACGCCGAATTTACAAAAGTGGCCGCTCATGTCACGGGCCAAAACTTCTGGGCCCTGGATGGACTGCGCGAGGCAATCGTTCTCGCCAAGGCCGTCGGAACGGGCGAAGACGTGAGGGTATTCGAAAAAGAATACAACGATTATGATCAGGTGCTGGTCAAAAAACTGAAGGCAGTAACAGCAAAAAACAACGGATACGTTCCGCCTGGAATTGATGTCCAAGGGGGACAGGACTGGGGAAATCTAGGAACCTTGTATCCGGGAATTCTATTCCGGCCTTACGATCCGATGGTTACCGGAACTCTCCGAGCCGCTCGCGCCAAATACGGAGAAGGTCTGATGACGTATGCCGGTCGCCTTCATCATTATTTGACGATGAAGAATACGGAGGCCGAGCTTGTCCGTGAGGAGCAGAAGCAGGTTGTTGAAGATTTGTATTCCATTCTCGTCCATGCTTCATCGACGCAAGCTGGATGGGAAGTGGGGCCCTTCCCCTGGACGACCCGGGACTTTGGCGAAGACTTGAGTCCTCATGGGTGGTTCGCAGCGGAGTACATTGTGCTGCTTCGAAATATGCTGCTGCGCGAGCAGGGTGGTAAATTGCATTTACTGTCCGCCCTATCGCCTGCATGGTGCAGCCCCGGCGACACGATTGAGGTGGCAGATGCTCCGACTTCCTTTGGCCGGATCGGCATGAAAGCCACGTTTGGCGCAAGCACAATGAACCTCGATCTCAGTACGAAATTCCTCTCGCGGCCCGCGGACATTGTTATCCATATACCGTGGTTTGTAACTGCCCAGGATGCTACAGTGGATGGCCGGCAATTGAAGGTAACAAGCCATCGCCTGATCGTTCCACCTTCCGCTCGGCGAATTACAATCAGGTGGGTTCGTAATGATGCCGGCTCCCACTTGAACTACGCTTGGGCGGTAGAGAAGTTTCAGGAGGAATACAACAAGCGCTACCAGCAATTCCTGCAAAACGGTTCTCCCGAGCCGGCACCCTGGGTGACGCATTGACTTGCTGTGATGATTGTTGTTCGGGACCCGGCAGAAGTGCGCGATTACCGACCGTGGGAGGAAGGCTGCAAACCTGTTCAAGCAGGACCCTCGTCAATCGGAATTAGAGTTCATTTCCGCGATATCGCCGGGCGCGGATGGGTCTTGATCGAAGTCGAAAGAAAGGTTTCGGGAGCGAGCCGATATCTGAGGTGATAGCGTAGGAGATCCAATGCCAGACATGGTCAACAGCACAAACAAGGGCCTCAAGAACAAATCGAAGCGGCGGTTTCTGCAAGCGGTGGCGGCAGGTCTTCCGGCGCTGCCGCTCTTAAGTCAACCTGCAAAGGCTGAAGGGAAAAAAGCGGGCCTCAAATCTGGCAAGTCTTCCGCTGTGCAATCGACTCATGGAATCGCCGTTCTCGACACCATTGCGCAAGACCATCAGAATGTCGTGCTCCCGATCCTGCAGTGCCAACTGGAAGGTTTCGGCCAAGACGATTTCAGCTATCGAGTTGCCACCGTTCGCCGCCTTGAGAAACAGGGCTCTATTACGGCTAAGGTTCCGGTCACAGGGACTTTTTATCCTGGATTCTTTTTTTATGACACCGTCGGGGATGAGCGAGTCTCGATTTTGATCAACGGCATCGAGCGTGGTATGGCGGTTGCCGATGCCGACAACAACCGGGACTGCCTTTTCTTTCTGACGGAACCTTACACCTTTCGCAAGGGCGACAAGATTGAACTTCGGAATCTTAACGCTGATGGCGTCTATCGCACGGAGGACCTGATTCTGCTGAAGGAGAAACCTCCTGCCCGCGAGTTTCCTTATACGATCAGCGAATTGTTTGCGCAGCCCAGCATAAAAGGAAATGAGGCCACGGCAAAGTTGACGTGGATAACAAGTTGGCCGGTGGCCTGCCAGGTCGAATGGGGAATGGAGGGAGTGCCTGTCGCTAGGATGATGGAAGAGGCTGCCTTCAACAATCACCGGACCGCGTTGAAGTCGTTGCGGCCGGGACAAATCTGTCGCTATCGGATCCTGGCCAAGGCGCCTGATGGAACGCTGGTCGAAAGCGGATGGAAGACATTCAAGGTTCACCCTTCAGCCACAGTGGCTGGCAATGTGAAAAAGGACCATGTCTCCCTGCGAGTTGTGAATCCGCAAGATACGGCGTTAGCGGGATCGTTTCCTGTAACTTCAGGCGTGCCGTTTCCCAAAGGCGCCCTGGGCTCTGATCGGCACCTACGGCTTCTCGACGCACAAAACCAGGAGATCACTGTCCAGACAAAAATCCTGGGTCGCTGGGACGATGGCAGCGTGAAATGGGTATTGCTCGACTTTCAAGCACAGGCGTCGGCCACATTCACACTCGAGTACGGAACTGAAGTGCAACGCCGGAGTTTTCCCACGGCTTTGCAAGTGACGCAATCGGACAGCGAGGTGCGGGTAGGAACAGGACCGCTGCGTTTTGTAGTGAGTAAGCGACGTTTTGGGTTGCTGGAATCGCTCTGGCTGGGTTCAGAGCAAATAATTTCACGAGCTCGGCCTGGTGTAGTTGAACTCAAAGCAACTGATGAGACGTTGTACAGCAGCCTCGGACCGCCCGACGAAGTGGTAGTTGAAGACGAGGGTCCGTTGAGGACAAGCGTGCGGGTCACAGGGTCTTACCGCGCGGCCGACGGGCGGAGGTTGTTCGCTTACACAGTGAGAATTCACGCGTATGCGGGTCAGCCGTTCGTACGGGTCCTGCATACTTTCGGCAATGATTGCGGTGAAGGCGACATGACGTCGATTCGCTCTCTCTCAATGCATCTGCCGTTGGTGAGCGCCGGCTCGGCAGTGAATCGCGGCTGGGCTCTGGGCGGTAGCCCTGACCAGGAAGGGCGCTTCCACGCTTTCGAGCATGTCAGCCTGCGCCAGCACACCGATAATCACTACGAGATATGGTTCGGTCATAATGAAGCCATCTCTCAAGGTAAACGTGCGGCTGGATGGGCAGAATGGAACGATGGTACCCGCGTGGTCACAATGTCAGTCCGGGATTTCTGGCAAACGTACCCAAAGGATATGGCGGTCAGCCCCGATGGCCTGGAACTCGCCATCTGCCCTCCCTTGTGCAAGGGCGAATACGACTCAGCAAAGGGAACCGTCGATGAATGCCGACTTTATTATTACCTGCAAGAGAGTGCTTACAAGCTGCGGCAGGGAATGACGGCTACGCAGGACATCTGGTTGGAGTTTGGATCTGCTTCCGGGCGGGAGCGGGCAAGGATTCGGTCTCAACAGTCGCCCTTGCTGGCGGTCGCGCCTCCTCGCTGGTATGCCCAGAGCAGGGCTTTGGGAGAGCTGAGCGTGGGGCGGGAAGAACTGCTGGCTCGTTATGATGCCGCTTATGCCCACGCCTTTAAGTCTTATCTGGAAGACCGTGAGTATCAGCGCTCTTACGGCATGCTGAATTTCGGCGACTGGTGGGGAGAGCGATATCTTGACTGGGGCAACAGTGAATACGACACCCAGAACGCTTTGTTCCTGCAATATGCCCGCACCGGAGACGTGCGCTATTTCCTGGCAGGTGAGCAGATGGAATGGCACAACCGCGACGTGGATACCATCCACCATGACGCTGACAAATCCCGGATCGGAGGGGTCTACCATCATAGCGTCGGCCACACGGGCGGGTATTTCCCGAAAGGCGCCTTGCTCGGCGCTCCCATCGTCGTGGGCATTCTGACGGTCGATCATGTGTGGACGCAGGGGCACCTGGCTTATTATTTCCTGACAGGAGACCGGCGATCGTTTGAAACCGCGGAACTGATCGGAAGGCGCTACGACAGCTACGCCACGATAAACTTTGATTTTGCCAGCTGCCGCGTTCCCGGATGGCACTTGATCATGACTATGGCGCTTTACCAGGCTACGGGCGACCGCTTTTATCTGAACGCGGCGCGGATCATTATGGATCGGGTGGTGGAGCGCCAAACATCGGACGGCGGTTGGGATTTCTGGGGTGTTTGTCTGGACTCGTACGGCAACTTTGGGTTTACGACCGGCATTCTATTGACAGGGCTGAGAATGTACTACGAGGCCTCGGGCGACGAGCGTGCAGCCCGGGAAATTGTCCAGGGCGCATACTTTATTGCAAAAAACCTGTGGGTGGAAAGCGCCGGGACGTTCAAGTACGCCAATTGTGCCGACTGGTACGCCGGGTCGGCGTCGCTAACGCCCTTGTTGTTGGACGGCATGTGCTTCGCGCACCAGCGAACCCATGATCCCGAGCTTCGCCATATCCTATTAGCGGCCACCAACAAGGTGCTCGAAGGCCTGGAGGCCTTTAACCCGGCGGTGTCGCGAGCGGATGCCTCCGGGGTAGGTAAGGAGTTTGGCGTGTACGTCTGCCACACACCGCACTTCATCGGGTACGTTGCCGCGTTGCAGGAAAAACATAGCCTCCCTTGAGGGTAACGGGCACCTCATCTACTTCGTCAGCTTGCGCCGGAAGATTTGCCAACGGCCCGACTATTGCCATGTAGGCTGGGAACTTCCCGTTCCGGGCCTGATGTGTTCTGATGATTCGCCCCGACCAGCGTCACGCTTTCAAGACCCCAGCAAATTCTAATCTCCGCCGCACTTGCGTACGGATTGTGTGCGGCATAAGAATGACAAGAAAACCGACCCTGTTGCCTGGAGTTTGGCGGCGGCAACGCAATAGCACGGTTAGGCCGTTATACAGCCACATGGATTCTTTCCGAGTGCGCCGTCGCTTGCCCAGGACTTCGAGTTGCCCCAGCGGACTCGTCGATAAAGACTAGACTCATCCAAATGTTCCCGCGTTGGCGGCCTGGAGCTATTGAGCTGCCCGGGGTTTTCAGTACCAGGTGAATTCTCTCTCAGTTCACCTGGTACAAGAAAGCCCGGTCACGCCAGTACAACAATCCCTTTTACGGCACGCGAATATTGCAACCACTATGAACGTCTACACGGAAGCTGTACCTGGACAAAAGAGAGAGGCAGCGAACAGAGTAGCAGAGCAATTACTACCTGTGGTACGAAGTGGTACTCAGTTGGTCCAGTGAAGGCGTGTAAGTGCGTGCGCTACTTTAGCTTACAGGATTTGATTGGCGGTTACCCTTTGAAAATTTAGCAAAAGGGAGCTAACCTGTCAATTTAGCCTGAGAGGCGGTCGTGGTGCAGTTTGCCGGGGCGCCGGCCTTGAGGTCGGCGGTTTGGAGCCGTGCCGGACTGGAGCCTGGCGCTACAATTCTAAAGGGAGTCGCTACTCGAAAGCCGCTGCGCTCTACACGAGGTCGAATTTGCGTCCCCACCATGCCCAACATCAACAAGCTGTTCGATAAAGCGGAAAAGCTCCTGCAAAAAGAGCGTTTTGACGCCGCACGGGAAGTCTTTCTGGAAATCCTGCACTACCAACCCGACGACGAAACGGCCCTTCTTCGTCTTGGCGAGCTTTCGGCAAAGCTCAACCGGAAGAGTGACGCCTTGCAATATTGGGAGCGTTTAATGGACCTCTACCTGGCCGGCGAGGACGCTTCGAAGGCGGTGGTGATCGGCCGGAAAATCCTTAAGATCGGTCCTCGGGAGACTGCCGTCCTGGCCAAGCTGGCTCCGGCGTTTGAGAAAGCGCGCAAGCCGGACGAGGCTCTCGATGCATACCGGGAGATTTTGCAAGCGTATCGCGCGGCTGGGGAAAAGGCGCTTGCACTTGAGTGCCTGCAACATATCGTCAAGCTCGATCCCGAGGATCTGGAAGCCCATGCGGAGCTTGGCGAACGGGCGGCCCAAGCTGGCGAGCCTGCGCAGGCTGCGGCCGAGTTGCTTATAGGCGCTGAGCTTGCCCGCCAAAAGGGAATGGACGGTCGGTGGGCGGATTGGGTGGCGCGGGCGCACGAACTCGATCCTGCGAATCAGGAAGGGTGTCTTAGGGCGGCGGAGGTGGCGCTTGCCCAAGGCCGGCCGGCTGACGTCGTGGCATTGCTTGAGCCGGTTGTTCCATCAAGGCCCGATGACCTCGCGGTTCTCGGGTATCTGGCGCAAGCCTATCTAAGCACGGACAATTACGTAATGGCGCAGCCGATTTGCCGGAAGATTTATCAATCCGACCCCGAAGCGATCGGGATGATCGAGCAACTCATCAAAGGTCTGCTCAATGGGAACGAGATTGAGGAAGCCCTGTCGCTCATTCAAGAGATCAAGGGCCGTTTCTATCGGCAAGGCAAAGCGAACGATTTTGTGGCCATCGTGGAAAGGGCGTACCAGGCGGATGAGGATAATCTTGAGATTTTAGAAATGCTGGTGGCTCTCTACAATGAGTTGAACCGGGACGAGGGCGTGCGGCGCTCGCTGGCGCGGCTGTTCCACCTTTACCTGGCCACCGAGCAGTATGAGCATGCCGCTGAAACCCTGGAGAAAATCATTGACCTGGATCCCTATGGAGCCGGGCATCAGGACCGGCTGCTGAACCTCGAAGGACACCTGGACCCGGTCTGGTACAAGAACATTGGCCGCCGTTTGCAAGTACCCGGTACGGATCGATCCGTGTGGGCGAGCTTGGAGGCTGGAAGCGCGGAGGAATACAGGGCGGTGACGCTTGATGAGCTCATCGTCGAGAGCGAGATGTACCAGCGCTACCGGTTATCCGCAAAGCTCGACGACACGCTGAAGAGGATCAACCGTCTTTATCCCGGCGCGCAGGAAGGAGACGACCGCTTGCAGGGGCTTTATGACGCGGCCGGCTTTCTTCCCACGCCGGCGCCCGCCGCGGAGCCCGAGGCGCCCGAGGCCGTTCAGGGACCGGCAAGCGCGCAGGGCCAGGGCATCCCACAGCCAGTTGAGGAATTTGGGAAAATCTCCAGAATCACCACCCGCATCTATCGCGAAGGAAGCCCGGAAAAGGTGATGGGTATTGCCGTTGAGCAGATTGGCCTGGCCCTCGATGCTGACCGCTGCTGGGCGGCGATGGGTTCCCCGGGATTGGCGCCCGTCCTCACGGCGGAGTACCAGAGTTCGGGCACAGCTTCTTCCGACGCCGCGGCGGCCGCGAGAGTCTATTCTTTTTTTATGCGCCGCGAAAACTCGCATTCCGAGGAATGGTCAGTTCCCGAGGTGGCGGGCTTGGCGGCGCTTCAGCCCATCGGGCAGGATCTTCAGGAACTCGGCGTCGTTTCGCTGTTGGGAATACCCCTGACCGACAAGGAGCAGCTCGTCGGGCTCTTGCTGGTGGAGCAGTGCCGCGCCGCGCGGGAATGGACGCCGGGCGAGAAAATGCTGCTGGAAGCTGTCGGGCCGCAAGTGGTGACCGCCATCAACAACGCGAAATTGCGCAGGTTGGTGCGCTCGCTTGCGGGGACGGACCCGGCGACGGGCCTGCTGCCTCGCACGGCGTATCTTGACTGCCTGCTGGCGGAGGCCGGCCGTGCGAAAGAGCAATCGCGGCCTCTTGCAGTTTGCCTGATGGAACCTCGCGGCGCTTCGGAGCTGGTCAAGAACTTCGGCGAGGCGAAGTTCCAGGGCTACCTTCAGCAAGTCAGCCAGTTCTTCTCCGCTCACCTTCGCCAGAACGATGTCGCGGTCCGGTACGGCCCCTGCACCGTCGCCGTCTGCTTTCCGGATACGCCGGCCGCGCAGGCGCGGCGCGCCGTTGAAAAACTGCGGGACGATCTGGGCAAAATCGAATTTGACTCGGAACGCCCGCTCGATTTCTGCGCCGCAGTTTGCGATCTCCCTCTGGGAGAGGGATTCGATGCCGTCGACGGAGTGACCGAAGCCGTCAATCGCCTGGAATCCTTAATGGACCGGGTTCGTGAAAAAGGGGAAACCGAAATTCTTGTTTCTTCCTTTGACGAACAGCCGGCATGAGGGTTCCGGGGCGGGACGTCCCGATCTTGCCGCGGCACGGCGGGCCAAGCGGACTTCACGGGGGTGAATAGGATGAACTATGATACGCTTCTCTATGACGTTCGCGCAGAAATCGCCACGGTAACGCTGCATCGGCCGCAGAAGTTGAACGCCCTCAACGCGCAAGCCATCGCGGAGCTCGCAAGCTGCTTCCATGAAATCGCGAAGGCGGAAGATATCCGCGCCGTGATCCTGACCGGAGCGGGCGAGAGGGCTTTTGCCGCCGGCGCCGACATCCAGGAGCTGGCGGCCCTTACGCCGGCGCTGGCTCGGGAAACGGCAAGGCGCGGCCAGCGGCTGATGAGCCTGATCGAGAACCTGGGGAAACCGGTGATCGCCGCCGTGAATGGGCTGGCGCTCGGCGGTGGCTGCGAGCTGGCGATGGCCTGCACGCTGCGCATTGCGTCGGAAAACGCCCTGTTCGGCCAGCCGGAAATTAAGCTCGGCCTTATTCCCGGCTATGCCGGCAGCCAGCGCCTTCCGCGCCTGGTCGGCAAAGGGCGTGCGCTTGAAATGATTCTAGGCGGTGAGCCGATCAGCGCCCAGGAAGCCTGGCGCATCGGATTGGTAAACCAGGTTGTGGGCGCTTCCGAACTGATGGCGGCCGCGGAAGCTGCGGCGCGCAAGATCGCGGCTCAGGCGCCTGTGGCCGTCCGGTACGCTCTTGAAGCCGTCAATCGCGGAATCGACATGCCGAGGGAGCAGGGCGAGTTGCTGGAAGCCGATCTGTTCGGCCTCGCGTGCGCTACGGCGGACATGAAAGAAGGAACCAGGGCTTTTCTTGAGAAACGCCCGGCAAAATTCACAGGAAGGTGACCGCTCGGGCGCCGGGGAAGCGGTTCAGGCGAAAATCGGTTTTTGAATCCAGGTGTTCATCATGGGATCTCGAACGAAATCACGCGAGTTGGCTCTTCAGATGCTTTTTCAGTGGGAAGTTGGCAAGCATTCGGCTCCCTACGTCCTTCAAAGTTTCCTTGGTGGGCGCGCGCTGCTGCCGGATGTTGAGGCTTTCGCCCGCGCCCTGTTCGAGGGGACCGTCGAAGAAATCTCCACGCTTGACCCCCTGATTTCCGGGCACGCCGAGCATTGGCGGGTGGAAAGAATGGCCGCTATCGACCGCAACATCCTGCGCATGGCCCTCTACGAACTTCTTCATTACCCTGAAACTCCTCCGGCCGTCGTCATCGACGAGGCGCTCGAACTCGCGCGTCGTTTTTCCGGGGAAGAATCCGTCGAATTCGTCAATGGCGTGCTGGACGCCATCCGCAAATCACTTCCGCAAACCAAGCCCACGGCGTGAACGCCTCGTTACTACTGGCGTATGCAGTGTCGGCAGGAAGCGTCTCTTAGCGGGCGCGCTCTGCAAAGGCGATGCGCTTTTTGATAGAAGGATGAGAGTGGAAGATGAACTCGATCCAGGCGGGCGGCTGGCGCTCGGCAAGGTTGAGTTCGGCAAGTTTTTCCATGCTGGTGATGAAGGCGGAGCGGTTGGGAATGGCCGCCAGCGCGTATGCGTCCGCTTGCCGCTCAAGCCAGCGCGAGTGGACGTTCACGCCCGGCAGCAGAATGACGGAAAGCCCCGTGCCCACCAGAATCAGCAGCGGCAGGTTTGCATAATCCGCCAAGCCCTGAAAGCCCAGCGCGGCGCCCCAGTGCAAAAGGCAGGCGTTTGCAAGGTAAAATCCCAAAAACGTCGTCAGGGTTTGGACCACCATTCCCCGGAAAACGTGGTGATGGACATGATGGCCCAGTTCATGGGCCAGGACCGCTTCCACCTCGTCGGCGTCAAACTTTTCGAGCAGCGTGTCGGATAGGATAATGCGTCGGGTGTTCCCGAGGCCCACCAGAGCGGCGTTGGCCTTCTTTGTCTTTTCGCTTAACTTCCACTCAAAGACGCCGCGAACGCGCGTTTTGGTTCGCCGGGTCAGTTCGAGCAGCCGTTCGGTCAGATTGGAATCTTCCACCGGCTTGAACTTGAAAAAAATGGGGAACAGCAGGACGGGAGCGAGGTTCGCGAGCAGAATAAAAAAGGCCATAAACGCGGCGGCGGAAATGATCCACCAATGGGCCGCCCAGCGCCGCATCGTCCCGTAAATAAACTCCATTCCCAGCGCCGCCAGCGCGCCGCCCACGGCCATGCCTTTCAGTTCATCCTTCATCCAGCCCGCGAAAGTGAGATTCGAAAGGCCGTAGCGGTGCTCGAGCCAATATCCTTTCACGTAACCGAGCGGAATTCCCGGCACCTCAAAAATCAGCCCGAAGAGCGCAAGGTAAATCAGCAGGCTGAAGGCAGGGTAGGAAACGAGATGTTCCGCGAAAGCGCGCAGCGTGATCGTCCAGCCGGAAAACATCAGGAAAAGCAGCAAGCCGAGATCTACGGCGAATCCCGCAACTCCCAGGATGCGTCCTGTCCGGTGATAACGCTTGGCGCGAGTTGCTTCATCTATAGGAATTGGCAGCTAGGCCTCCTGGCGGCGCGCGAAATCCACCGCGGCGCGAAGCAACGCCTTCACCTGCTCGCCCGACGGAGCCTCCGCATAGAAGCGCAGAAGATTTTCAGTTCCCGAGGCGCGGAACAGCAGCCAGGCTGAATCACCCAGGATCATCTTTACGCCGTCCAGGTTATTCAGCGAAAGGATTTTGAATCCGCCAATCTCTTGCAGTTTTCCCTCGCCGACTTTATGAACCACGCGATGCGCCACGGCCATGTCGATTTCCATGTCAACCCGGCCGTACTGGTGCGGCCCGAATTCCTCTTCGAGTTCGCGGATCAGTTCGCCGAGTTCTTTTCCGCGCGTCGCAATAATGTCGGCCAGATAGAGCGAATTCAAAATGCCGTCGCGCTCCGGGAGATGCCCGCCCACGGCGATGCCGCCGCTTTCTTCGCCGCCGATCAGGATCTTCCGTGTCAGCATCAGCTCGCAAATGTATTTAAATCCGATGGGCGTTACGTGGAGCGGCAAGCCGTATTTGGCCGCCAGCTTGTCGATCATCTGGGTGGTTGAAAAAGTTTTGACCACCTCACCCTGACGGTGCAAGTCTACGGCCAGGTGGCGGAGCAGAATTGAAAAAATCTTGTGCGAGTCCACATAGTTGCCGCGCGCGTCGGCCGCTCCCACGCGGTCTGCGTCGCCGTCCGTCGCAAAGCCTGCGTCGGCCTTATGGGCCACCACGGCTTGGCGCAAGCCGGCCATGTGCGGCTCAATCGGCTCAGGATTGATGCCGGGGAACAGCGGATTGTGCTCGCTGTGAATTTCAGAATAAGGAATGCCGGCTTCATCAAAGAGGCGGGCGATGCAGCCCCGCGCGGCTCCGAACATGGGATCGATCACAAAGCGCCGTCCGCTCGACCGAATGCGTTCAAGAGGAACCAGTTCCTTAAGGCGGTCAAGATAAGGGGTGACCAGGTCAACGCTTTCAATTTGCGCCGTGGTTTGGTTCTTCGCCCGGCTGGCGCGTGGGTCGGAGTCCGGCAGGTAGCTTTCAATTCGCTTCATGATGGCCGGAGAAGCCGACCCGCCGTAAGGCGCCTTGAACTTGATGCCGTTCCAGATGCCGGGATTATGGCTGGCGGTGATCATCATGGCGCCTGCCGCGCGCCGCGCTACCACCTGGTAACTAACGGCGGGAGTGGGCGTGGGGCCTAGAGCCAGGAATACCGGAACTCCTTCGGCGGCGGCCTGCCGGGCGGCTTCCTGCGCGGCTTCGGGCGAGAGAAAGCGCATGTCATAGCCAATCACCAGGCCGCGCTCCGGCTGCCCTTCGCTGCGCACGTAGCGCGCAATGGCGGCTGCCACGCGGCGCACGTTTTCAAAAGTGAAAGTGTCGCCGATAATGCCGCGCCAGCCGTCGGTTCCGAATTTGATAGCTCCTGTGGCGTGATACAGAGTTTTTCTCCTTGGCCCTTGTTTTGCTGCGGAGTGGCAGCAATCTAAAGCAATTCATTCATCTTGAGCTGTTCGATCTGCTGGACGGCTTTGCCCACGTCCTGCGAGCGATCGCGCGCGCAGACCAGCAGCGCGTCGCCGGTTTCCACGATAATCAGGTTCTCGACGCCGATGGTGACCACGAATTCCCTGCGAGACATCAGCATGTTTCCCGCGCAATCGATCGAAAGGGAATTGGCCGGCGCGACGTTCCCGCGTTTATCCTTCGAGCTCAGTTCATAGGCGACGGCCCAACTTCCCACATCGCTCCAGCCCATGTCGGCCGCAACAGCAAAAACTTCCGAAAGTTTTTCCATCAACGCATAGTCGATGGAAATCTTCTCAAGGCGGGGAAAGCGTTTCTTGAGAGCACGGAGGTTGTCGATTCCGCCCTCGTCCGCAATTTGTTGAAGTCCGCGCGCCATCGTGGGCTGAAGCCGCTGAAGGTTTTGGATCAGCGTCGAAGCGCGCCAGATAAACATGCCGGCGTTCCAAAGGTAGCGCTTGGAGGCCACGTAGCGCCGGGCGAGGGGCAGCTTCGGTTTTTCCGTGAACTTTTCAACCCTCAAAATGTTTTGATTTCCGGTTCGCCCCGCCTGCGCGCCCAGACGAACGTAGCCGTAGCCGGTCTCGGGCCGCGTGGGTTCGATGCCGAGTACGACGGAGCGCCCCGGCGTTCCGGCCCATCGGCAGCCGGCCTTGAGCGCGCTGCGGAAGGCCGCAGGCTTTTTGATGACGTGGTCAGCCGGCAGAATGGCCATTACGCCCGCGGGGTCGCGGCGGAGGATTTCATGCGCGGCCAGGCCGATGGTGGGAGCCGTGTTGCGCTGGGCGGGCTCCGAGACAATCTGCCGCCTGGGAATTTGTGGAAGGCGCCGCACGATGTCGGCGTGGACAAATTCGTTGGTGAAAATGTAGATGCGCTCGGGCGGCACAACTCCTTTGAGCCTTTCGACGGTTTGCTCGATCAGGGTTGTCTTGCCAAAGATGTCGAGCAACTGCTTGGGACGTTTGCGCCGGCTTAAGGGCCAGAAACGGGTGCCGCTGCCTCCCGCCATAATCACGGCGTAGACGTGCGCAAAGGCCGAGTTCGGAGAATTCGTCTCTTTCCCCATGAATCGATCAAGCGAAGAGAATCTTTTTTACGTCTGCGGACTTGAACCCGCGGCGCGAACGGAGCCGCCGGAAATCGCCCTCAAGGTCGGGAATGTAAAACTTGAGCACCCGCGTTTTCTCCGTGGGAGCCAGCATGTACCGGTCCGCTCCCGGAGGCACCAGCCACGCGTCGCCCGCCTGGTATCCCAGCCAGCCCGCGGCTGTTTCCACCCGGCCTTCGCCCGCAACTATGGCCAGCGTTTCGGCGCGCTCAGCGGGCGGCGTAAAATGCGCCGCCTTGTGGATGGCCAGTTCTTCCACGGCAAAATAGCGACTGGCCACCAGGTATCGGCGGTGTCCGAAAGGCTCGCGCACAACGATGCGTGGAAGGTTCCGGCAAGGCGGAAGCTCGGGGTTTGTTACTTCCAGGCCTTTTTTCAGGTGCAGCGGCCGGGGTTTTCCGTCGAGCCCCACGCGGCCGTAATCGTCCAGCCGGTAAGTGATATCGGAATTTTGTTCCGCTTCAAACAGCACCAGGCCGGGGCCAAGCGCGTGCGGGGTTCCCGGCGGCACAAAAACAACTTCGCCCGCTTTGGGGTGAAAGCGCTGGAAGAGATCCTGGCTGGCGCCTTTTTCGCACGCTGCGCGCAGCATTTCCCGCGTCGTGTTGGGCTTCAGGCCCAGCAGGAATTCCGCCTTGGGGGCGGCATGAAGGACGTACCACATTTCGCACTTGCCGAGGCTTCCGTGCTCATGGAGTCGCGCGTAGCGGTCATCGGGATGAACCTGCACCGACAGCCAGTCGCTGGTGAAAAGGTATTTGGCCAGAATGGGAAACCGGCCGCCTTTCCAGTTTGCGCCGTAGAGCTTGCTGCGGAATTTGTTCGAAGCCTCGCCGAGCGTCATCTCGGCCAGCGGCCCGCTCAGAAACCGGGAGCTATCATCCGTGATCCAGGCTTCGCCGATCAGTTCATCCTTGTCCGGGAGTGCGCGGTTTTGCGCGGACGGGTTTGCCGGCTCGTCGTTCTCGGGCCGGTCAAACAAGGGATACAGATCGCTTCTGCCCCAGATTTTCGGTTTGAAAATGGGCGAGAGCTTGAGCGGCGTGTTGAGTTTTGGCATAGATCGCTCAGAGCTCTCCAAAGAACTTTGTCATCCGCCGCAATCCCTCGTCGATCTGCTCCTGAGAGGTGGCGTAGGAGATTCGGAGATGGTTCGGGGTTCCGAAAGCCGGGCCGGGCACCAGCGCCACGTGTGCCTCTTCGAGTAGCTTCTCCACCAGCTTCCCGGCGTCGGCGATACCGTCCTTCTTCAAGTAGGCTCCGATGTTCGGGTAGACGTAAAAAGCGCCTTCGGGCATGTTGCATTTGATTCCGGGAATGGCGCGCAGGCCCTCCACAATGCGGTTGCGCCGCCGCTGGTATTCAGCCAGCATGGTTTGCACGGAATCCTGCGGCCCGTTCAGGGCTTCGACCGCCGCTCTTTGCGCGAAGGAGGTTGGGTTTGAAGTCGAATGGCTCTGAAGCTTCAGCATGCTGCGGAGCAGGTCTCGATTTCCCAGCGCAAAGCCCACTCGCCAGCCGGTCATGGCGTAAGTTTTGGAAAGCGAACCCACGATCAGCAGGTTCTCGCGGTTGCTGGAATGTCCCAGAGAAAACGGCTTGCGGCCGTCATAGAGAAATTGGCAATAGCACTCATCGGACATCAGCAGGATGTTGTGCCGCTCGGCCACCGCCAGCAGCTTTTCCATCTCTTCCGGAGGGATAACGGCGCCGGTGGGGTTGTTCGGCGAATTGACGATAATCAATTTTGTCTTGGGCGTGACGAGCTTTTCGACTTCTTCCGCCTTGACGGCAAAGCCGTCTTCCTCGCGGGTTTCGAGCATTACGGGCCGGCCCCCGGCGTAGTTGACGATGTCGAGGAAAGAGACCCAGTAGGGCACGGGGAGAATCACTTCATCCCCGTGGTTGATGGTGGCGGCCACGGCCTCAAAGATGGCCTGTTTGCCGCCCACCGTCACCAGGCATTCCTCCACCGCATAAGTGGAGCCAAAATCCTTGGCGTGGCGGCCGATAACGGCCTGCTTTAATTCCGGGATTCCACCGGTTGGCGTGTACTTGGTGAAATTCTGATTGAGCGCTTCAACTGCCGCTTTTTTGATGCTGTCGGGAGTGGGGAAGTCGGGCTCGCCGGCGCCAAAGTCCACCACCTTGATGCCGCTGGCCTTCAGCTTGGCGGCCTTCTGCACCACCGCCAGCGTTGATGAAACTGAAATCCGTGAAATGCGTTGTGAGAGTTCCATTGCGATCAGACCTCGTGACGTAGAGAATTAACCTTTTGCCGCAGACGTTCTTCCACCACGGGCGGCACCAATTCTTTGACGGAGCCGCCGTGCCGGAAAATTTCCTTCACCAGCCTCGAACTGACGTAGGCATAGGACTCGGCGGGCATCAGGAAAATCGTCTCCAGCCTGGGTTCAAGCTTGCGATTCATTAAGGCCATCCGCAGCTCGTATTCGTAGTCGGAAAAGGCGCGAATGCCGCGCACCAGAGCCCGGGCCTTCTTCTGAACGGCATAATCCACCAGCAGGCCGCTGAAGGTGTCCACGCTCACGTTCTTCATGTTCCGGGTCACTTCCCGGAGCATGTCGACCCGCTCATCGACGCTGAATAACGGCTCCTTCTCAGCGTTGGTCAGCAGTGCGACGATCAAGTGGTCAAAAATCCTGCTGCTGCGCTCGATCAAGTCAAAGTGACCGTTGGTAATGGGATCGAATGACCCTGGATAAATCGCGAGAACGTCCGACATAGGCTGAGTGAAAGGACAGATGAACTTAACGAATGCTACAAGAGCATTCTAGCGGGTCGCTTCAAAGGTTGTAAACCCCATTCTCTGGGCGGCGGCTGTTGGCCTGGTGGGGCGAGCGGCGGTCGCCCGCTTTCGGGCGCCTGCCATGCCCCCCTACGGGAAATCGCAGACCTCTTGAACCGAGGGTCTCGGCCAGCCGCGATGAATTGCTCCTGAAGCTGGACCGTATGCCTCGGGATGACACGCGGGTTGATCGAAGTGGCACTGGTAGGGTTCGACCCATAATGACCGGGCTCTGGATGCCAAGCCGGGCAACAGATTACTGTGGCGGGGCGGCGTCGGGAGCAGCGCCCCAGTTCTTATTCGGCTTGGGTCCCATCACGAGTTCGAGCGTGCCGCCC
>Ga0307373_10000506_pt1 | contig 74254 bp, 52 predicted proteins | sample OX2MG_FD_202534 | JGI IMG/M metagenome (GOLD analysis project Ga0307373, IMG submission 202534) | Soil microbial communities from Risofladan, Vaasa, Finland - OX-2 | ecosystem: Environmental > Terrestrial > Soil > Coastal area > Acid sulfate soil | place: Finland: Risofladan, Vaasa | collected... | reverse complement strand
TGTCTCAACCAAAACCCCGCGTATTCTACACGCCAGGTTGAGAAAGGTTGCCATCTTCGCGGAGATTTTTTCCAAAAGTTGCCGGGAAAATACGGGCCAAGCGGATTTTCCGACAGGCACTAGCTATACCAATCGTGACACCATTCGTTCAAATTCCCATGAACGTCAAACAAGCCGCGCGGGCTGGGCCGCAACAGGCCCACCGCATGCGACCACTTCTCGGAGTTTTCCTGGAACCAGCCGTAATGCCCTAGCAATTGCGCGTCGTTGCCGAACGAATACGCCGTGTTCGTCCCGCCGCGGCAGATCATTTCCCATTCGGCCTCCGTCGGCAGACGAAAGCCCGGCTTCCCCGGATTCAACGGCCAATTCCGTGGTGTGTCCCCCGGCTGCGGATCGGGGTCCGCGGGAAACCGCTCGTGGTCCAACGACGCCGGAGCAGGGTACGCCTGGTCGTCCTCCGCCATACCCGCGCGCTCCGAGAGCCAGCGGCAGTAGCTCACCGCTTCGTACCAACTGACGCCGAACGCCGGCTCTTCGGGCGTAAGTGTTCGCACGAACTGCTTTTCCCAGCGGTCGTGATGATCGCGATGGTCGAACGAATTGTACTGCTCCCAGGTGATCTCGCGGTCGCTGACCGCAATCGGGCGCGTCAGCTTGACCGCATGACGTTTTTCATTGGCGTTGCGACCACCCTCATCGGGCGCTGAGCCGATCAGGTACTCACCCGCCGGAAAGATCACGAACGTGATGTGGAATTTCGTAACCGCCTCGTTCGTAGTTCCGCCTCCAGGCGGCATGGGCATTCCAGGCGGCGCAGGCGATTCGCTCGAGGAATGAACAGGGGGCTGACGCCCCCCGCTCGCCGAATTAACAGGGGGCTGACGCCGGGGCACCTGCGCAGTGGGTCGGCTCGCCGAGTTGGCGCCCGCGCCGGAGTCGCCGCCTGAAGGCGGAACGACGAACTCAAGCGTAAACCACTCGCGATCGGGAGCATAAGGTACGGGCGTTTGATCGACCTTTTTCGCCAACTGTTCCTGCCTCCAATGTCGCAAGAGCCAGCCTGTCGCGCCGTGAATCGCGGAACTTGGGTCGCCGGCGTACCAATTCGCCAGTTGCTCGACGAAGGCGCCTCGCTGGGCCTCCGGCAGCTCGGCCAAACCGAACTCGCCCAGCGCCAAGAGCAGGCCGAACAGCACGCGATCCTCCAGGCGGCGTGGTTCGCCGCGCAACGTACGGCGACGCTGCTCGGCGGTCCGCGCGCAGTCCCACAATTCAACCGCCGTCACCCCCCGCTCGCGGCAACGATGGACGAACTGCGTGAGCGACTCCAGATCGTCCGTCACTCGCAGAACGCTGAAGATCTTCCCCCTCTCTCCTTGCCGCAACAGGGCCACCGCCGCGCCGGCCTGACGCTTGGCCAGGCCCAGCTTGGCCGCGCTCGGAACGAGCGGACGCTGCCAGACGGAGGAAGTAAGGATTGCGGATTTCGGATTGCGGATTGCGGATTGGGGCGTAGCGGAATTCGCAAGAATTCCGGGGCCTTGCGGCGCCTCGACGTCCCGAACTCTCGTAGCGGGATTCGCAAGAATTCCGGGGCCTTGCGGGGCCTCGACGTCCCGAACTCTTGCGAGTTCGGCTACGGCCCCCTCGTCAGACACGCAGATCGCGACCGGGCGATAGCCCTGGGCCGCCAATTTGGAGTGCGACGATTCATCGTCGCTTTCTTTTTTCTTTTTCTTCCTTGGAGTGCGGCACGCCGCGCTGCAAGGGCCGCGTCACGAGTCGCGACTCGAACTCCACGTCCGCGCGCCAGACCGCCGCGTAACGCGCCGGTGGCTCAAGCCGAGCGAGGACCGCAAGGAAACGTGAATCACCGTGCAAGACGGCCAGGTCGACGTCGGTACGGAGTTGCGCGGCGTTCTGGTAGCCTTGGGCCACGGCCGCTTCGAGAAGTTCGATCGCACGGCCGAGAAACGTCGCGGCGCGCGGCGCGTCGGACGCCGAGAAAGCTTGCGAGGCCAGCGCGGCGGCGCAGGCGGCGTTGTAAAGCCCATCGGCGCTCGCCGCGCCAGTCGTCGCGGCGGAATTTAACGCTTCCGCCGCCTGGTCGGATTCCCCCAGCCAGGCCGCCAACACCACTTGAACGTAGGCCGGCGTCGAAGCATCGTTCGCCTGTTCCAGGTATTTGCCCAACTCGGCGCGGGCTTCCTCGGCTTTGCCGAGCCGCGCCAGCGTCCACGCGCGGTACTGCGGCAGCTCGGCCGACACGAACTTCTTCTTCTTCTCCACCACCTTCTCCAGCACGAAATCCAAGTCGGCCAGCGCGTCTTCCAAGTGGCCCAGATGGTACTGGGCCTTGGCCCGCATCAATCGCACTGGCGGTTGCTCCCATTGGGCCGGCGGGAGCCTGGCGATTTCGGCCAGTTGCCGGCGGAAGGCATCGAGCGGATCGGCCGGCCTGGCGGCCGGCGCCGCGGCCACGTCCCATTGCGGCTGGTCAAGCCGTTCGAAGCCCGCGTAGGCCGCGCGCAGTTCCGAGGGCGCGCCTTGGTTCGACCAGATGCCAAGATAACGCCGCCGGCCGGCGGTGTCGGTCCAGACGCCGATCGTACACTGGGCGGCAAATCCCTGGCCGGCTAACGCAGCCTGGGCAGCGACCAATTCCTGCTCGCTGGCATCGACCACCAGTCGGCGCCACTCACCGGTTGCCGCCGGCTCGCCCCACAAAAGCACAAATCGCCACTCGAGCGCCGGATCGACCCAAGGCAAAACGGCCAGATCGGCGGGCACGAGCCCACCTTTCTCGGCCGGCGCGTCGCCTAGAGGGAGCTGTTCGCGGGCAAGATCCGTTTCGAGTTCCCAGCGCTTGCCGTCGCGAGTCCAAACGGCGGCCACCCGCGGCTTGTCGCCATGGCCCCACGGCCGTACCCGCGTTGGACGGTAGCCGCGGGGACGCAAACTTTCAGCCAGTTGCCCGAATTCGTCCCAGGCGAGATCCTGGCAGAACGCGAACCGCTTGGCCAACAGGCCGCCGACCGCTTCCATCGTAGACATCACGCTCCGCGTGATGCTTCCATCACGCGGAGCGTGATGACTACGGTACGGCGACTCGCTGGCGGCTGGCAGCCATGCCGAGTCGAGAGGCGGGTCGCGCCAGTCCGGCGGGAGCTTCCGCGCTATTTCGGTTTCCAGCAGCTTCACCGCCTTCGCGCCGTGTTCTTTGAGCACGGGGAAGACCACCGCGAACTGTGCCGCGGCGCCATCCTGGACCAGGTCGGCCAGCACATCCGGCCGGTCGGCCGCATAATTGGCCAAGACGTCGGTGGCCAGCGACCGCTCCGATTCTCGACGCGCGACGTCGCGGTAGATCTCTGCCAACGGCGCCAACAGCGACTTGCGAACCGGCCGCAAGGCATCCATCCATTCGCGCAAATAGACCGGGCTGACGGAAACGAGTTGCTCCGCGACGAACGCGCTCGATTCGGTCCAACGAGGATCGCCGGGCGAGTACGAGGCCAGAGCGCAGGCGGCGCGGAACCGCCGTGCCGCGTCGGCCTGGCCATCGCGCGCCGCGGTCCACAACCGCCCCGCGATCGTGGAAACCCGATCGGCCAAGGCGTTGCGAATCACTGCGAACTGGTCCGGCTCGGCGATCAGCAGTTGCGACGCGACGTACTCGATCAGAGCCTCATCGACCGGCAACAGGGCCAATGCGGCGTGCAGCTTCTCCCGCGAGCCGGAGGCAGCCTGCTCGAACGTCTCGCGCAGCAGTGGATCGGCCCAGGTTCGATAGCCGTCGATTTCCTTCACAATCGCCGGAACCTGGCCGATGTCGGCGTTCAAGAGTCCCGTCACCAATCCTTCGGCGCGAGCCAGGTTCTGCTTCTCCACGACCCGGTTGCGAAGGCTTACGCCGGTGGCGGCGACCGCGATCAGCACCGCCGCCACGATCAGCGAGCGAAGGCCGTGCGTCCGGGCCGCCTGGCCCATCATCCGTCGCTGCGGCGGGGTCCATTTTCGCCTGTCGCTGAGCAGCCGGATGTTGAGGTTCTCGTACCAGGTGGGCAGATGGCGGTTTTCGGGCTTCGCGTTCCAGGCCGCCGATCGCTCGGCCAGCCGCAGTTCGGCGCGGCCACGGCGGGTTTCGCGCTGCTTGCGCGTCAGCCAGTCGCGCAGTGACGGAACGAGGTAATCGTGAGTGAGCTGGTAGGAGCGCGGAGCGCTAGCAGGCGAGCGGGGGGCGTCAGCCCCCTGTTCCACCACGCCCGATGCCGCTGTGGCTGCCAACACGCCGACAAAACAGGGGGCTAACGCCGGGGTATCTGCGCAGCGGGTCGGCTCGCCATCGTCGGCGCCGTCGTCCGCTGGGGTGATCAACCGCAGCTCGGAGTCGAGCATGCGCGACAGCTCGGCGAATTCGTCCGGCCGGTTGGCATACCCCGACGCTTGCAGCAACTCCGCGGAGGACCGCATGTGGCCCTTGATGTCGGTGCCGGATTCAGGGAGCAGGGCCTTGAGCACGCCTCGCGCCGCTTTCTGGTGGTAGCGGTGCTGCGGGGGAGCGGTGGCCGCACTGAACGTCTCTTCGAGGAACGTGACGCCGACGCCCTCCGCGCCGCCGACTTGCTTGAGCGTGGCGCGCGTCCAGGCTTTGCCCTTCATCATCTCGGCAAACAGGGCCAGCCGCACGCAGATGACCTTGCCTTCCTGGGCCAAGCCCGACACGGCCTGATCGAGGAAGCGTTCCTGCTCGGGTCTCGGCTCCGCAATTGCTCTGTAGGGAACGCCCTCCGTGGCGTTCCGAGGCGGCGGGCTGTGCCCGCCATCGGAAAACGGAACGCCGCGGAGGGCGTTCCCTACAGAAGCCTGACCTACGCGGCCAAAGGCCCGCCCGAACGCCGCCAGCACTTTTCGGGCGTGATCCAGGTCGAAGAGATCGACCGCCGCCGAGTTCTGAGCCTCCACGAGACGAACTTCCAACTCGCGCATGAAGCGGGTCGCCGCCATCCAAAAATCATCCCGCACCATCACGACGCACTGCGAATGAGCGCCGTCGCATTGCCGCAGGGATTGTACCAGTTCGGTATTCGTTTCTTCCTTTTTGGCATGCAGCCATTGCTCGAACTGGTCGAGCACGATCAGCACCTTCTTACCCGCCGGGATGCCTTGCCCCCGACGCAGCACGGCCAGCGTCTCCTTCAGGCTCAGGTTATCGGGCAGGGCGGGACAACGCTTCCGCAGCCCGTTGAGCAACCGAAGCTCCGTCTTGCCGGCGCTGGCTTCCAGATAAACCACGATGACCTGCTGCGACAGGCGCGGCGCTAATCCCGCCTTGATCAGCGACGATTTGCCGCAACCCGACGGTCCGTAGATCAAGCCCACCAAGAATGTCTGATCGGCATCGGTTTCCTCGATCAAGGTCTTCCAGAACCGCAGACTGTCGGGCAAGCCGTCTCGGTCACGAGGACCGGGCAGCAGTTCCAAGAAGAAGTCGGCGTCGTGCTCGTCAAACGAACGCAAGCCCTTGGGAACGATCTTGATCGGCTGACTGTCCGAGGTCGGAGGCGATGGGCGATAGGCGATAGGCGTTAGGATTTCGGAGGCGATCGGAGCCGCTGGTGATACCACCGGGGGGCTAACGCCCCCCGCTCGCCTATCCGGTGCGGCGTCGGGACCGGAGAGGCCCTCGGCGCCAACAAGGGGCTTACGCCCCCCACTCGCCAGCCAGTGCCGCAGGTCGTCGGCCAGATCGACAGCGGTGGTATGGCGGTCGGCCGCTCGCTTGGCCAGCGCCTTGAGGCAAATCCGTTCCAGTTCCTTGGGGATCGTGTCGTCGTACTGCCTGGGCGGGCGCGGTTCGTGGGTCGTTACCTGCTCCAGCAGCACTTCCCGGCTGTCTCCTTTGAAGGGTCTCCGCCCGACCAACAGTTCGTAGAAGACCACGCCCAGGCTAAAGATGTCCGAGCGGCCATCGACCCGGTGGCCTTCGCCGCGGGCCTGCTCAGGACTCATGTAGGCCGGCGTGCCGGCGTACTTAGGCCCCTTGCCGAGATCCTGTTCCCGCAGGGCCAGGCCGAAATCGACCAGGAACGGCCGGCCACTTTTGTCGAGCAGGACGTTTCCCGGCTTCACGTCGCGGTGAACGAGCCCTTGCTTGTGGGCGTAGTGCAGTGCTTCGGCGACCGTCGCCACCAGCTCGGCGGCTTGCGCGCTGGAGAGACGAGACCGCTTGAGCGTGGCCGAGAGATCGGCTCCGTCGATGTACTTGGAGACCACATAGCAGGGGAATTCGTCGCTGCCGCCGACATCGTGGACGGGCACGATATGGGCGTGATCGAGGTTGGCCACCGTGCGGGCTTCCGCCAGATAGGCCTGCGCGTCTTCGGGGCGGGAGATCAGCCTGGCGTGCGGCACCTTGACGGCCACCCGCCGGTTCAGTTGCTCGTCGTGGGCCAGATAGACGAGGCCAAAGCCGCCTTTGCCCAGCAGCCGTTCGACCTTGTAACGCCCGATCCTGGCCGGCAACCTTGCCGGCGCGGCATCCGCGGGCGGCGACGGGTCTGGGGCTGCGAAAGCACCCGTCACTGCCGGCGGTTCTTTGTCGTTCATGTTTGGCTTGCGTCCGTGGACGATCAGGACATTCGCCCCAACACCGCGGCTGATTGTACCCGATGGCGCAGCTTCACGCTGAACCAATACAGTCACAAAGGCCGGCGGGGTAGTTGGCGAGGATGCGGGGGCGGCTCGGTGGGCGGGAGCGGCTCGCCCGACTCGGCCCAATGCTCGCGGTCCTCATCGCTGGCGTAGTAGCGCAGCCAGATCTCCGGATCGCCGCCGGCGTCGGCACAGTCCCAGTGCAGATAATGCTGCGACGATTCGATCTTCTTTTCGGGCGAGGGAAGGATGTCGCGGTAGATCAAGCAATACAACTGCCGGTCGGAAAGGTGGTCGGTGAAATCGAGAACGATGCGATTGTCGAACAACCTTTGCACCGTGTTCCATAGCCGGTCGCGCAGCGTGGCGTCGTCGAGCATGTCGGGCGACGGCAACCGCAACTCCGGCTGGAACCATTGCGCGATCGGCAACACCGGAGCTCGCTCCCAGGCGAGCATGCTCGCCAAGTACTCGTTTTCCTGCGCCGTGGGAAGGTCATGCACGTTGAGCCGCATGATCGACTCGTCGAAGAATGGCTCCAACTCGTCGCGGAGCTGGGCGTTGCGCATCAAATGGTCGACGTCGTCGGCCCGGTTGAAATGGATTTCAGACATACAGCCAACCCTCGAATGCCGCGATTCTCAGCCGGCCCCACTTTGCTCCCCAAGACTCGACTTTAGACAACTCGCCGCCCGCGTTCAAGTCGTATTAGGGCAAGTAGTTAGAAATTCCCGGCAAGGGGGCGAACCAGCCGTTACAACCCGTAGGGTTTGCCCAAAAAATGACAACCCGATGCCGCTGCCGGCAACGAGGCGCTGTCGCCGCGTTGCGCCGGCATGCGCGCGTCGTCGCCGCCGGCGCGCCGCGACACCGCGGCTTCGGCGCAGCCGAAACTGCGCGTGAAAAAACTGGCAAAACCGTACCGGTACCGACAAGGAAATCCGTCTCGGCGGATTGCCCGGCCTTAGACGGCCAAGACTTCCTCCCACCGCCCGTGTCGTTGTGCCACCGGTTTCGCGGCTTTCGTCGGGTAAAGGTACGGTTTTGCCAGTTTTTTCATCCGCGTTTGCGCGCCAGGAAGCAGATTTCGCGGCGTGGGCGGGAGGCGCGGCTGAAGAGTTCGGGTGTACCGACGCGAGCTTCCTGGAGATTTACCTGCGCGGCGTCGCCGAGCAAAACGTCGCACAGGTCGAGGCAAGCGCGCTGACGCGCCCTCTGGTGCGCCACGCGATTGGCGGCCCTTGGACGGGGAGCACCTCCGACCTGCTCTACGCAGTCGAAACCTTAGCGGGACGTTCGGGCGCGCGGCACGCCGGCTGGCCGCGCGACTTGTCACGCTTTTCCGACTACGTTCGGCGGCTCGCCCCAAACCTGCGCTCAATCGGCGTCGTAGTCGAATTCGGGCGTGAAGCCGGGAGCCCTAAGCATCGTCGCGGCGCGAAAAAAAACGACTCCGAAACCCCTCCCAAGCGATCCATACGGGCGTGGGGTAGGGCGAAGGGAGGGGAGGCAATTGTTGGCCGCTTTCGCGGCCTGCTCAGAGTCCTGGGGTTATCGGAGATCGTTTTTTTTCGCTTCGCTCGCGTGTTCTTTTGCACGCCCGTTGCTGCGCAACGTTCGTGCGTGGCGCTTGGTAAAATGATCCTTACCCGTTCGTGGGCGGACCCGGCGAGCCTGCGCGGCGGGTTCGTGTCGGACCATGAAAAATCGGGGCTAACGCGGCTGTTCCAAATGCTGGATCTTCTCGACACGGCGCGCGTGGCGGCCCCCCTCGAACTCGGTCTTGAGCCACATCTCGACCATCCGGTCGATCAGCTTCTCGCCCAGCATATCGGCCGAGAGGCAGAGCACGTTGAGGTCGTTGTGCCGCCGGCTCATTTCGGCGGAGAGGTCGTCGTGGCAAGGCGCGGCGCGCACTCCCGGAAATTTGTTGGCGGCGATCGACATGCCGATCCCCGTGCCGCAAATCAGGATGCCGCGATCGGCTTCTCCGCGGCTTACCTGTCCGGCGACGACGCCGGCGACGTCGGGATAGTCGACGCTCTCGGTGCCATGAGTGCCGGCGTCGAACACGTCCTGCGAGAGCCGCTGGAGCAACTCGATGACCTTCTGCTTGACGCCGAAGCCGCGATGGTCGCTGCCGATCGCTATTCGCATGAAGTCCACCTCCCGGCGGGACGCCGGCTCCGTTTCAAAGTTCGAGTTCAGCCGCCCAGCGCTCCAACTCGGGCTTCAACTGGGCGACGCAACGGCGGTACTGTTCGACCGACCCGCCCACCGGGTCGGGTACGTCGGAGCCGTCATGACAAACGAGCTTCAGCCGCTCGGCCGCCGCCGGCCAATCGGCCAACACGGCCTGCCGGTGCGAACGAGTCATGGCCAGAATCAGGTCGGCGTGGCGGACGAGCTGCTCGCTGAGCGGCTGGCTTTCGTGCGTCGAGAGGTCGATCTGCATCGATCGCAGCACCTCAATGGCTTCGCCGGCCGCGCGGCCGCCGGTCATCGCGGCGATCCCGGCCGAGAGCACCACCACCCCGCGGTCTTCCACCTGCTCAGGCTTGCAGCCCAACCGTTGCGCCACCAACTGGCGAAACATCCCTTCGGCCATCGGGCTACGGCAGGTGTTGCCCGTGCAGACGAACAGCACGATCAGGCTCGCCAACCGCTTGAGCGTTTGCTCCGAGACGACTCCCACTTCGATCAACTCGAAATCACGCCGGCGGACGCGGACGACGCTTACGGGCTGGCCGTAGCGGCTACGGCCGTCGTCCAGCACGAGATGGACTTCGTCGCGCATGGCCTCGACGACCTGCTGCGCCGTGACGGCGCCCGGATGCACATGCCGCTGGATGCCGGAAAACACGAGGGGACCCGCCAAAAGGCGCTGCACGTCGTGGATGGCCGAATGGGCCGGCACACGCAGGACGATCTCGCCTGAGGGCGAAAGAAGCTGCTGCACGGCGGGTGAAAGCTGCCGCGACAAGCTGTCGGGGTGGCGGTCTTCGACGATCAGCGCGAGGGGACCCGGCCAGCAGCGGCGGGCAAGCCGCTCACCGAGCAATCCAAGGTTCGGCACGTAATCGAGCGCATCGTCGGCGCTTTTGACCGCGAGCATCAGCCCTTGGCTGCCGGGCCAAGCGTCGCCCGTCCGGCCAATCCGAGCCAAGCGCTCGACGGCGCGCTCCACCAGCGCGCTGGCCGCCAGCGCGTAGACGGTTTCCGTGGGGAATGCCACCACCTTCCCCTCGGCCAGCGCTTGCACGGCGCGATGCACCACGTCGCGTGAGTCTTCGGCGCTGCGCAGATCGATGACGATGGGGGGCATGGCAAAATACGAACTCCGCCCCAGCCACCGTGAATGTCTCATTCTCGACCGCGTGAAGTATAGACCATGACTATACCGACCATGGCGCGGCGTGGTCAAGTGTCGCCGGCGGTGTCCAGCGGGTCGAGGGCCGGCCCGGCGGCGATCGAAAGGGAAGCCAGATCCTACATTTGCTTCAGCTTCTCGAGATCGGCGGTGGCCTCGGCGATTTCGCGCTGGAGCCGGGCAACGTCGGCCGGATCGTCCATTTGCTTCTTGGCCCCCGCCAGTTGCATCCGCAGTTTTTGCAAGCGGCCTTGGAGCAGGTCGACGCGTTTTTTCGCCTTCTTGTCCATCGACTACCTCGGTAACGCCAATTTCGCCGGGGAAGCGGCCGCCACAGCGGCGGCCGGTTGGACCGCCGGCTTGGCGTTCGACGGCACAAACCGTAACACGCCTGAAATGCAAACCACCACGATGGCCAACACCATATTGAGCGTCAGCCAGAACTTCGCGTTCCGGCGCATTGTGGCCAGCGCGGGACTGCGGCCCACCAGGGCGCTGGCCACGAAAAAAATCACCAGGGCCAACAGGAATTTCATGCCGAACAGAGCGTGGTACAGCCCGGCGTAGGGCCTGGGGATGCCGGAGTTGATGCGCGCGAAAAAGTTGTAGAGCCCGCTGACCAGCAGGAACGCAATCGCGCCCATCACGAACTTGATCCAACGGGAGCGGACCTGCTCGTGCAGCGCCTTGCGCTGGTCGTCGGCGAGCACGGCCAGGCTGGGCAGCAGGGCCACGCGAACAAAAATCGTCCCGCCGACGGCCGTGATCGCCGCCAGGATGTGCATCCAACGCGAGAGAATGCCGAGGTAGTCGAGTTCCACGTTGCGAGGATCCTCCAGGGGGGGCGATGGGCGTTAGGCGTTAGGCGTTAGGTTATGGCTCTTGGGTCGCTGCCGATATTATGCCGCGATCGCAGATTTGTCCAGCGGCCAGCGGCGAGCCTCGATTGACGCGAGCGGTTGCCGGCCGTATCCTTAAATTGGGCACTTACTCCTGTCTCGAGCGAAGGGCGACATGTCCGACCAAGATCAACCATCGGCTGCGGTATCCGATGATGCCGCCGCCGCTATCGCGGATCGGTTGAGCCAAGCGATGTTGGTGTTGCGAAATTGTGTGGAGTTCCGCGCCGCCAGGTGCGGCGGCGTGCCGGTACTCAAGGGAACCCGCTTTCCCGTGGCCCAGGTTTTCGCCCAATTGGCCGATGGAGACAGCCTCGCGGAACTGGCCGAGAACTTCGAGCTTGAGGAGCGACAGCTTTGCGAACTTCTGCACGCGCTCGCAGCGATTCTAAACCGTCCGGCCGATGCCCATGAAGGCAGTGCAGCTTGACAAGAATACCAACGACCGTCGCCTGGCGCAACGCTGCAACCAGGAAGGTTTGGTATCGTGCTTTCGTCTGCCGAGACGTTTGGCTGAGGCCGACGACGACGCGCTATTGGCTTCTTGTATTGAGACCGGGCGTCTGCTGTTGACGTTTGATCGCAGGATCGCGGAGGACCATACAACCGCGCTGGCGGCGGGCTTTCCCGGTGTCATGATCCTGGCCCTGGAGGACACCGCTCGCCACACGATCACGACCAAGAGTGCCGCGACTTTGCTGGCGACATTCAAAACAGAGTTTCCTCGCTGGCATGACGTGCCCTGGTTGAACTCCGTCGTCGAACTGCAGGCAAGGTTCGTTTCGGTGTGGCGCGTCGAAAAAGGAGCACTGTTGCGAACGGGCCTGATCGCCCGCGAACACGTAGGCTGGCAAGAGGCGTTGCTACGGCTGATGGAATCGAACGCTTTCGATCATGGCGCCGGGGCACCAGGCGGTTGATCATGCGGGTTGGCCGCGGTGGGCCAAAAGAAGACGCGTTCTGGCCTGGAGAAGGGCGACAACGTCGCCAGCCATGACGTAGCTCGCGTACTCATCGCGCTCCGTCTCCGTGAGCTCTCCCTCGTTACACTTTCCGGCCAGTTCGGCGATCCGCGATTGGGCCTCACGATCGGCCGTAAGACCGATCAGCTTGCGCGCGGCCTCGTCGTTGAGCGAGGAACAAACAGGTTCAAGCAGGCGTTCAATGACGCGGCTGGCAGCTTTATTTTGCATGTTGAAATTATAACCGAAATTCGCCGAATGCCAACGGTTGGATTGGAAATTCCACGAATTCCACCGATTGGGCGAGTAGCCAATCGCGCGGGAAATCTCTATGCTCAAGGTTTTTCCCGCCTTCCGGAACGAGAACGCGTGCCATTCCGACTCGAAAGCCCATTCCAGCCGGCCGGCGACCAACCCCAGGCCATCGAGGCCCTGACGGCCGGCTTGCGCGAGGGCCGAAAACAGCAGGTGCTGATGGGCGTCACCGGGTCGGGCAAGACGTTCACGATGGCCAACGTCATCCAGAACATCCAGAAGCCCACGCTCGTGCTCTCGCACAACAAAACGCTGGCCGCCCAACTCTATAGCGAGTTCAAGGCATTCTTCCCCCACAACGCGGTGCGTTACTTCGTCTCCTACTACGACTATTACCAACCCGAAGCCTACATTCCGCAGCGCGACATCTACATCGAAAAAGACGCCTCGATCAACCAGGAAATCGACCGCCTGCGGCTGGCCTCGACCAGCGCCCTGGTCAGCCGCCGCGACGTGATCATCGTGGCCAGCGTCTCGTGCATCTACGGTCTCGGCTCGCCCGACGACTACAAGGCGATGGTCGTCGGCCTGCGGCGCGGACAGGCCGTCGACCGCGACGAGGCGCTCTTGAAACTGGTCGACGTGCAGTACGAGCGCAACGACGTCGAGTTCGCGCGCGGCAAGTTCCGCGTCCGCGGCGATTGCGTCGAGCTTTGGCCCTCCTACGAGGAATACGCCTGGCGAATCGAGTTCCGCGGCGACGAGGTCGAGCAACTCTCGACGATCAACCCCACCAGCGGCGAAGTCATCGAGCGGCTCGACGAGTTGTTCGTCTACCCGGCCAAGCACTTCGTCATGCCCGAGGAACGCATCGCCGCCGCCATCGACGCCATCAAGCAGGAACTCGAAGCGCGGCTCGAACAGCTCAAAGGGGCCGGCAAGCTGCTCGAAGCCCAACGGCTCAACGCGCGCACCCGCTTCGACGTCGAAATGATGCTCGAAGTCGGTTACTGTCCCGGAATCGAAAACTACAGCCGTCCCTTGAGCGGCCGTCCGCCGGGGGCCGAGCCGCAGACGCTCTACGACTATTACCCGGACGACTACCTGCTGTTCGTCGACGAGTCGCACGTCTCCGTGCCGCAGGTGCGCGGCATGTTCGCCGGCGACTTCAGCCGAAAGTCGACCTTGGTCGAGCATGGCTTCCGCTTGCCCAGCGCGCTCGACAACCGGCCGCTCAAATTCGAGGAGTGGGAGCGGCGCATCAAGCAGGCCGTTTTCGTGTCGGCCACGCCCGGACCGTACGAATTGCAAAAGACCGGCGGCGAGGTGGTCGAGCAGGTGATCCGCCCCACCGGCTTGCTCGACCCGGTGATCGAAGTCAGCCCGGCCCGCGGCCAGGTGCCGCACCTGCTCGAACAAATTCGCCGCCGCGCCGCGGCGGGCGAGCGGACCCTGGTGACGACGCTCACCAAGCGGCTCGCCGAGGACCTCTCCCATTACCTGGCGGAGCAGGGAATCAAGTGCAAGTGGCTGCACAGCGAACTCGACGCCTTCGAGCGGGTCGACCTGTTGCGCGACCTGCGCGAGGGGCGCTTCGAGGCCCTGGTGGGCGTGAATCTGCTGCGCGAAGGGCTCGACTTGCCCGAAGTCTCGCTGGTGGCGATCCTCGACGCCGACAAGGAGGGCTTCCTGCGGAGCGAAACCTCGCTGATGCAGACGATCGGCCGCGCCGCGCGCAACGTCAACGCCAAGGTCATGCTCTACGGCGACAGGGTGACCGACTCGATGCGGCGCGCGATCGAGGAGACCGATCGCCGCCGGGCGACGCAGGAGCGCTACAACCGCGAGCACGGCATCACGCCCGAGACGATCCGCAAGGGCATCAGGGCCGGTATCGAGTCGGAGGCCGAGGCGCACGCCAAGGCGAACGCCGCCGTCGGCCGAAACGACGAAGCCGTTTACATCACCGAGGAGTACGTGGCCGAGTTGGAGGCGGAAATGCTCGCCGCGGCCGACGCTTTGGAGTTCGAGCGCGCCGCCACGCTGCGCGACCGGATCGAGCAGATGCGCGAGAGCATCGGAAAAAAAGTCGACGAAGTCGAGCTGCGCGCGGCGAGCAAGGAAACGCGCGGCCGGCGCCGCAAGGGCGCGGCGCGGATACCGCGGCCGAAAAGAACGTAGGTTAGGCTTCTCGAAAGGCCCTTGTCGCGGATCCCGTCCGATTGTAAATTAGCGTATTAGCTTGCACCGGCCGTCGGCGGCCAAGCGGCGCGCCGGCGGCCAACCAGTCGGCGATTTGACGAGGAGCACGGGTCATGAAAAAGGGCATTCACCCCAAGTACGTCGATACGACCGTCAAGTGCGGTTGTGGCAATTCGTTCAAGACCCGCGGCACGATTGCCGAGTTGAAGGTGGATATCTGCAATGCCTGCCACCCGTTTTACACGGGCAAGCTGAAATACGTCGATACGGCCGGCCGGATCGAGAAGTTCAAGACCAAGTTCGCCGGCGCGGGTTACGCAAGCCTGAAGCGCGACAAGAAGGCCGCCAAGACCGCCGCCAGCGAGCCTGCCGCCGCGGCGCCGGCCGAGTCGTAGCCGCCGCTCGCGGTCGAGAATGAGACATTCACGGTGGCTGGGGCAGAGCCTAAGCGATGCCCCGGTCGCTATCGAGCCGGGGCATCGCTTGCGCTCTGCCACCAGCCACCACGTTTTCGTGACAAAATGTCTGATTGTCGGCCGCGTGAAGTATATCGTCTGCCGCCGGGCATCTCATTTACCATCCAGGCAAGCTGGATCCGGTCGGAGGCACCCAACGCCCTTGAGGCAACGCCATGCGCGAACGATTGGATCAGAAACTGGCCCGTTTCGAGGAACTCGAACGGCAACTCCTCGACCCCGCCGTGCTGAGCAACTCGGCCCAGGTGGCCGCCGTCGCGCGCGAGCGCGGCTCGCTGGCCAAGCTCGCCACCCAGTACCGCCGCTTCAAAAAGCTCAATACCCAGATCTCGGATGCCTTGGCGATGGTCGCCGGCCACGACCCCGACATGCGCGAACTGGCCCAGGCCGAACTGCCCGAACTCAAGGCCGAACGCGAGAAATACTGGAACGAGCTGTTGGACCTGACCGTCGGCGGCGAAGACGCCAACCGGGGCCGTTGCGTCATGGAAATCCGCGCCGGCACCGGCGGCGACGAAGCCGCCCTCTTCGCGCGCGACTTGTACGACATGTACAAGCACTACGCGGAGTCGAAACGCTGGAAAATGGAAGTCCTCGATCTGCACCCCACCGAGCTGGGCGGTTTCAAGGAGCTCATCCTGGGCATCGAGGGGGAAGGGGTGTACCGCGAGCTGCAATACGAGAGCGGTGTCCACCGCGTGCAGCGCGTGCCCGAAACCGAGGCCAAGGGCCGAATCCACACGTCGACCGCCACCGTGGCGGTGATGCCCGAGCCGGAGGATGTGGAGGTGGACGTCAAGCCCGACGATTACCGGCTCGACTTGTTCTGCGCCAGCGGCCCCGGCGGCCAGCATGTGAACAAGACCGCCTCAGCCGTCCGGCTGACGCACCACGAGACGGGGCTCGTCGTGCAGTGCCAAGACGAAAAGAGCCAGCACAAGAACAAGGCCAAGGCCCTGCGCGTGCTGAAAACGCGGATCTACGAGCGGAAACGGGCCGAGGAACACGCCAAGCGGGCACTGGACCGCAAAACACAGGTCGGCACCGGCGAGCGCAGCGAGAAAATCCGCACCTACAACTTCCCGGAAAACCGCGTGACCCACCACCGCATCAACCTGACGCTGCACCGGCTCGACCAGATCATGGCCGGCCACCTTGAACTGGTGCTCGAACCCTTGATCGAGGAGGATCGCCAGCAGCAACGCTCGTCGATGGGGACGGTTGAGTGAGAGGCTACCCGTCCGCGATCTTGACGACCACCACGGTGATGTCGTCGTGTTGCGGTTCGCCCTGAGCGAAGGCGCGGGCCGCCAGCAGGAGCCGCTCCACAATCTTTCCGGCCGATTCCGTTCGATGGGCTCGGATCGTCTCGAAACAATTCGTATTTCCGAACAGCCACTCGCCATTCGCGGCGGTCGTTTCCGTCAAGCCGTCGGTCAACAACAGCACGATATCGCCCGGATCGAGCGGCACGGTCACGCTGGCGAGTCCTTGGATCTCGTCCATCATACCCAAGGGAATCGACTGGGTTTCCAGGCTGACGTCCGTTCCGTCGGCGCGGACCAACAAGGCGGGATGCCCCGCGGACAGGTACGTCAGCGACCGTTCGTCGCGATGGAATTTGCCGAACATCAAGGTGGCGAACTCGCCTTCCATCATGTCTTCGCACAACAGGCCGTTGACGATCTTGGCCAGGTCTCCGAGGTCGGGATGGAGGCTCCAGAGTGCCCGCGTGTAGGCGCGAATTTCCGCCGCCAACAGCGCCGCGCCAAGGCCGTGGCCGGAGACGTCGCCGACCACGATTCCCAGTTCGTCGCGGATGATCGGCAGGTAATCGAAGAAGTCGCCGCTGGTCGCTTGGGCGGGCAAGTAGGCGCCGGCGATGTCGAAGCCCGCGAATGCGGGCGCTCGCGCGGGGATGAGCTTCTGCTGGATGTCGTGCGCGGCGCGCAGCGATGCCTCCAATTCGCGCCGCTTCGACTTTTCCTTCCGAAACGCGGTTTGAATCCGTACGCGGGCTGCATCGCGCTTGCGCTTGCGGGCATGCTTCTGCATCGCCATGCGCACGGCACGGTCGAGCACGTCCGGCGTGAAGCCGTTCTTGCTGCAATAATCCTGGGCGCCGGCTCTCATGGTGGCGACCGCGATCGCCTCGTCCCCTTGACCGGTCATCATGACGACGGGAAACCGCCGATGCAACGTCGCCAATAGTTACATGCTGTTCGCGCCGTCCATGTGGTAATCCAAAAGCACGCAGTCGGGTTGGTCGGCAGCGATGAGCCGCAGCGCGTCGTCGCGGGTTCCCGCTTCCCATACGACGTAGCCGCCGCTCAAGGCGCGCTGCACCGCGCGACGGTCCACTTCGTCATCATCCACGACGAGAATGCGCGTTGGGGCGTTCGTATTCATAGGGTCTCCAGTCGAGTGGATTCATCCCGGCCCAGCGGCCAGGTAAAGTGGAACGCGGCGCCGCCGCCCGGCGCGGAGTCTATTCCAACGGTCCCGCCCTGACTTTCAACGATCTTCTTGACCAGGGCCAGTCCCATTCCACTGCCCTCAGCCTGATCGCGCGGTTTCAGGGTCTGGAACAACTGGAAGGCCCGCTCGTGAAATTCCGGAGCGATTCCCGGCCCATCGTCCCGGACGACGAACTCGACGAACTCGCCTCGTTCGGTGGCCGAAATGTTCACTTCGCCATCTTGGCGGTGGTGATGTTCGAGGGCAGGTTGCGGAACACCTGTTCCAAAGGGGCCTTGTAGGTCGCCAGCGTCGGCAAGTCGGCGCTGGTCACGGTGAAGCCGGCGGGCGGCGCGAACCAAGCGACCACGTCGCGCACCAGCACGGCCGTATCGACCGCTTCCCGTTGGTGCTGGATGCGGCCTGCGCGCGCATAGGCCAGCAGATCGTCGAGCAGGCGCTGCATGCGGCCGATCCGTTCCCGCATCAAAGCCAGGTCGCGCCGCGACGTCTCGGGCAACAGCCGCCCGGCGTCCTCGGCAATCCAGCGGGCCAGGTTGTCCACCGCCCGCAAGGGGGCTTTCAAATCGTGCGAGGCGGAATAGGCGAACTGATCCAGATCGCGGTTGCTCCGCTCCAGGTCTGCGGCATAACGGGCGATCACCTCCTGCGTCCGCTTCCGCTCGGCTATTTCCGCTTCGAGCCGCTGGTTGATCGTCGCCAACCCAGGGAGCGCGAGCGCTTTCGGCACGATTCGTAGCAACCCAATCACCATGCCCACGGAGACCAGCGCGGTCAACACCTTGACCAGTCCCGAAAAGCGATACCACGGATGCCAGAACAGGGTCGCGTTCATCAGATGCACTGAGCCGCGCAGAAGAAGGAACGCCGCGAGCAACCAGAAGATCGGCAAAAACGGCACGTCGGGGCGACGGCGCGCGAAATATGCCAGCACGCACGCCATGGCGGCGTAGGTGCAGAAGATGGTGATATCCGCCACGATGTGCGTCCAGCCGTGAATGTCCGACCAATTCTCGCCGCCCCAGCGCGATTGGAAATCGGTCGTGTCGAAGAGTTCACGAACGAACTTGAACATCAGGGTCACCTATCACAGCGGAAAGGCCCACGGCGGACGGAGCGTGGGCGCGTTCCAACGGTCGGATCGGTAGAGCCAGAGTGTTATTTTGACCGCCGAACATGCTTGCATCAATAGGCCAAACAGCCTACAACCATGGGTGGTTGCATCCACCGAGATTGGGGTCCAGCAAGAAAAGGTTCCCAACATGGCCGCCAAGCTGGTGCTGTTGAATCAACCTCGCTGTTTGCCCGTGGGCACGTTTAACCTGACCGATGGCACGTTGACTTGCGGCCGGTCGTCGACATGCCTTTTTCACGTCCCGCACCCCAGCGTTTCGCGGTGGCACGCGGAGATTGCCGTCGTCGGTGCGCGGGTGACGGCGACAGCCGCAACGGCACGTTCGTCGATGGCGAGCGCGTGGGCACGGCCAACTTGCAGTTGGGACAAACTCTGCGACTGGGGAAGGTGGTGTCGTTCGTGCTCGCGGACACGCCGCCGGACGATGACGGATTGGAATCCGATCTCGAAACGGCCATCGAAACGGCAAGCGGGGGCGACGGTCCGGCTTTGGCCGCAATCGACTTGCACATGCTCGGCCTATCGGCTGCGCAAGGCGTCGTGCTCGAACTCGCCCTGAAAGGCCTGGCCGAGAAGCAGATCGCGCGCCGGCTTCACATCAGCCCCAAGACGGTTCACAACCACCTCGGCCAAATCTACCATGTCGTGGGAGTGCATTCGCGCTCGGAGTTGCTCGCGCGGCTACTGAGGGGGAGCTGACCGCGGCCCGATCATGGGAAGCCCCCGATCATGGGAAGCTGGCGTGCGGCAGGCCAAGCCGAAAGCGAATGAGGTCGTAGTCGCGCAGCGGCGCGAACACGTCGGGCTCGTGGAGCGGCCAGAGACCGCACGGCCGCGCGTTGGAGCCGGACGCGATCAGGATGGCGTTGACGGCGCGCCGCGCCGCTTCGTTGGCGCCCTCCATCGTCGCCAAGTCGGTTTCGGTGCGAATGTAATCGGACGCCAGGAAGAGATTCGGTATCTCGACGGCCGCTTCGGGGCGATACTGCCAGGAATTCGCCAAATTCACCAGCAAGGGCTCGCGGTTCTCGTCGTTGGGTGGGGAATTGCGCGGAAAGGTGATGTCGGGGTCAAGGTGCCAGCCAACCAAATGGGCATCCTCCAGCACCGTCCGCCCCGGCCGGTTGAGGTGGGCCTTGAGTTGCGCCCACACTTCGTCCTTGATTTGCTGGGCGGTGCATTGGTGGGCCGGCAGGTGGACGACTTGGTTGCCCGGCGCGAACCAGTCGGAAATGTCGACCGAGAGGATGCCGCGAACGGTTCCGTCGCCGTACTGGGCCAGGTCGACGCCGGGCCAGAACGGGTGCTGAGAGATCGAGGTCAAGGCCCAGGCCGAGTCGAGATAGATGGCATGTCCCCGGTCCAGAGGGACATCGCGGTTCAAATAGAATTGGATGCCATTCATCCACTCGGTGTGCAGACGGGCCAGTTGAGCGAGCGAGGGCGCCGCGGCCGCCATGACCGGGGACACCAGCGGCGACATCACCTCGACCGGCACGGCAAACACGTAGTAATCTCCCACGACCGTCCGCACCTGGTCGGCCACGAGCACGTCGACGCCGTTGACGCTCGCGCCGTTGAAATGAATCCGCCGCACTTCGGCGTCCAGCGCGAGCGCGACGCCGCGGCCGGTAAGATACCGCGCCCAGGGATCGATCCAGACGTCGTTGGTGGGACCGTTGAGCACGCGGTCGGCTTCGCCTCCCGTGAGGCCGCTGAGGATCAACTGCAGCAGGATGTCGCCCACGGTTCGCGTGCTCGCCACCTCGGCCCTCATGGCCACCAGCGAGCGCGTGAGTCCTTGCCCCAGGATTTTCTGGTACGCGGCCGACATGTCGTCGGCATCGATGAACTTCCACCAAGCAAGTTTTTCGTACTCGGCCAGCCGGCGCTCCTGGCAGGAAGTGAGGATCACCAGAAGCCGTTCAAAGAAAAAGTCGGCTTCCACCCTGGGAACGCCGGTATGGGCATGCGCGATTTCCCGAACGGCTTCGATCCAATCCTGGAGCGTTTGCGGGCGTTGGACAGGCAACAAGATCGGGTCGGCCCGCTCCTGAAACATCTCGGCCTGCGTGGCGGCCACCAGATTGCCGAAAACGCCCTGCGCGTTGCCTGGAAATGGTATCCGCCGCATGGTATCGGGCAGGTGCTTGTAGAAGCCCGGAAAGAAGCGAAACCCATGCTCGCCGGGCAGGTTCTTGCGGCCCGCGATACCGGAGTTGGGCTGATCCATGCTGCGGGCCTTCCCCCCCCAGATGGCATGACGGCGCTCGTAGACTTCAACTTGGAAACCGCGCTCGACCAATTCGTGAGCGGCGCTGAGGCCGGCGACTCCCCCGCCCAGAACGATGACTTTAGCCATGATGTGGATCTCCGGCAAGGTAGCGACCGGGGCATCGCTAACGCTCTGCCCCAGCCACCATGAATGTCTCATTCTCGACCGCGCGAAGTCTACACCGGGCGGCGGGACAAAACCCGCCGCCCGTTGGTCACAACCTGTTATCAAGGCTCGGGGCGAAAAGCGCCGCGATCCGCTCGGGCCGCGCGATCTTTTCTTGTCGCATCCACGCGGACGCCTGGCCCATCAGTTCGTCGCCGGTCTCTCCGCCCATGAGCCGGCCGCGTCGGAAGCGGGCTGCCGCGGCATACATGCCCAATCCATCATTCTCCAACAGCGACACGGCCGTCGCCAGTAGGTCGGCCGCCTTGGCGGCTTGGCCCGCGCGTGCCGCCAGCGTCGCGCGGATCGTCATGGCCAGGGGACGGCAGTACCGCGGCCGTTCTCGGTCCAATCGCCGCGCGTCGCGGATCGCTTCACGCACCAGCGCGGCCCTGTCGGCGCTCGCCGTCCGCGGATCGTCCGCCGCCGCCAGCGCGCAGATTGCCCGAAGGTGCCGCATGAAGATCCGCACGCATTCGACCTCGAGCAGATAGGAGGCTTTCAGCGACGGCCACTTCCGAATGAGATTCCGCCAGGCGGCGCTGGGCCGGCCCCGATAAAGATCGATGTAGGTGTGGGCGGAAAGCGTCGTGAAGTGCTGCACGTGAAAGTCTTGCTGCGACCAGGCGCCCATGACGCCGCTCACGGCCTCGGCGGCGGCCTCGGGGTCGTCTTGCGACAGGAAGATGAACGGACCGCCAAACGTCGTCAAGTTGGCCGCCGCCAAGCGGTCGCCGCGCTGCCGGGCATCGCTCACCAGCCGCGGAAAGCGGTCCTGAATCTCTCCGAACCGCCCCAGCCAGAACAGCGACCAGTAGGCAAACGTCCGCGACGTATCGAGTTCCCAGGTCACGCCGGTGCAACGCTCGGTAAAGACGGTGGCGGCTCGGTCGCACACTTCGTGGGCTTCCCGCCAGTCGCCGAAAAAGAACGCGGAAACGCCGCGTCCCAGCACGGTCATACCCGCGGCGTGCGGATGGCCCAGCCGTTCGGCGAGTTTTCCGGCGGCGTCCAGCATCCGCCCGGCGCGCGTCCGCCCGGCCACTCCGCCCATCGCCACATGTGTCGCCTCCCAGGCCAGCGAGCGGGCGATCCGGTAGGGTTCGCCGGTGCGCAGTGCGAGCAGCAGATTCCGTGTCTGAAAGTCGGCCCCGCGGATCGTGTCGATCATCGTCAGCCCGACCGCGACCGACCAGGTGACGTCGACGCGCGTCCGCGGGGCGGCGGGCAGTTCCTTCTCGCTCCGCTCGCGATACCGAATGCCGCGCAGCCGCAGCCGGCAGCGGTTGAGAAGCAACGACCCCAGCGCTCGACTGCGGCTGCGGGGCAGCCGGATTCCGAGGCGTTGAAGCACGCCGGTCAACGCCTCGCGCCCGGCGTCGATATCGCCGGCGACGCAGAACTGGTAGCCCGCCTGCCCACGCAACGCCAGCGCCTCGTGCGGCGCGGCGTCGGCGGCCGCCGCCAGGAACTGCCGCGCCGCCTCGGCGCCACGCCCGGCGTTGGCCAGCGCCTCGGCCAACTTGCGAAGCATCCCGCAGCGCTCGGCGCCCGTGGCCGGCTTCAATTCAAGCGATTTGCGATAGAGCTCCGCCGCGTGGTCGAACGCGAGCGCCGTGGCCGCTTCGTCGGCGGCTGTGGCGTAATATCGGCCCGCCACCTCGGCCTGGCCCGCTCCCTCGAAATGAATGGCCAGGATTCTCGGATCGGGCTCTTGGCCCGCCTGCAACACGGTGGCCAGAGTGCGATGGCGGTCTTCAAGCGACTTCGGCGAGAGACTGGCCACGACGGTCTCGCGGATGCAGTCATGATAGGGAGCCAGCAGTTCGTCGCCTCCGCCGGTCACGCGGATGAACCGGTCGGTTCGCAGGCGCGCGAGCACCGAGAGCGGCTCGTGGATCGCCGCGGCGGCGAAGGCGTCGCTCGGCCGCAACGGCCGCCCGGCCACCGACAGGATTTCCAGCACCGCCCGCTCATCCGGGGGCAGGCGATCGATGCGCTGCCGCAGCGCGTCGTCGAGTCGAACGCGCGCGGCGGAATCGGCAATCTCGCTCTGGGGCGCCTGCCGGATGCCGTCGCGAACATGCTGCGCCAGCTCGCAGACCAAGTAGGGATTGCCTTGCGATTCGGGCGCGATCTCCTCCGCCAGGGCAACCGCGGCGCGGTCGTCACGTTCGAGCAGCCGCAAGGCCAGGTCGATGCACTCCTCGCGCGTCAGCGGCGACAGCGACACGAATGTCCGCGAGACGGCGTGCTCGCCGGCGCCGGCCGTCTGAACCAACCGTTGCAGGCATGCGCTGCGATGGACGTCCTCGCTGCGGTACGTGGCAATCAGCAACAACAAGGGCGGATCTGGAGGCTGCAGCAACTCGTTCAGCAAGTTCGCACTATCGACGTCGCCCCATTGCAGGTCGTCGATCACCAGCACCAAGGGCCGCCGTTCGCCAACGCGCGCCAGCAGTTCGCGCAGCGCGGCGAAAGCGCGCCGCCGCAGTTCGCGCTGGTCCGGCACTTCGGCGCGTCGCGCGGACGTTTGCCCCTGTGCCAACACGCGCTCGACCACCGGAAAAATCCTGGCGAGGGCCAAAACGTCGCGCGGCAAGAGGCCCGCCGCATCGAGTTTTGGCAACGAATCGAGGTAATGCGTCAAGGCGTCGATCAGGCCATCGAACGCCTTGAAGGGCACCGATTCCTGTTCGTAGCAGCGGCCGGAAAGAATGACGGGCTGAGCGTCGCGTGGCAATTCATCGAGAAAGCGGTGGACCAGCGCGCTTTTGCCCACGCCCGACTCACCCTGAATCAAAACCAGCAGGCTCCGGCCGTCGCGCAGACCGGCATAGGCCCGCGCCAATTCGTTCAGTGGTTGCCGGCGTCCGATGAACTGTGAAACGGACGTCGGGCGGGCACGATCGGCCGGCGTGGTCGCCGCGGGCGTGGGACCGGCCGCGAGCCCGTGGCGCAGAATGGTCTGGGCATCGGGACGCGCCTCGGGCACTCGGCACAGCAGGTCCATGCAGAGCCGGTTCAGGTCGGCCGGGGTGCCGGGCAAGAGCGACTTGGGGTCGGGCGGATCGCCCTGTTTCTTGGCCCGCATCACCTGCGGCTTCGAGCCCAGGAAGGGATGCCACCCGGTCAGCACTTCGTAGAGCATGGTGCCGACGTTGTACCAATCGCTCGCCGGGGTGAGCGGCCGGCCTTCGACCTGTTCGGGCGACATATAGGCCACCGTCCCGGCGAAGTCCGAGCCACCGACCGGCTCGCCGTGCCGCGGCTGCAACTCGGCCGCCAGGCCGAAATCCAACAGCACCACCCGCCCTTCCGGCGTGACCAGAACATTCGATGGTTTGATGTCGCGGTGGAGGATGCCCGCGCCGTGCAGCCGCTGAAGGCCATCGACAAGCTGCCGCAGGGCCGACCGCAGGCGGTTCACTTGCCATTCGGTCAACCCCGAGCGCACCCGCTGCCCGGCCTGCTCCTCGTCCCCAAGCGTTCGATCGTCACAGGTGTCGCCTTCGATGATGTTCGGCGTGGCTTCGCATGTCGTCGGAAGCCGAACATCGGTCGCCCCAACGGGCCGGGGCGCCGGTGGCGCGTGGCGGACGTAGCTGAAAAAGTCGACGCCATCCACCAGTTCCATTGTGAAAAACCACTGATCGCGGTCGACGAACAGCTCAAACAGGGCGGCCAGGTTGGGGTGGGTCACATCGGCCAGCGTGCGGAATTCCTGCTTGAACCGAAGGAGGCCCGACGGGTCGGCTTTCGGCAGGAACTTCAGCGCCACATGCGTGTCGCGTTCGCGGTCCAAAGCCTGATAGACCACCCCCATGCCCCCGGCCCCGATCCGCCGGATGACTTCAAAGCGATTCGTTCCCTGGAATTCGGCGGTGGTGGAAGCAGGCATCGAGGCACCGATCCGCGGCCGGGTGCGGTATAACGGTAACATATCTTGACCATTCCGAACTACCAGCCGCGATTGTACCCCCTCGGCCACCCAATGCAACAATCCCCAACAATCCCAACAATCCCCAACAATCCCCTTGAGAAGCATTCCATGCGCAGTGAAAAAGAAAAGATGCTGGCTGGGGAACTCTACGATCCCTTCGACGCGGAGTTGGTTCAAGCCAGAGAGCGTGCCAGAGACTCATGCCAGGCCTTGAATGCGACCCGCGAGAAAGACCAGCAGGCTCGCCGCCGAATCCTGATGGAACTCTTCGGGAAGGGCGGGGAGTCGGTCTGGATGCAGCCTCCGTTCTTTTGCGATTATGGGTCGAACATCGTGTTGGGGGAGCGTGTTTTCTTCAACTTCAACTGCGTCGTTCTCGACGTGTGCTTGGTAACGATTGGAGACTTCGCCCTATTCGGGCCCGCGGTCCAAATCGACACCGCGACCCATCCGATGAACGCCGAACTGCGCCGGCAGCGGGAATTCGGCAAGCCCATCGAAATCGGCTCGGATGTGTGGGTCGGGGGTGGAGCGATCATCTGTCCCGGAGTGAAGATCGGCTCGAAAACCGTCATCGGGGCCGGGAGCGTGGTGACGAGGGACATCCCGGACGGGGTGTTCGCCGCTGGCAATCCGTGCCGGGTGATACGGTTCGATGCCGGAACGTGTTGACCCTTGCCAGCTCGTGCGATATGTTTTTGGGAAGGCTACTAGCCCGTATGATTCATGGTCCCGTAGCTGGCTTCGCAAGAAGTCAGGCCGTGGACGCGAGTTACGCCGGAATTCTTGCGAATTCCGCTACAGTACAGTGCGCGAGTTCCTCCCCGGACCATGAATCATCCGGGCTTAAGGTTGATGGAAGCGATGGTTCCCGAAGTCCGAGTCACGATCCCGCGGGCCCTGCGGTGGCTGTGCGGCGACGATGCGCCGTTACGCGACGCGGAGCTTCGCATGGTGGCGCGCGACGTCCGCGAGTTGCTCGCGGAGCTCGCGCGGCGGCATCCGCAAGTGCATGTACGCCTGTGCGACGAGCGTGGTGAGCCGCGGCCGCACATCAACGTGTTCGTCAACGACTACCATGTCCGGGCGCGGGCCGGGCTGGATACCCCGTTGACGGCGGGCGACCTGGTCACGATCCTGCCCGCCGTCTCTGGAGGTTGAACGATGACGAGTCGAGTGCTGGTTGCCGTCGGAACGAAAAAGGGCCTGTTCGTGCTCGAAGGCGCCCCCGGCGCGAAACGGCTTGAGTTGCGCGGCCCGTTCTTCGCCGGGGCGCCGATGAACACGGTGCTGATTGATCGTCGTTCGAAGACGCCGAAGCTTGTCGCGGTGCCGAGCTCGCCCTGGTTCGGCACCACGGTTCAGGTGAGCAAGGATCTCGGCAAGAAATTCAAGCCGACGAAGTCGGCGCCCGCGTTCGCCGCGGACGATGGACGCACCCTGAAGAACATCTGGTCGTTGGCCGCGGGTGGTGATTCGACCGACTACCTGTGCGGGGTCGAGCCCGCGGCGCTGTTCCGCAGCGGCGACGGCGGCGACACCTGGGAAAAGGTGGCCGGCATCACCGACCACGCGCACGCGCGGCAGTGGCAGCCCGGCTTCGGCGGCCTCTGCCTGCACACCATCCTCCTCCACGGCGGCGCGCTGCACCTCGGCATTTCGACCGGCGGACATTACGCCAGCCGCGACGGCGAAAAAACCTTCGCGCCGGAGAACTCCGGCGTGGGCGCCGGCTTCCAGCCCAACCGCTTCCCCGAGTTCGGCCAGTGCGTGCATAAGATCGCGGCGCATCCTGATCGCCCGGAGCGGCTCTACATGCAGAACCACGGCGGTTTTGAGGACGACGCGACGCTCGGCGTGCTGCGAAGCGACGACGGCGGCCGGAGCTGGAAGAGCATCGCCAAGGGGCTGCCGAGCGACTTCGGCTTCCCGGTCGCGGTGCATCCGCACGATCCAGACGTGGTGTACGTCGCCCCGCTTGAGCCCGCCACGCGCACCTGCCCTGGAGCGCGGCCCGCGGTGTGGCGCAGCGAAAACGCGGGCGAGAAATGGCGGAAACTGAACGACGGCCTGCCGAAGAAGGACGCCTGGTGTACGGTGCTGCGCGACGCGATGGACCTCGACGACGGCCGCCGGCCCTCGGTCTGGTTCGGCACGACCACCGGCCAGCTTTGGCGCGGTCGCGACGGCGGCGACTCCTTCGAATGCGTCGCCGCCTCGCTGCCGCCGATCCACTGCGTGAAAGCCGCCGTCGTTTAGTACCCCGACCCCCCACTTGCGGAGACACTCCCGTGCCACGACCGTCGCTTGTCAAGTTGTTCGCGTTGCTCGTTCTTTTCGCCGACGTGGCCGGTGCCGCGCCACGCAAGCCCGCCGCCAAACCGAGTGGCAAAGTGAAAATGCCCGCGACCGAACTCAAGTATCCCGACGCCCGCCAAAGTGACCAGACCGATGATTACCACGGCACCCAAGTACCCGACCCCTATCGCTGGTTGGAAGACTCCGACAGCGAGGAAACACGGGCCTGGATCGATGCCGAGAACAAGCTGACGTTCGGCTTCCTGGAGGCGATACCCCAGCGCGAGGCGATCCGCGAGCGGCTGACCAAGCTTTGGGACTTCGAGAAGTTCGGCACCCCCTCGGTCCATGGCGGAAGGTACTTCTATAGCCGCAACGATGGCTTGCAAAACCAGAGCGTCCTCTATTGGGCGCCTGCGCTTTCGGCCGAGCCGCGGCGGTTGCTCGACCCCAACGCGTTCTCCGACGAGGGCACCGTGGCTCTGACCGGCACGGCCGTCAGCGACGACGGCAAGCTGCTGGCCTACGGACTGGCCTCGGCCGGCAGCGATTGGCAAGAGTGGCGCGTGCGCGACGTGGAAACCGGCAAGGATCTCGAAGATCACCTCAAGTGGGTCAAGTTCTCCGGCGCGTCGTGGACGCCCGACGGCAAGGGCTTTTACTATAGCCGCTATGACGAACCCAAGGCCGACGAGCAACTCACCGGTCAGAACTATTATCAGAAACTCTTTTGGCACGAGCTGGGCACGCCGCAAACGGACGATCGGCTGGTTTACGAGCGGCGCGACGAAAAGGAGTGGGGCTTCGGCGGCCAGGTGACGGAAGACGGCCATTACCTGATCATCAGCGTTTGGCACGGCACCGAGCGCAAGAACCAGCTCTTCTATCTCGACCTGACCCAAGACGACGCCGAGGTGATCGAACTGATCCAGGGCTTCGTGGCCCGCTACGACTTTTTGGGCAACGATGGCCCGGTTTTCTGGCTCCGCACCGATCTCGACGCTCCGCGCAACCGCGTGATCGCCGTCGACGTCAACAAGCCCGGCGAGGCCGACTGGAAAGAGATCATCCCGGAGGCCGACGACGTGCTGGAAGGCGTTGGGCTGGTGGGCGAGGAGTTCTTCGCCTCCTATCTGCATGATGCCCACAGCCGGGTGCGGCGGTTTGACTTGGAGGGTGAGAGCCTGGGCGAGGTCGAGTTGCCCGGCATCGGCACGGCCGTCGGCTTCGGCGGCCGGCGCGACGACAAGGAAACATTCTACTCCTTTACCAGCTTCACCGAGCCGACCACGATCTACCGTTACGACGTTGCCGCGGCCGAAAGCGCGGTGTTCCGACGCCCCAAGGTCGATTTCGACCCCGACGATTACGAGACGAGCCAGGTGTTCTATTCCAGCAAGGACGGCACGCGGGTGCCGATGTTCATAACGCGCCGCAAAGGGCTGAAGCTCGACGGAACGAACCCGACCTATCTCTATGCCTACGGCGGGTTCGACATCTCGTTGACGCCCGGCTTTTCGATCGGTCGCGTCGCATGGCTTGAAATGGGGGGCGTGTTCGCCATGCCGAACCTGCGTGGCGGGGGCGAGTACGGCCGCGACTGGCACGAGGCCGGCATGAAGGAGAAGAAGCAGAACGTGTTCGACGATTTCATCGCGGCGGCGGAATGGCTCATTGACGAGGGGTACACGTCGCGCGAGAAGCTGGCCATCAGCGGCCGCAGCAACGGCGGCCTGCTGGTCGGCGCCTGCCTCACCCAGCGGCCCGATTTGTACGGCGCCGCGCTGCCGGGCGTGGGCGTCATGGACATGCTGCGGTTCCACAAGTTCACGATCGGCTGGGCTTGGGCCAGCGAGTACGGCTCGTCGGACGATCCGGAGCACTTCAGCGCCTTGTTCGCCTACTCTCCGCTTCACAACATCAAGTCGGGCGTGAAATACCCGCCGACCTTGATCACCACGGCCGACCACGACGACCGGGTGGTGCCCGCCCACAGTTTCAAGTTCGCCGCCGCGCTGCAGGCCGCTCAGGCGGGGCCGGCCCCCGTTTTGATCCGCATTGAAACCAGCGCGGGCCACGGGGCGGGCACGCCCACCTCCAAGACGATCGAAGAACTGGCCGATGGTTACGCCTTCTTGCTGAAGACGCTGGGCATGGAGCCGGTGGCCGGTAGCGGCCGGTAGCGGCTAGCCCGTATGATTCATGGTCCAGGAGGAACAATCGCAGTCTGCCGTCACACTAACCCGCGGCGCAAGCTCGCCGGGTCCGCGGAGCGGCCCACGAATCGGCCCACGAATCGGGAAGGATCATTTTACGCAAAAAGCACGCTCGTTGCGCAGCAACGAACGTGCAAAAAACAAAACGGCGGCGAAGCGAAAAAAAACGACTTCCGAATACCCCATGACGTTTTTCGCAAGCCGCGTAAGCGGCATCCAATTGCCGCGCCACCCTTCGCCTTACCCCACGCTTTTTTGGATCTCTTTGGGAGGGGTTTCGGAATCGTTTTTTTTCGCGCCGCGACGATGCGGATATCGTCGGGGCAGGCGGAACACGAGCCGGGCGTGGAAAACAAAAAATGACGGAGACGACCGTCCGGGGGGCGGTGACGTCCATCGGGCGCGCTGGAGCCCGTTTAACACAACGCTTTGGCCCACGCGCCGCGGAACGTAGGCGTGAGTGTTGCGTCCAAGTAGCCGCTCAATGTGAGCTTCGATGGCGTCGTGGTCGGAGAATTCGAGCCGGAAATAATCACGAAAACGGGCAAAGACAGGATGGCAGGATGAACAGGATTGAATAAGGTATCGAGCATGGTTCCGAACCCATCCTGTCCATCCTGCGCTGAATCCAGACGCGTGCCCGATCGTCCCCCAAAAGAGCCTCTTCGTATGCTACCTCCACGATCTCGCGCCACGATTCGAGCGTGATCGTCCGGAAGGAGAGCTCGCGGTAGATCGCGCCCGCTGGGCGGTGTGCGCGGATCAGTTCTGCGTCATCGTTCGCCATCGTCGGGCCTCAGGGCGCGGCGCGGGCCATTCACAGGGACGCCCTCCAGCGCAGCTTCCGAAAAAACTGGCAAAACCGTACCTTTACCCGACGAAAGCCGTCGGCGGCGATTGACCGTTCGCGACGAACTTCATCGAGATCGAATTGACGCAGTGCCGCGTGTTCTTGGCGGTCATTCCTTCACCGAGGAAGACGTGGCCCAAGTGCCCGCCACAATGATGGCAGACGATCTCGGTGCGTTGACCGTCGGCATCCCGATGGCGATCGACGGCGCCTGGAATCTCGTCGTCGAAGCTGGGCCAGCCGCAGTGGCTGTCGAACTTATCCGCGGAGCGATAAAGCGGCGCGTTGCAGCGGCGGCAGATGAACGTGCCCGCGTCTTTCAAATCGGTGTACTCGCCGGTGAAGGGCCGTTCCGTCCCTTTGCCCACGATGACGCGAGCTTCTTCGGCCGTTAGTTCGTTGAACTCGATCCGCGGCTGATTGGAATTCATGAGTGCGACTCCTTGAGTGACGTGTTCCCCTAGTTTGACCCACGAGAGCGAAGAGGGCAAGAGATTCGTACCTCGTGTTGACCTTTGTTCGGATTGATCAAACGCTCGCGGCCCGTTACAATGCTCCTATGAACGTATTTCTCAGTCACGCTCGCAAGGATGGCACTCTGGCGCGCCAATTGGCCGATTGCCTCTCGCGCGCGGGCTTTACGATTTGGATCGCCGACGACGAAATCGTTCCCGGCGAGAACTGGGCGAAGAAGATCGGCAAAGCGCTCGACGCCGCCGAATGGATGGTCATCTTGCTGACTCCCCGAGCCCTGGAGTCCGACTCGGTTCGCCAGGACATCGAATTCGCGCTTGCATCGAGGAAACTTGAGGGCCGTGTCTTCACGGTGTTCGTGGGCCCAACGCTGCAGGCAGGCAAGGACATCCCTTGGATTCTGCTGACGCTGCCGCACCAGCAGGTCGATTCGGCCAAAGATTTTCCTGAGGTTGCGAAAGAAATCCAGACACTAGCCTCCGGTTCCAGCACCAGCCACTCGAATGCGTGAGGTCTTCCTCTCCCACGCCAGTCACGACAACGCTACCGCGCGTCGGCTGCGTGACGTGTTGGTGGCGCATGAGGTTCCGGTTTGGTTCAGTCCTCACCACATTCGTGGAGCTCAACAGTGGCACGACGAAACGATACCAGAAACGCATTATCCCGCTGCTTTTCAAGAAGTGCGATCTTCGGTCGCTCTCCTGGACTTTGCCGCAATTCCAGATGATTGATTTTACGAAAGACTACTGGGAGGGTTGCGATGAACTTCTGCGGGTATGGAACAAACGCCTGATGGATCGCGTCCGCCGATAGCACCCATCGCCCGCCGCCGTGCTTTCGGTTATATTGCCAGTCACACGCGATTATTCTATATACCATCCGCGCCATCAGGAGGCCACACCATGCCGATCCGCACATCTCGCCGTCACTTCTCGAAGCAGCTTGCCGTCGCGGCGGCGGCGGTGTCGATTCCCGCCCTAAGCGCGTCGCGCGTACTCGGAGCCAACGGCCGATTGCGCGTGGCGTCCATCGGCAGCGGCGGAAAGGGCTGGTCCGACCTGACCGCCACGGCCGCCGGCCCTTACGTTCAGATCGTGGCGCTGTGCGACATCGACGAATCGAAAGAGCACCTCGGCCGGGCCGCGGAACAGTTTCCCGATGCCAGGCGTTTCACCGATTGGCGAAAGCTCTTGGAAGAACCCAGCCAGTTCGACGCCGTCATCGTCTCCACCCCCGACCACATGCACGCCCCGATTTCGCTGGCCGCGATGCAACTCGGCAAACATGTGCAATGCCAGAAACCGCTGACGCATACCGTCTTTGAAGCCAGGCAGATGCGACTGGCCGCGAAGAAATACAACGTCGTCACGCAGATGGGCAACCAGATTCAATCGCACGAAGCCTACCGTACCGCGGTGAAACTCGTCCACGACGGGGTGATCGGGAAGGTGCGCGAAGTCCATTCCTGGCAGAGCGGCAAAATGGGCTGGATGCTCGTTGACGATCGACCGGCGGGAAGCGCGCCGATACCCGAAACGCTCCACTGGGACGATTGGCTTGGTGTCGCCCCTCCGCGTCCCTACCTGCCGACGATTTACCATCCGTTCAATTGGCGCGCCTGGCAGGATTTCTCCAACGGACAACTCGGCGATTTTGGCTGCCACATTCTGGATCCCGTTTTCATGGCGCTGAAGCTGACGGCCCCGCTCACCATCCGGGCCGATGCGCCGGCCATCAACCGCGAAGTCTGGACGAAGTGGTCGACCGTCGCCTACGAATTCCCCGGCACCGAGTTGACGGCCGGCAAGACGATCAAGGTCACCTGGTACGACGGCGAAGGAAAGTTCCCGCCGCGCGAGGCGCTCGGCCTGCCGGAAAAATACCCACTGCCCGGCTCCGGCTCGGTCTTGCTCGGCGAGCAGGGTTCGCTCGTCGTGCCTCATGTGGCGATGCCGCAATTGTTCCCGGAAGAGAAGTTCGCCGGCTTCAAAATCCCCATCGTCCCGGCGCGCGATCATTACGTCTCGTGGGCCGACGCCTGCCGGGGAGAAGACAAAACGACCTCCCACTTCGATTACTCGGGGCCGCTGAGCGAAGCCATCCTGTTGGGGACCATTGCGATCAGGCTGCCCGGGCGGGCCTTGTCGTTTGACGCCGAAAAACTCGAACTCGCCGGCTCGCCGCATGCGCGGGCATTGCTCACCAAGTCGTATCGCGCCGGCTGGCAGCCGAACTGGATTTGAATCCTCGCGACCCGTTCAGATGACCTCATGGATCGGCAGTTCGCCGGCATCGACGAGGTATTGAGGGCGGCCGTGCGTGTCGAGCGCCGTGACGGTATTCACGTCGATGCCGATGTTGTGGTAGAGCGTGGCGAACACTTCCTGGAACGTCACCGGTCGCGAGGCCGCATATTCACCCAGCCGGTTCGTGCGGCCGATCACTTGCCCGCCGCGCATTCCGCCGCCCGCCATGATCGCGCAGCTCACCTGCGGCCAGTGATCGCGGCTGGCGAACTGGTTGATCCGCGGGGTCCGGCCGAATTCGCCCCAGCAAACGACCGACACATCGCGATCGAGCCCGCGCTCGTGCAAGTCTGTGACCAGGGCCGAAAGCGCCTGGTCCAAAAGCGGCATGTCGATCCGTCCCTGCACATAGTTCATGCCGTCAGGACCGTGCCAATCCCAGCGAGTGAAGTTCATCGACACCACCCTGGCGCCGGCTTCCACCAGCCGACGCGCGATGCAGAAGTTCTCAACCATTCGCGGGGCGCCGTCGCGCTGGTAGGTCGGATCGTTCTTGCCGTAGCGCTCGACGATCCTGGGATCTTCTTTCGACAGGTCGAGGGCATCGGCCAGTCCTGACGAGGTGAGAATGCCCATGGCCTCCCGCCCGTAGGCATCCATGCCGTTCATCACGCCGCTGGAGTCGGCCTGGCGGCGGAAGTTGTCGAACGCGCGCAGCAGCCGCGTGCGGTCGCGAAGCCGGTCGAGCGTGACGCCGCCCAGCACCATGTCGTCCGCCATTTTTTGCCCCTTGTCGCCCACCAGGCGGAAGGGCGCGTGGGCGGCGCCCAGAAAGCCGCCGTCGCCCGGATTGCCCCAGGTCGCGGCGCCGGTCTTGTACATCAGCGACAAGTGCGGAGGCACGCCGGGGCGAACGTGCCCCTGGATCTTCGACGCCCAGGCGCCCATGGCGGGCCAGCCTCCGCCCGGCGCGTTGTTCGGAACGCGGCCGGTCATGCATTGATATCCGTCGTGCCCGCCGAACGCTCCGACGATGGTGCGGATGGGAATGAACTTATCCATCATCGCGGCGATGCGGGGGAACATTTCGCAGATCTCGATACCCGGCACGTTGGTCGGGATGGCCGCGAACTCGCCGCGGATGTCGGCCGGGGCCTCGGTCTTGATGTCCCACATATCCAGATGCGGTGGACCGCCAGGCAGAAACACGTTGATGATCGCCTTGTGCGACCGGCCGGCCCCGGCTTTCGCGTCAGCCGACAGCAACTGCGGCAGCGAAAGGCCGCCCAACGCCATGCCGCCGATGCTCAAGAAGCTGCGGCGACTGAGACCATCGCACAAACGGCGGCTATCTCGCGGGCCAAAAATCGTCAACATGCCACACCATCTTCCGTCAGAATTCCTGCGCAACGGGAGGGCCGGCGATCCGTGTTGCGCCATCGTTCGGAAAGCCGGTGCGAGATGGTATTATATCAACATCGGCTGATGCGTGCCAGGGCGGCATCAGCCTGTGCATCAGCCTGTTCTTGGCTGGACCTGCAATTCAAGCCGCCGCGCTCCGCGCCCAGCGCCGAGGAATTCTCGCGGCGGGGGGCTTGCACCGTCCGGCGGCGGGGATATGATGCTGGCACGCTTCGCGTCGAGAACTCTTGAGGGTTCGCGTGGCCCGGCATTCGTCCGGGCACGAAGGGGATGATTTGATGCCGTGGCACGACCTGCTCCGCGTGTACCTGCACGATCCGCCGGACAAGGCGTTATCGATCCAGAACCATCGTTCGCGCGCCGCTCGCTATGCGAGCGTCGCGTGTGACGAAGCCGTCGCGGCCGACGACTTGAAGCAGATCGGCACCAGCGACATGCTCGCCTCGGCCACCGAGCGGCTGCCGATGCCGACGGGCGACGATGACTCGCGGCGCGTCGGCCCCGCCGACGGGCTGTGCCTGATCCATCCCTTGTCGGGCAAATCGCGCGAGATCCCGAGTTCGTTGGCCATCGACGAGGCGCTGGTCGAACGGAGCATCCGCGAGATCGTCGACTCGCTACCGGGCCAGATCGAACCACAACGGTTCCTCGCCCTCTGGCGCCTTTGGCCCGAGCGATTGGCGCGCCAGCGGCCCGAGTTGGCCTGGCTGCCGGCCGACACGCGGACGCCCGATCATACGATCTGGCAGCACCTCGACGTTACGGCCGCCTTGAGCGCCGTCCAGTGGGGCGGCAACGCGGCCTTTCTCTCGTTCAGCGTCGGACCCGTGCAGTCGTTCATCGCGCAGGCCAGGACGGTGCGCGATCTGTGGACCGGCAGTATGATCCTCTCCTGGCTGGCGTTCCAGGCGATGCTGCCGATCGTCGAAGCGGTCGGCCCCACCGCGATGGTCTATCCGGCGCTGCGCGGCTCGCCGCTCTTCGATCGTTGGCTGCGAGACGAGCGACGGATCGAGGAGCCGGAGCTGCGCCACGGGGCCGACGAGCTCAAGTCGCCGTGCCTTCCCAACCGGTTCGTCGCCGTCGTGCCGTGGGGAACGGATGGCGCGAATGCGGTCGAGTTGGCCAAAGCCTGCGAAAAGGCGGCGCGCGGAGCGTGGAAACGAATTTGTGACGCGGTCCATGTCAAACTCAACGACCAGATCGAGAAACGTGTTCCCGACGATCGGCTTCGCCGCCATTGGGACCGTTTCTGGTCGTTCCAGGTCGAAGACTTCTTCGATTTTCGCACGGCGGTCCTCCCCTGGAAAGAATGTGGCGACGCGCAACTCGCCGATCTGTTGCGTGGCGGGTCGGATTTCAGCCCTGCCTTTCCCGAAGCGGCGAAAGTCCGCCAGTTGACCGAGGCCGTTCCCGTCGGCGAGCGCCCACGTTATCCGCAGAACTCCGCCGGCCAGTGGCAGCACCGCTTGGAGCTTTCGGCCCGGCTGATGGAAGCGACCAGGAGCGTGCGCCGCGTGCTCCCCTCGACCGATGCGCGCGAGGGCGAGCAGGTGCCCCCCAAGTGCAGTCTGTTGGGAAGTTATGAGCAGATGGGGCCGGCAGGCCTCGACGAATCGGCCATGTTTTGGAAGCAGGCGGTGAACCTGAAGATTGGCGGAGTGCGCCTCCGGCGGCGCGAGCGGTTGTGCGCGTTGGCACTCGTCAAACGATTTGCCGGCGCGGCGTTCCTGTGGCGCGAGTTGGGGCTTGCGGATCCTCGCGAATTGCGCTGGGACGACACGGCGACGGTCGCCGCGCGGCGCTGGTTGGAAAAAGCCGGCGTCAACCCGCGCGCGGTTCGCGAAGACGAGGACGATTGGAGCGGCCAATGGCTGCACTGGCCGGGGCAAAATGCGGAAGAGGACGAGGAGAAATGCCCCGACGGCGTTTGGGAGCAGATCCAACACGCGCGGAAAAAGCATGGAAACCCCCCGGCGTACTACGCCATCCTGGTGCTCGACGGCGATTACCTCGGCGGTTGGTTGAGGGGCGAGCGATCGCCCGCCGTCGACAAAGTCATGCACCCCAAAATGCTCGGTTACTACGGGCGGTTGCTCGAATCATTGCCGCAGGGGGACGACCATCGCGGCCGCATCGACGCGGCCTTGAAAGCCCCGCGCCATGTGGGCCCCGCGTTGCACGCCGCCATCAGCGAGGCACTGGCCAATTTCGCCCTGCACTTCGTTCCCAAGATCGTCAAAGACCACGCGGGCACGCTCATCTATTCCGGCGGCGACGACGTGTTGGCCCTGCTGCCGACGGCATCCGCGTTGGCTTGCGCCCAGGAACTGAACGCCACGTTTCGCTCGGATTGGAAGGGCGACGACCAACGCCGCGAGCGGCTGCTGATGGGCGGCAAGGCCACGCTCAGCGCCGGCCTGGCCGTGGTCCACTACAAGGAAGACCTGCGGCTGGCCTTGCAATGGGCGCGCGACGCGGAATCGGCCGCGAAGAAGGGCGGACGCGACGCGTTGCAACTGACCGTTTGCCGCCGATCCGGGGAACACGCCACGGCGATCTGCCCCTGGGAGTTTGTGCCGAAGGTCGAGCACTGGCTCGAAGCGTTTCTGGGGCAGGATGGTGTTCCAGGCGCCTCCGACCGCTGGGCCTACCACCTGCGCGCCGAGCTTGACACGCTGGTGGGTTTGAACCCCGAGGCCATGCGGGCCGAAATCCGCAGGCAGGTTCAGCGATCTGAAAAACCCACTCGCCTCCGCCTCAGCCGGCAGGGCGATCCAGAGACCGCGGCCGAAGAAATCGGCGCGGCGTTCCACGAGTACCGCCTGCTCGATGTGCCAGACGATGACGGCGGCGAGCCGCGCAGGCGGATCCAGTGCGACGGCGAAGCCCTGGGCCAGTTCATCACGCTCTGCCAATCGGCGTCGTTCTTGGCGCGGGGGAGGGACGTATGAGCGAACGAAAGGCGATCGGCCTGGTGTTGGACCCGCTCGACGTGTTGTTCTTCCGCGACGGCCGCGCCTTCGACGCCGCGGCGAGCGTCGGCGGCGGCCTGCCGCTGCCTCAGACGCTGGCCGGCGCACTCACCACGGCCCTGCTGCGGCGGCACGATTGCGATTTCGACGTTCTGGGCAAAGGCATCGGGGACGGCTGCGATTGGCCCGACGCGGTCGCGCGTGCCTGTCCGCGGGCGCCCTGGATCGCCGCGATCGGCGTTCGCGGTCCTTGGCTCGCGCGCCGCGCCGTAGCTGAATTCGCAAGAAGTCAGGCTGGCGCCGCGGCCACCTTCGGAACTCTTGCGAGTCCGGCTATGGATTTCGAACCGCTCGTGCCGGCGCCCGCCACGCTCCACCAGCTCAAGAAACGCGACGACGGACCTCTCGTCGCGCTGCGTCCGCTGGCGGCCGATGTCGTACTGCCGGGTTGGAAAGAGAGCCATCGCGGCGGCCTCCGCCCGCTCTGGAGGCGCGGCCAGGAACCTACGGAGGCGGCCCAGGGATTTCTGACGAGCCAGGGGCTGCGCGCGTTTCTTTCCGGCGGCGAGGTACATCGCGACGAATTGCTCAAGTCCGATGATCTCTACCAGTTCGACCATCGGACGGGCATTGAAATCGACGCCGACCGCCTGACCGCCACGGAATCGAAAATTTACGGCGCCCAGTTCCTCTCACTGGCCCGCAACGTCCGCTTCGCTGGACCTTCGGGCCTTGTGGTGCAGGCGTCCCGCCTGCCTGCCTCGGCTGAGCCGGCTGGAAGCCCACACCACACGCAGGCTGGAAGCCCGCTCCACACGCGCGCCGGAAGCGCTCACGGCGACAGGCGGGATCTGGCATGCGACCGGGACCATGCATACGACATCTGCTTCTACGCGGAGCTTGTTCTTCCCGCCGAGGCGCCGCCCAACGCCCTGGACGAGATCGACAGCTTGCCGTTCGGCGGCGAGGGCCGCCGCGTGGCGCTGCACCAAACCAACCTCTTCGACTGGCCCGCCGCGCCGGCCATTGGTGGCGACCAAAAACCGCTCGTTTTCCTCACGACGCCGGGTATGTTCGCCGCCGGCTGGAAGCCTCGCGTTCTCGACGGCCATCTGGTCGCGGCGGCCGTGCCCGGCGACGTGCCCGTTTCCGGCTGGGATCTGGCACGCCGCGGCCCCAAGCCGACGCGCTTCGCGGCGGCGGCGGGCAGCGTCTATTTTCTCGACCGGATTCCGTCCGACTTGCCCGACAGTCTCAGCGACGACGCGCGCGATCGCCGGCAGGGCTGGGGCTGTTACCTGAAAGGAGTGTGGAGCGATGACCAGCGCTGAGGGGCCCCAACGAACGGCCGTCTTGTTCTTGCACGCGCAAACCGCGTTGCACCCCGGCTCAGGCACCGCCTTGGGCGTGGTCGATCTGCCGGTGCAGCGCGAGCGCCACACGCAATGGCCGCTCGTGCCCGGCTCCGCCCTGAAGGGAATCCTCCGCGACCGCTGCCGCGAGCGGGCGAAGGTCAACCACGGCGGCAGCCGCAAGAAGGCCAACGAGGACGATGCCGAGCTCGTCGCCGCCTTCGGGCCGGCGACGGCCGACGCCGACAAGCACGCCGGGGCACTCGCCGTGACGGACGCGCGGATTCTGGCTTTCCCGGTTCGTTCGCTCAAGGGCGTCTTCGCCTGGGTCACTTGCCCCGCGGTGGTAGGCCGACTCGGGCGCGATCTCGTGTTGGCCCACCAAGCCGCCGCGCCGCCGATTCTGAACGTGCCGGAATCGAACACGGCCATTTGCCCGGAGCACAGCCCCTTACTCCTCGACGGCAAGCAACTGGTGCTGGAGGAATTCGACTTCACTTGCGTGGCCGACTCGGGCCCTCTGGCCGCTTGGGTGGCGGACCACGCGGCTCACGACGAGTTCACGCGCGACCGGCTGCGCAAACACCTGGTCGTGCTGCGCGACGACGATTTCACCCACTTCGTCCGCCACGCCACCGAGGTCGTCGCGCGGATCGGACTCGATTACGACAAGAAGACCGTCAAGACCGGCGCCTTGTTCTATCAGGAGTTTCTGCCGGCCGAAACTTTGTTCTACGCGCTGGTCTTCGCCAACGACAGCCGCCGCGACGGCGGGCTCCTGCGCGCCGCCGACATCCTCGGCTATCTTCGCGGCCATGTGCCCGACGGCTCGGTCTTGCAAGTCGGCGGCGACGAAACCATCGGCAAGGGGTTGTGTACGGTGCGTCTGGACTGCGGAAAGGAAGGTGGCGAATGATCTCCGGCCCCCAGCATGGTTCAATCATCCGGCGGCATCAAGATTGGAATTCTCTGCCGCGTGTGCCGAAATCTGCCATGTACTTCGGGTTTGTGGAGAGATCCCCAGGCCCCGCGACACATCCGATCCACGGCTTGGACGCCTCAAGCAACGATCCTGGCGGGATGGCGCCTTCGCCGTTCAGGAATAGTTCGAGCGCGGCGCGCACCACGTCGGACTTGCTTTGTTTTCTCTGTTTGGCCGCGCGGTCCAGGCTGGCATGCAGTCCGACCGGTAGTTTCAACGAGATCGTCTTCATGGCAGATGCGCTCGATAATACCGATCCTACTCTTATTATAATACACGAGTTCGACCGCGACAAGCCCGCCGGTGCCGCGACATCACCGTCGGTCATTGCGAGCGTCCAGGGAAAGGAAGGTGTCTGATGCCGGAAACCACGACGAACCAACCTCGGCCGACGCTCGACCAGCGCCGCGCCGCTCATGCCTGGGATGTGGTCCAGCGCGCCAAGCGGAAGCAAGCCAACCACCAGCGACAGGAACCCAAGAAATTTGGTGGCCAGGCCAAAAAACTGCCCACCCGCATCATGGCGGCGGGGCTGGGGCAGGCGCTGGCCTTCCTGAAAGCCAAGGACTATGCGCCCGGATTGCTGGCTGAACTGAGCGACTGGACGGGCGAGCAAATTCCATCTCAGCGGAATGGGCCGAAGGATCTGTTGGAGAGAATCGTCAAGGGTGATTCCGATTTCCTTCGCCGCGCGACCGACGAAGTATTGGCGTACTTGGTGTGGCTCAACCGCTTCGCGGAAGCGGAGGGACTGACGGAAGGGGACGATCCATGAGCCTCGTCCTGCCCCAAAGCACCATCGCCCTCCTCAACCTGGCGACGATCGACCATCGGCATCCAGGCTTGCAGCTCGATAAGTTCAGCGTGCCGGGCGACCAAACGGCACAGCGGAAGGCGCTCTCCGACGTCTGCCGGATTGCGGGCGATCCGACACTTTTCTCGGCGCTGATCGAGCGTCGGCGCCGCCTGCTCGCCACCGTCCCTTCAACGACCGCTTTCTCCTGCACCAGCACCGGACCATTGACGCTGCACCTGGCGCGCGCCTCAGCCCTGGAGAACGCGGGTATCTGCCTGCACCCGCTGTACGGATTCGTCTATTTACCGGGTAGCGGGCTCAAAGGCATGGCCCGCGCTTATACAACCGTCGTGGCCGGCGCGTTGGAGGCCGACGTCGTCGCCGTGTTTGGCAACCAACCAGGCGAACCGAAGTCGGATCGGCAAACCGCCGGCCAAATCGTGTTTCACGACGCCTGGCCCGCTGCCTGGCCCAAGCTGATCGTCGACATCGTCAACAACCATCATCCGGCATACTACCAGGCCAAAGACGACGACAACGCCCATCCGCCAGGCGATTGGGAAGACCCGATCCCGGTCTATTTTCTGGCCGTCCCCCACGATACCCAGTTCGAGTTCGCCCTCGCCCCGCGCCGCGGCGACGCCGATGCGGGGTTGGTGAACCTGGCGCGCGATTGGCTGCAAGGCGCCTTGACCGAGTTGGGCGCCGGGGCCAAGACGGCGGCCGGCTACGGCTCGTTCCGACTCGACGTCGCTGAATCCGCAAGAATTCAGGGAGACGCTCTCGACCCTGCCGCCCGAACTCTTGCGAGTCCGGCTACCAGCGCGCCCCGAACTCTTGCGAGTCCGGCTACGTTCACGACCATGCTGGAATTGGTCACGCCCGCCTTCCTGGCGGGGGCGTCGCAACAAGCGGACGATTGCGACCTGCGCCCCGCCACGCTGCGCGGCCTGTTGCGCTGGTGGTGGCGCACCCTGCACGCCGGCTTCGTCGACGTCGCCACGCTGCGGAAAATGGAGGCGATGATCTGGGGCGATACCCAGCAGGGGGGCGCCGTGCGGATCACAGTCGAACGCAAATCGCTCGTGGGGCCGTTCGAGCGGCCGGGCAAAAAAATGGGAAAAGACCGGCGAGGAAACGATGCCCTCGAAAACGACGATACGTTTCTGAAAAAGAACGGCGTAAGCGTGACGACCCAGGGACTTTTTTACGCTGGCTACGGAACTGACGAGATGGTTCAGGCGGCGTCCGGCAGGAAGCGCAAGCGCCGCTGGTGCCTCGGCGAAGGTTCCCAGTGGCGTGTGCGGCTCAACGCGAAATGCGCGCATTTCGAGTTACGCGACGCGTACGGCAACGTCAGCCGACGTATTCCGGTCGCCGCCGAGTCGATTTGCGACCAAGCGCGCGCCGCGTTATGGCTCTTCGCCCGTTTTGGCGGGGTGGGAACCAAGTCGCGCAAGGGATTTGGTTCCTTCGCCGATCTTGACGATGTTAACAACCTGTCGCTCGAACAACTCAAAGACGCTGCCAAACGATTTCGCGATGAATGGCGGCGCGCTGGCCTGCCGTTTCGCGCCGGAGCGACAGCGACCGCCTCGCTGGAGCGTGTCGAGTTCGTCGAGATTGGAACTCCCTGGACAAATCCGTGGTTCACGCTCGACCAGGTGGGAGTGGTCATTCAAGCCTACGCCCAGGCCGCGCCGACGACCCAGCACGGGAAACACTGCGGTGGTAAAGCGGTGCTGGGGCTGCCTCGCCAAATACATGGCCCGCGCGACAAGCCGGGTGCCCATCAGCAGCACCACCAGCGGCCACTGAAACTGCGCGGACCCGAAGGCGAGCGACACGCCTCGCCCATCCACTATCACATTGGCCGGGCGGCCGATGGGCGTCTCATGATCCGCGCCGCCGTTTTTTTCACCGGCCATCTTTGGGACGCGACAGTCCACCCGGAAACTCGCCGCGCGAAGCCGCAGGCCGTCGCGAGTCAGGAGGCCACCGACGTCCTCAATGCCCTTGCGGCGCACCTGCGTGTGGAATTCACATGCCGCGCCGCCGAATTGGCCTCCCACGGCACGGCACCGACTTGGACTCCGGGATCGCAAGCGAGCGCGGTCCTTTCGGGCGTCTCCACACCTTCCGCTGCTTCGGGATCAAAACTTCCCAGCCCCGGAGAATGGGTCGACGCCGAACTACTCAATGAACGCACCAAAAAGGGCGGCTGGAAGGCAAAGCACCTTGCCACCGGGATTTGCGGCCCGCTCACGAACTCGGGCGCCGCGCCGGGCGCCGCGCAGCCCGCGATGAAGCTGCCGTTGATCGTGAATTCGGCGAAGGCAGAAGAGATTTCGTTTCGCTTTCCCACCGCCGCCGATCAAGAAAAACGCGTAGCCGACGGAAAACAACCACACAAGCCCCCGCCATCCCCACCACCGCGCCGCGACGGCGGCCGTGGCCGCGGAGGCCGATAATCGAGGCGCGAATGCCGCCGATTCAATAATACGTTACGTTCTGCTAACAAACACTGACCTTGCCATGAACCAACCCTCCATTCTGTTTTGCACGGTCGGCACCGGCGACATTGCCAATGCTCGCGACACGCTCCTCGCGCCGCTGACCAAATCCATTCGCGCCGGCCAATGGCGCCGCGTGATTTTGTTGCCTTCGACGCTGACGGCCGATAGCGCCGCGCAACTTCGCACGGAGATTGCCGACGTGCCGATCGAGATCCTCCCCTTGCCCGGATCAAACCTTGAAAATGATACGGACGCGTGTTTCGCCCACTTCGAGAACGTGATCGCCAATCTCCGCGCCGCCGGCGCGGAGCCCGACGAGATGCTGGCCGACTTCACACGCGGAACGAAGGCGATGAGCGCCGCGCTGGTGCTGGCCGCGGTACGGCACGGCGTCGAGCGGCTACGGTACATCTCCGGCCAACGCGACGACCGCGGGATGGTCGTGCCCGGCACGGAGCAGATCGGCGACGTTCACACCAGCGTGGTGACCGCGCGCCAACGGCTCGACCTGGCGGCGCGCTTTTTTGAACAGGGCGACTTCGGCGCCGTGTTGGCGGTGCTGCCCGATCAAGCGACGCCCTTCGCCTCGCTTTGGCCTGCCGAGTTGCTCGCCGAAGCGCGGCTGGCGCGGCCACTGGCGGTGTTCTACGCCGCCTGGGACCGCCTCGATTACCGTGCCGCCACCGAGACCGCCCTCGCTTCAGCGCCCGCCGCCTCCCGCTGGAACCGGCTCTATCCGTCGACCCGCGTGCGCGGCTGGGTCGCCACGCTCGCGAACGACCCTCCCGAGGATGCGAATCAGTGCGCCGCGTGGCTCCGGCTCTTGGCGGCCGACTTGCTCGCCAACGGCGAACGACGGCTGCGCGATCATCAATTCGAAGACGCCATCATTCGTGCCTATCGTGTGCTCGAGCTCATCGGTCAGTTGCGCCTGTGCGACCGGGGAATTCACTCCGATAAGGTTCCAGCGGAAGATCCGATTGTGAAGGCGTTCCAGGAGGAACTTTCGTCGAAGGGGAGCCGGCCGATGGAGGAAAACCGCAAAGAAGGTGGACTCTATGCGTCGCGCGAACAGGTTGCGCGGTTACTCAAGCGATTCGACGATCCGCTCGCGAAGGTGCTCTTGAAGCTCGGCGATCAAGGCGTCGTGTCGGCCAAGCGCCGAAATGTTTCGGCGCTGATCCATGGCTTCCAGGCCGTCGCGGGCAGCGATCCCGATCCGCTACGAAATCTGTATCGGGAACTCGAGGAACTTTTGCTCAAGGATGGCGGGGAAGAAGTGCGCGAGCGACTGGCGCTCGCCAGGGCAATTGATTTCAGCCGCGGCGCGTCCAGCCAGCCGCGCAGCGGCGACAGAGTGTAGCCTGGGGCGTAAGGGGCGTAAGCCCTCGTTATTCTTCATATCTCGTAAAGAGGCCAGGGGCTTGCCCCCTGGAGTTTCACGCTCGTATCTACACACGCTGGCTCCCCTGATTACCTGTCTTTCCCCGTGTCGCCCCGCCGGCTGCCAGAGGCAGCCGGCGGGGCGACACGGACGGTGGGGATGCGGCCGCATTCGATTTAGAAACCAACGTGAAACTCCAGGGGGCAAGCCCCTGGCCTCTGACGAAGGCCTTGATCGTAAGCTTGCCGAATGCTAGCTGCTTCGTTGCTGGCAAGCATGGAAACTCCAGGCTTTCCTGGCTTTCCAAGGTGCCAGCAGTGACAGCATTCGGCAAGCTTACGATCGAGGCCGCTACACGGGTCATCCGCCGGGGCGGTCGCGGTTTACGACGTCCTAGTTCAACCTCAACGCGCAGGAAGGTATCGACACGAACCCGCGGCGCAAGCAAGGCGCGTAACTACTTGCCTTGCTTGCGCTGCGGGTTCGTGTACAAAAACCGAAAATGTCCCATTCCCGGCCGCTCGCAGTACAGACACCGTGTCGCCTCGCAGGCCGCCAAAGGCGGCCTGCGAGGCGACGCGGACGGTGGGGATGCGGCCGCTATTCGATTTAGAAACCAACGTGAATCTCCAGGGGGCAAGCCCCTGGCCTCTGACGAAGAAGCCCGTGATTGCCCAACATTCCCATTTCACCACCTGCGATCAAAAGATGTGTAGAACAACGAGGGCTGACGCCCCCGGCTACCGTCCGCCGTCCCTTCGGGATTATGACCCATGACCACGAACCCCGCCGCTCATTACCCGCTGGCCGAAATTTCCATCCTTCCGCGCCGCTTGCTGCTCGACACGCCCGGCGTCGAGGCCACGGTGCCCATGCTGCGCGGCGCATGGGGCGCGGCGTTGCACGACCTCGATCCGGTGGCCTACCGCGCCGTGTTCGACACGGGCAATGGCGAGGCGGCGCCGCCGGCGTACCTGTTCCGCCCGGCGCCCCCCGACCCGCGTTTCGCGCCGGCCATCGATTGGTTCCTGTTCGGCCCGGCGCTCGACCACGAGCAGGCGCTCGTCGAAGCCTGGCGCATGGCGGCGGCGCGCGGGCTGGGGCCGCGGCGCCGGCCGTTCAAAATCCGCCACGCCGTCGCGCTTGGCCCGCGGGGTGAATTGCGGCCCCTAGCTGAATTCGCAAGAACTCAGGTGGCCGGCGCCTGTCCACTGGCCGGCGCCTGGCCACTGGCCGGCGCCGCCTGGCCGCTGGCCGCGACCGCGCCTTGCCGGCTCGTCTTCCCCGCTCCGCTACGGCTGCGCCGGCAGGGCCGGCTTGTCGAGCGGCCGACGTTGGCCGACCTGGTGGTGGCCGCGGCGCGGCGGATCGCCGCCTTCCTGCCGCATGCCCAACACGATGCCTGGCGGACCCAGTCGACGGCCTGGCTGGAGTTGGCTCGCCACACGCCGCAAACCCCGTGGGTAGGCGACCGCCTCGATTTGCACCGCTATTCCGGCCGCCAGCAAAGCGAACTGGATCTGCGCGGCGTGACAGGCTGGCTCGAACTGCCCGAAGGGCCGGGCGAACTGTGGCAACTCCTGGCCGCCGCGAGCTGGCTGCACCTGGGAAAAGGGACCGTGATGGGGTTGGGACAGTTGCTGGTGGAAAAAGGGCAAACGGGCACAACGTAGTAGCCGGACTCGCAAGAGTTCGGGGCGTAGCCGGACTCGCAAGAGTTCGGGGCGTGGGGCCGCTCGCCGGCCTGAATTCTTGCGAATTCAGCTACGGGTAGCCGGACTCGCAAGAGTTCGGGGGGTAGCCGGACTCGCAAGAGTTCGGGGCGTGGTTCGGGGCGTGGGGCCGCTCGCCGGCCTGAATTCTTGCGAATTCAGCTACTGGTAGCCGGACTCGCAAGAGTTCGGGGCGTGGGGCCGCTCGACACCTGAATTCTTGCGAATTCAGCTACTGGTAGCCGGACTCGCAAGAGTTCGGGGCGTAGCCGGACTCGCAAGAGTTCGGGGCGTGGGGCCGCTCGACACCTGAATTCTTGCGAATTCAGCTACGGGTAGCCGGACTCGCAAGAGTTCGGGGGGTAGCCGGACTCGCAAGAGTTCGGGGGGTGGGGCCGCTCGCCGGCCTGAATTCTTGCGAATTCAGCTACGGGTAGCCGGACTCGCAAGAGTTCGGGGGGTAGCCGGACTCGCAAGAGTTCGGGGGGTGGGGCCGCTCGCCGGCCTGAATTCTTGCGAATTCAGCTACTGGTAGCGGTTTCGGCAATGTTATTATGAATTGAACCACGCCGGGGGCATTGACGATCAGGGCGCGAACAACGTGTCATTTATGTGGCTCTAGGCATGACGAAGCCAAGAAACGACGACCCTCGCTTTGCGGGGCGGAATGACTACCTGAGGCGACTCGAGCGAGGGCACTATCGCGGCCAGGCTTACGTCCACTGGTCGATGACGACGGACGATCGGCGCACCGGCTGGCTGAAGCCTGTTTTCTACTGCAAGTTCCGTGAGATCCTCACGCACACAATGTTTCGCAACGCGGTCTGTTGCCCGCTTTACTGTTGCATGCCCGAACACCTGCACCTGGTTTGGATCGGAATCCTCGAAGAAAGCGACCAATTGCTGGCCACACGTTTCTTTCGGACCCAGTTGAACCCGATCCTGGAAAAACTTGGCGCCAGGCTGCAAGGACAACCGTACGATCATGTGCTCACTGAAGAAGAGCGGGAACGTGCCGCGTTCGAGAACGTCGTTGAATATGTCGCTCGAAATCCCGAACGCGCCGGCCTGGTGCCCGAGGGAAAGTTCCGCGACTACCCGTATACGGGGTGTCTCGTGCCGGGCTATCCGGAGCTATCTCCTTGGCAGTCGGATTATTGGGAACGATTCTGGCGAATTTACAGGCACCTGCGCGAAAATGGACTCGTGCGCGCGGCTCGGTAGCCGGACTCGCAAGAGTTCGGGGCGTAGGGCCGCTCGCCGGCCTGAATTCTTGCGAATTCAGCTACGGGTAGCCGGACTCGCAAGAGTTCGGGGCGTAGCCGGACTCGCAAGAGTTCGGGGGGTAGCCGGACTCGCAAGAGTTCGGGGCGTAGCCGGACTCGCAAGAGTTCGGGGCGTGGGGCCGCTCGCCGGCCTGAATTCTTGCGAATTCAGCTACGGGTAGCCGGACTCGCAAGAGTTCGGGGCGTAGCCGGACTCGCAAGAGTTCGGGGCGTAGCCGGACTCGCAAGAGTTCGGGGCGTAGCCGGACTCGCAAGAGTTCGGGGCGTAGCCGGACTCGCAAGAGTTCGGGGCGTGGGGCCGCTCGCCGGCCTGAATTCTTGCGAATTCAGCTACTGGTAGCCGGACTCGCAAGAGTTCGGGGCGTGGGGCCGCTCGACACCTGAATTCTTGCGAATTCAGCTACGATTCAGTTACCCTGAGGCCACTCCCATGACCACTGACCAACTCTCTTCGCTGCAAAACCGTCTCGCCGCCGGCGACGCCGGCGCCCGGCGCGAAATCGAGGCCGCCGTCGTCGCGCGGCGAGGCGAAAAAGGGCTGCATACCCAAGGGGGCCTGCTCTGCGAGCAAGCCGGACTGCTCTCGCTGGCCTTCACCGAATTTCAACTCGCCTTGCGCGACGACCGCGACGACGAAACCGCCACGCTGCATCTGGCCCAGCACTACCGCGAACGGGGCGACGCCGAACGCGCCCTGAAACTACTCGAGCGGCTTCTGACCCGCGGCCCAGCCCGCGTCGAATGGCTCGAACCCTACCTCGAGATTCTCGCCGAAGAGGGCGCCGCGCCCCGCCTGCGCGACGCGATCGCGCGCGCCGAGCAACAGGGCCTGCCGAAAACCTCCGCGGATGCCTGGCGGCGAAGGTGGCTGCCGGCGCGGGCTCCGGCCGCGCGGCGCGACGCCCCCGAAGCCGCCGGTGAAGCCAACCGCGCGACGGCCTCCGCCTCGCATCTCGCGGAGCCGGCCGAAACGGCATTCGCGCCCTGCGACGCCGACGCGATCCGCATGCACACGCTGTTCGCCGGCCGCGAGGACGTTCACGCGCGGCAATGGTCGAAGCCCGGCGGCGAAACCGGCTATACGCCGATCCACGAGCCGCTCACGCCCAGCGTCATCAAGCAGCACTTCCACGGCCAATTCACCATCGGCGTCTACCCCGTCCGGCTCGACGGCACCGTCACTTTCTTCGCCTTGGATTTGGACATCGACAAATCGGCCTTGCAGCGCGCCCGCGGCGATACCGCCTTCGCGCAGGAGCTGCGCGCCACCTTGGCGACCGAGGGACTGCGGCTCTTGTCGGTGTTGGTCGAGTTGGGTTTCAAGCCACTGTTCGAGAATTCCGGCTACAAGGGCCGTCACTTCTGGGTCTTCCTGAGCGAGCCGGCCGCCGCCGAAGTCGTCCACCTGCTGGGGCGGATGCTCGTGGCCTGGCAATCGCCCCAATTGCCTCCGGGGCTGCACATTGAATTTTTTCCGAAGCAGGGGAGCTTGAAAGGCAAGGGACTGGGCAACCTCATCAAACTGCCGTTGGGCATTCACCGCCGAACCGGCAAACGTAGCCTGTTCTTGGACGCGAAGTCCCAGCCGTTGGCCGACCAGTTCGCGGCGCTGCGCGGCGTCGAGCGCCTCGCGCGGCCGGCGCTTTACGCCGCCGTCGAGCGGCTCAAAACCTTGGCGCCGGGCGGCGCGGCGGCGGCCGACGCGGCCGCGCCCTGGGAAGGGCCCTCCGAGCTCTCCGCAACGGCGCCCAAGCCCGTCGCCGCGCCGGCGCCCCCCGCGCGCGCGGCCGTTTGGACCGAGGCCGACTTCGAATCGGACCCGCGCGTGCGGCATTTACTACACGAGTGCCCCGTGTTGGCCGAGCTCAAGCGGACCGTCGACGAGCACCGCCGGCTGAGCCACGAGGAACAGCTCGTCCTGATTCACTCCATGGGGCACGTCGCCGGCGGACCACAGGCGGTGAACTACCTGCTCACCAAGTGCGTCGACGTGGGACCGGAAAAGCTCATGAAAGACCGGCTGAAGGGAAACCCGGTCTCGTGCCCTTCGATCCGCAAGAAGATCCCGCACATGACGCGGCGCGTGCCGTGCAACTGCCCGTTCGAGTTCGCCTCCGACCGTTACCCGACGCCCGTACTGCACTTGCTCACCTTGCCGGGCGACCCCCTGCCACCGCGGCCCGAGCCCTCGGCCGACCTCGTGGCTTTGGCGCAGCGCTTCGGCGTGCTCGAGCGGCGACGGTCGGAGCTGGAGCGCGAATGGTCGGAATTGCGTACCGCGTTGGTAGCGGCGGTGGCCGCCTTGCCGGGCCGCGAGTTGGCTTGCCCTGGCGGTCGTTACCGCGTCGAGGAGCACGACGGCGTCGAGCAACTCACTTGGCATGCCGATCCGCCGCCCCCCGCGCCGTAGCGGAATTCGTGAGAATTCCGTGGCCCGGTACTGGTGAGTGGTAAGGGTTCAGGGTTCAGGGTTCAGGGTTCAGGGTTCAGGTCGCGCCGTCGCCGATGGCTCCGGGTTAAACGATGCGCTCTTCACTTTCTCCTTTCTCCTTTTAACTTTCTCCTTTCCCTTCCCCCCCATGCACAACCTGGCCGTCACTGAACAAGGGACGCAAGTCCACGCCGAGGGCAACCTGCTGGTGCTCTCGCGCGGCAAAGCCACCTTGCGCCAGGTGAAAATCGGCGAGATCGAGCAGGTGCTGCTGTTCGGACGCGTCGAGCTGACTTCCGGCGCCGTGGCCCTGTTGGCTCGGCGCGGCGTCGACCTGGTGTGGCTCACGCTCGACGGCCGCTTCCGCGCGCGGCTGGCCACGCGCGCGTCGCGTAACGTCGTGTTGCGGCTGGCGCAGTACCGCGCCACGATCGACCCGGCCTTTTGCCTGCGCGTGGCGCGGCAAATCGTGCTGGCCAAAATCCGCCACCAGCGCGCCGTCCTGCTGCGCGCCCAGCGGCGCCTGGCCGACGATGCGCTGGCGGTCGTGCTGGGGCAGATGCGATTGCTCGTCCACCAGGCCGAGCGCGAGGCGTCGCTTGATGGACTTCGGGGCTTCGAGGGGCAAGCGGCGGCACTCTACTTCGGCCAATTCGGCAAGTTGCTGCGCGTGCCCGAGTTCACTTTCGTCCACCGCACGCGCCGGCCGCCGCGCGACCCGGTGAACGCTTGCCTTTCGTTCGGCTACGCGGTGCTCGGCTCGCTGGCGGAGAGCGATGTTTTGCGTTGCGGCCTCGACCCCGCGCTGGGCTTTTTCCACCAGCCGCTTTACGGGCGCTCGTCGCTTATGCTCGATCTGATCGAGGAGTTCCGGCCCCTGATCGACGGCCTGGTTTTACGCGTGATCAACCGCCGGCAACTGGGCCCTGGCGATTTTGAACGCCGCGGCGCCGCCACGGTCGAAGAGATCCTTGCCGGCGACCTGCCCGACGATTGGGCGGACACTCCAACCACGAACTCTTGCAAGTCCGGCTACCAAGTAGTTGAATTCGCAAGTATCCAGGGCGACGGCTTCGACGAGCACTTGGCCGCGCCGTCGCCGCCGGTGGAGCCATCGGACATCGCCGCGGGTGGTCCGCCGCCCGCCGCGACGGCCGGCGAAGCGAGCGGCGCGGCGGGCGTGTACCTGGCCGAGACCGGCCGCAGGATTTTCCTGGCCGAGCTCTTCCGCCGCATGCGTGAGCGGATGTATTATGCGCCCCAGCAGGCCGCGTTCGAGCTGCGCGAGATTGTCAGGCAGCAGGCCTATCACATCGCGCGGGTCGTCGAGGGCCGCGACGCCGAGTACATCCCCTTCGTGCCGGAATGACGGGGGACGTGGGAGGAGAAAGGAGAAAGGAGAAAGGAGAAAGCTTTCAGGTCGCGTTGGGCGTGGGGAGTCATTGGTTAGTGGTTAGCGGTCGTCCGGGCGTCTCTCCGCGCGCCGCGTCCCCGTGTCCCCGTGTCCCCGTGTCCCCGTGTCCCCGTGTCCCCGCGTCCCCGTGTCCCCGTGTCCCTGTAACCTGTCCCCTGTAACCTGTCCCCTGTAACCTGTCCCCTGTAACCTGTCCCCTGTCCCGTCCGCCTCCCCATGTACCTTGTGGTCTGCTACGATGTGGTTTGCGACCGGCGGCGTGGCAGGCTGATGCGTCGGCTGCGCGAGCACCTGCGGCATGTGCAAAAGAGCGTGTTCGAGGGGCCGCTCGACGACCAACGACTCGTCGCGCTGCGTGAGACGATCCTGGATGCGATCGACCCCAACGAGGACACGGTGCGCATCTATCATTTTTGCGCGCGCTGCCGGGAGGCGACGGAGCTTCTGGGCACCAGCACGTTTGTGGATCGCGACGATGCGGACGAGGTCTATTAGCATTGATTCAACCGCATGCCCGCAGGGACGGGCATGCCAACACGCTACCACCATTGGGAAGGGTCCTTCGGCGATTGCCTCAAGCGGCACCTTGGTGGTTTTTCTAAGTGCATATTCACCCGTCACTTACATGCTATTCGCTCGAACCCTCGACGAGGCGCTTGACGCGCGTGGGGTGGGGTTGGCAGAATACCGTCTTGAACGCAGTTGGCTGTCGGGCTTTAGGAGAGGACAGTCAGAGAAGCCGCCCCGGCGATGCGGGGATTGAAACGAAAGCGGTCTAAGGGGAGCGAGGCGAGCTCTGCGCTAGTCAGAGAAGCCGCCCCGGCGATGCGGGGATTGAAACTTCCGCAAAGAGCCAAGCCGTGTACAAGTTCCGAAAGTCAGAGAAGCCGCCCCGGCGATGCGGGGATTGAAACAGGCTGGTGGCGCCTTCCGGCAACCGGGGGCCAGTATAGGGTCAGAGAAGCCGCCCCGGCGATGCGGGGATTGAAACTGTCGGCCGCGGTCGGCGCGGGACCGACCCAAATAGTCAGAGAAGCCGCCCCGGCGATGCGGGGATTGAAACCCGCGCCTTCTTAGCACCCTCCGCCATGCCACCAACGGTCAGAGAAGCCGCCCCGGCGATGCGGGGATTGAAACCAGCAACCTCTCGGCCATCAACAGTTCGGCTCGTTCCGTCAGAGAAGCCGCCCCGGCGATGCGGGGATTGAAACCCGTAGCTTTGTAAAGGTACATGACGGTAAGGTCATTGTCAGAGAAGCCGCCCCGGCGATGCGGGGATTGAAACTATCACAATCCGCCTGCATTTGATTTGCGATCATCTTGTCAGAGAAGCCGCCCCGGCGATGCGGGGATTGAAACCGCCGGTAAAGGTCTTACCGGCCAATCCGGCCGGCCGTCAGAGAAGCCGCCCCGGCGATGCGGGGATTGAAACCAACTCTCGCCCGACGTATTCGACAATGTTGAAGCTATGTCAGAGAAGCCGCCCCGGCGATGCGGGGATTGAAACTCGTCAATCATTTCGTTTCTCCTTTGCCCGGCGGTTGTCAGAGAAGCCGCCCCGGCGATGCGGGGATTGAAACCACGCTATCGCGTAGGGAAGAAGGCCCCCCTTGTCCCGTCAGAGAAGCCGCCCCGGCGATGCGGGGATTGAAACAAATCAATCCCTGCCGACGGCCTTGCATTAAGACCGTCATGTCAGAGAAGCCGCCCCGGCGATGCGGGGATTGAAACGCTGTGGGGCATGGTGGACAGACCACCATGCCAGGGTGGTCAGAGAAGCCGCCCCGGCGATGCGGGGATTGAAACTGATATCCTTTCAGCAAATAAACGAGCCCATCATAAGTCAGAGAAGCCGCCCCGGCGATGCGGGGATTGAAACCTGGGCGCGCTTGGCAAACTTGATGGACAAGTTTTGCTGTCAGAGAAGCCGCCCCGGCGATGCGGGGATTGAAACTTGCCGGGGTTTTTGGGCGACGGTGTGCCATGTCAGAGAAGCCGCCCCGGCGATGCGGGGATTGAAACACCGGCGCCGCGGATTTCTTCGCCGCGCGGTTTGCGGCCCCGGTCAGAGAAGCCGCCCCGGCGATGCGGGGATTGAAACTCGCTAGCGGTCGGGTGGATTAGCGGAGGGGGTAGACCTTGTCAGAGAAGCCGCCCCGGCGATGCGGGGATTGAAACCTTGCCGGGGTGGGCCGGCTCCCTCGATTGGTTTCCGTCAGAGAAGCCGCCCCGGCGATGCGGGGATTGAAACCAAAGTACCAGGATTGTTAGGTACCAAGCGAATCATGATGTCAGAGAAGCCGCCCCGGCGATGCGGGGATTGAAACCTTGCCCACCCGCACGCTGATGCAGCCCGACTCGCCCGTCAGAGAAGCCGCCCCGGCGATGCGGGGATTGAAACTGGGCCGGCTCCCTCATTGGTTTCCTCGCGGCCGGTGTCAGAGAAGCCGCCCCGGCGATGCGGGGATTGAAACATGATGCACAGCACATCCCCTTCGGCCGGGACGCGATGTCAGAGAAGCCGCCCCGGCGATGCGGGGATTGAAACCTTGGGAATGGGGACGAGCATGTCTTCTCCAGTATGGGGTGTCAGAGAAGCCGCCCCGGCGATGCGGGGATTGAAACCATTGACCGGGTAGCGGGCTTTGCCAACGCGGACGGTCAGAGAAGCCGCCCCGGCGATGCGGGGATTGAAACACCGGGTAGCGGGCTTTGCCCACCCGCACGCTAATGGTCAGAGAAGCCGCCCCGGCGATGCGGGGATTGAAACCTGTACTCCGTGGTTCGGGCGAGTACAACGTAATACCGTCAGAGAAGCCGCCCCGGCGATGCGGGGATTGAAACGATTTGGTCATGACTCACTCTCCAGGAAACCTTGTCAGAGAAGCCGCCCCGGCGATGCGGGGATTGAAACTCGGGACCCGATCGTCCCCAACGCGCTGACAAATGATGTCAGAGAAGCCGCCCCGGCGATGCGGGGATTGAAACGGCCCGACGGCCGTGCGGATAACGCACAGCACATCTCCGTCAGAGAAGCCGCCCCGGCGATGCGGGGATTGAAACGCGGCATCACGAGCCGCGACGGATTGGCCAGCAGCCACGTCAGAGAAGCCGCCCCGGCGATGCGGGGATTGAAACCAAATGATCGCCAGCGGCCGACCGCCAATGCGCCGGACGTCAGAGAAGCCGCCCCGGCGATGCGGGGATTGAAACAACGGGAGCCGGCCCACCCCGGCAAGGAGGGATGACAAATGAGTCAGAGAAGCCGCCCCGGCGATGCGGGGATTGAAACCCCGCTCTCCCCCACCTTGAGGCTGAACGTCGCTTGTCAGAGAAGCCGCCCCGGCGATGCGGGGATTGAAACCTCTTTGGACTTGCGGTCGGCCGCGATCGCCCCGAGGGGTCAGAGAAGCCGCCCCGGCGATGCGGGGATTGAAACTCCACCGCTTTCTTGGCCCACTCCACCGCTTTCGCGTCAGAGAAGCCGCCCCGGCGATGCGGGGATTGAAACAGCGCGACCGACGGCGCCGACGGCGCAGCCGCGGAAAGTCAGAGAAGCCGCCCCGGCGATGCGGGGATTGAAACGGCGAAGGAGGGCTGCATGAACACCACGAACATTCTGGTCAGAGAAGCCGCCCCGGCGATGCGGGGATTGAAACCGTAGCAGTGTAGTCCATCGACTCTTCGATAAAGACTAGTCAGAGAAGCCGCCCCGGCGATGCGGGGATTGAAACACTGGGTATCCGTGATCGGACTTCAGCGCACGGGCTTGTCAGAGAAGCCGCCCCGGCGATGCGGGGATTGAAACGAGTCTTTGGCAACCCACCACGCGACAACCTCGGCGGCGGTCAGAGAAGCCGCCCCGGCGATGCGGGGATTGAAACGGCGATCGCCTTTCCGAACGGGTTTGACATGTCGATCGTCAGAGAAGCCGCCCCGGCGATGCGGGGATTGAAACAGTGATTGGGGCGATCGCACTGATGCGATTCTCAAGGTGTCAGAGAAGCCGCCCCGGCGATGCGGGGATTGAAACGTTTGAATTGGCGTGGTGTTCGCATCCAAAGCTGTTGTCAGAGAAGCCGCCCCGGCGATGCGGGGATTGAAACCGGCCATCTGTCGCAGGCCAGCAAAACCCAAGAGGCGAGTCAGAGAAGCCGCCCCGGCGATGCGGGGATTGAAACTCGCTGCTGACGACGGCAACGACGCCGGGGACCGAGTCAGAGAAGCCGCCCCGGCGATGCGGGGATTGAAACGAGAGACGTTTGGCCGCGTGCGGCGAAGCGACGGTCAGAGAAGCCGCCCCGGCGATGCGGGGATTGAAACGATGGCGTGCCATAGTTGGCATACCGTGCTTGACCCGTCAGAGAAGCCGCCCCGGCGATGCGGGGATTGAAACAGTCACTTTTCCACGACGAACGACTGGAGTTTGGCGTCAGAGAAGCCGCCCCGGCGATGCGGGGATTGAAACGATGCCTACAGCGCGCTTGCGGACGACACCGATGTCGTCGTCAGAGAAGCCGCCCCGGCGATGCGGGGATTGAAACCGTTCCACCTGGGCGGTATTACGAAATACCCGCAGTTGTCAGAGAAGCCGCCCCGGCGATGCGGGGATTGAAACTTCTCTTTTGGCTAGAAGTTCGTCGGCTTTTTTGGCTTGTCAGAGAAGCCGCCCCGGCGATGCGGGGATTGAAACGATTGTTGCCGGTGGGTAAAAGGCCTGCGTAAGCTCGTCAGAGAAGCCGCCCCGGCGATGCGGGGATTGAAACCAAGGTTGACATAGGCATTGCCCAGCTGGGTAAACCCAGTCAGAGAAGCCGCCCCGGCGATGCGGGGATTGAAACCCCGGCTCGAATCGTCTAACTGTGTCTACGTCTACTGTCAGAGAAGCCGCCCCGGCGATGCGGGGATTGAAACCACAAGCTGACGGTCCAAGTTTCTTCGCACTCGTCGTCAGAGAAGCCGCCCCGGCGATGCGGGGATTGAAACGGTTTGGCAACACTTAACGGTGTGTCGCGTGACCGTTGTCAGAGAAGCCGCCCCGGCGATGCGGGGATTGAAACAAGGATGGCTTCAAACACGGCCTCCCAACGGCGCAGGGGTTGTCAGAGAAGCCGCCCCGGCGATGCGGGGATTGAAACTCAGCCCAGTGCTGAACGGCGAAGAAGGTATCGAGCAGTCAGAGAAGCCGCCCCGGCGATGCGGGGATTGAAACTTGAGAAATAGGCCCACGCCCATAGCCGTGGCGTCCGTCAGAGAAGCCGCCCCGGCGATGCGGGGATTGAAACCTTGCGTTCCGTTGTGGTAGCGACCGACTTCGATTGTCAGAGAAGCCGCCCCGGCGATGCGGGGATTGAAACCGCGCGGCGGCCGAATCGAACACGGAAAGACCAAACTGGATGTCAGAGAAGCCGCCCCGGCGATGCGGGGATTGAAACGTTTCGCGCCCGATGGCAGTTTCGTCGCTGGTGCAAGTCAGAGAAGCCGCCCCGGCGATGCGGGGATTGAAACCCGAAAGCCGCAATCGTTCACGTACCACATTGTAGTAGTCAGAGAAGCCGCCCCGGCGATGCGGGGATTGAAACTTGGAGCTGTTCGATGAGCCCGGCATTAAGCACGAGCGTCAGAGAAGCCGCCCCGGCGATGCGGGGATTGAAACCCATCCAAATCGGATCACCGGGCACTCGTTGGTCGACCGTCAGAGAAGCCGCCCCGGCGATGCGGGGATTGAAACTTCCGCTTTGCGTGCTGGTCATTGATCGTTTTCCTTTCGTCAGAGAAGCCGCCCCGGCGATGCGGGGATTGAAACTAGTCCGGCCGCGGACCACGGTAAGCCGCGGCTGGAAGTCAGAGAAGCCGCCCCGGCGATGCGGGGATTGAAACTATCTGTGGTGATTCCAAGCACGTAGCCCACATGCCGTCAGAGAAGCCGCCCCGGCGATGCGGGGATTGAAACCCCCCTCCGCGCGGCCGTCTCTTCGGCCGTTTCGGGGCAATCGGCCGCGTCAGAGAAGCCGCCCCGGCGATGCGGGGATTGAAACCAATTACCGCCGCCGTGTGCAGCTTGGCCCGTATGGTCAGAGAAGCCGCCCCGGCGATGCGGGGATTGAAACCATCGTGACCTGCTGCGTATGCCTCGGCAGCCTTGGTCAGAGAAGCCGCCCCGGCGATGCGGGGATTGAAACGTTCGACGGTCCAACGCCCGCGGCGGCTTGCTCCGGGTCAGAGAAGCCGCCCCGGCGATGCGGGGATTGAAACCACCAAAGCGCGGGCCACAAGCCGGTCTGGGTTAAGTCAGAGAAGCCGCCCCGGCGATGCGGGGATTGAAACGAAACCAGGCGAGCACCCAACTGGCGCCTCGACGGTATATCGTCAGAGAAGCCGCCCCGGCGATGCGGGGATTGAAACTTCCATCGCGTCCCCCCTGCCCAACGGGTGACGCAATGGTCAGAGAAGCCGCCCCGGCGATGCGGGGATTGAAACTGGAACGGCTTGACCGGCGTCTTGTTCTCGCGAGTCGTCAGAGAAGCCGCCCCGGCGATGCGGGGATTGAAACCAAGCTAGGGTAACGGTAACGGTTTCCATCGCGTCCCCCGTCAGAGAAGCCGCCCCGGCGATGCGGGGATTGAAACCGCCAGCAGGTCGGCGGACTGGGGACCGTTAGGCCGATGTCAGAGAAGCCGCCCCGGCGATGCGGGGATTGAAACTACCGATCTCGTGTTGCTCTTGCGGCTCGCCCTTGTGGTGTCAGAGAAGCCGCCCCGGCGATGCGGGGATTGAAACATCGACTCCGCGTTGATGAGGCGGGCGCGCCCGCAGGCGTCAGAGAAGCCGCCCCGGCGATGCGGGGATTGAAACATGGGCCAAGCCCGACGACATATAGACTGTCGCGGCGGTGGTCAGAGAAGCCGCCCCGGCGATGCGGGGATTGAAACCCGCGCGGGTTGCACTGGCGCGCCGAGCGAGGTTGGCATGTCAGAGAAGCCGCCCCGGCGATGCGGGGATTGAAACCATTAAGCAGCGTCGGCGTACTTCGCGGCCGCGACGGGTCAGAGAAGCCGCCCCGGCGATGCGGGGATTGAAACTTGAAGCACGGCTACTCGCCTTGTGCTTTCCGGCCAGTCAGAGAAGCCGCCCCGGCGATGCGGGGATTGAAACGCCGGTGCCGAGCAGGCACCGTGTACCGACGCCCGCCGTCAGAGAAGCCGCCCCGGCGATGCGGGGATTGAAACCTGGGCGTGCCATAGTTGGCGTACCGTGCCTGCCCGCCGTCAGAGAAGCCGCCCCGGCGATGCGGGGATTGAAACCAGACTGCGTCCGCGCAGCGGCCCGGATCACCTGGTCAGAGAAGCCGCCCCGGCGATGCGGGGATTGAAACCTGTCGGGGCCTGGGGCGGCGTCAACCGGCGATGCGTTGTCAGAGAAGCCGCCCCGGCGATGCGGGGATTGAAACCCCAGCACGTAGCCCACGTGCCCACAGACGTTTGCTACAGTCAGAGAAGCCGCCCCGGCGATGCGGGGATTGAAACGATCCAAGAATTCCGCGTAGGGGAGCGATGCCAGTTGTCAGAGAAGCCGCCCCGGCGATGCGGGGATTGAAACGCAAACGTAAAAACTGTGGGGGCATGGTGGACGGACCGGTCAGAGAAGCCGCCCCGGCGATGCGGGGATTGAAACAAGTCTTGCAGAATCCGACCTTCCACCAGGCTTACCGTCAGAGAAGCCGCCCCGGCGATGCGGGGATTGAAACTCGCCAGCCAATGCCCCAAAATTTACGCGAACTCCGGGGTCAGAGAAGCCGCCCCGGCGATGCGGGGATTGAAACCCGGTAAATGTCAAGGGACCGTGCCCAGTCGCGGGTCAGAGAAGCCGCCCCGGCGATGCGGGGATTGAAACTGGCCACGATCGGGCTGGCCTACGCGCCGTATTCGATCGTCAGAGAAGCCGCCCCGGCGATGCGGGGATTGAAACAGCCACTCAGCGCGCTCAGCGTCACGGCGGCGCTGACGGTCAGAGAAGCCGCCCCGGCGATGCGGGGATTGAAACCGGGCCAGTCGCGGCCACGCTCGGCCTGCAATCGGCGTCAGAGAAGCCGCCCCGGCGATGCGGGGATTGAAACCCGGGGGAAAAGGACGCTGGATTGAGATCCTGGTCGGTCAGAGAAGCCGCCCCGGCGATGCGGGGATTGAAACTCGACCAAAATCTCCAGTGTATAGTACGTGTGATCCGTCAGAGAAGCCGCCCCGGCGATGCGGGGATTGAAACCGACAACCTTGCTCCGTTTTTCCAATTCAGCGGGTGTGGTCAGAGAAGCCGCCCCGGCGATGCGGGGATTGAAACCACGCCGTTGATCGTCGCCGTATGGCTGGCAAATACGTCAGAGAAGCCGCCCCGGCGATGCGGGGATTGAAACGACTCTCGCGGCTGCAATTCGTTGTGCGACGGGAATTGTCAGAGAAGCCGCCCCGGCGATGCGGGGATTGAAACCGCGTTCCAGGTTCGCGCCGTCGATCTTGCGGGCGGGTCAGAGAAGCCGCCCCGGCGATGCGGGGATTGAAACTATGAGCCCCTGCTGCGCCTAGCGCACCCGCGTCGTGTCAGAGAAGCCGCCCCGGCGATGCGGGGATTGAAACTGAGCCGGTCGGCAAACTCCCTTTGGTTCAGGCCCAGGTCAGAGAAGCCGCCCCGGCGATGCGGGGATTGAAACGCGGAATTCGCTAGTCGTCCCACCAGGCTGCCTCATCGTCAGAGAAGCCGCCCCGGCGATGCGGGGATTGAAACCTGGATCCGCCTGACGAGCGATGAACCGCTGAATCGTCAGAGAAGCCGCCCCGGCGATGCGGGGATTGAAACTCCTAGTTTCCGACTTGTCGGACTTTCTGATCGTCGTCAGAGAAGCCGCCCCGGCGATGCGGGGATTGAAACATGCACCCGCTCTCACCGACCTTCAGGCTGAACGCCGGTCAGAGAAGCCGCCCCGGCGATGCGGGGATTGAAACTCTCTTGTTCCTTTACCCAAAACTTTTCCAGGAACCGGAAGTCAGAGAAGCCGCCCCGGCGATGCGGGGATTGAAACAACTCGCGGATCATCTGCTCGTCCTGACGGCCTTGGTCAGAGAAGCCGCCCCGGCGATGCGGGGATTGAAACTCTTCGCCGCGCGGTTTGCGGCCCCGCGCTCCGCGTCAGAGAAGCCGCCCCGGCGATGCGGGGATTGAAACTAATCGCCGTCGCTGTGGTGTCCCGCCGCCGCGACGAGTCAGAGAAGCCGCCCCGGCGATGCGGGGATTGAAACCCCGCAATGACTTTGTTCATTTCCGCCCAAACTCCGTCAGAGAAGCCGCCCCGGCGATGCGGGGATTGAAACCAAGGTTATTGTGGTCCCGTACAGTGGCGATGTCGTTGTCAGAGAAGCCGCCCCGGCGATGCGGGGATTGAAACCTCGAGCAGCAAAGCAATCGCCATCGAACAAACGGCGGGTCAGAGAAGCCGCCCCGGCGATGCGGGGATTGAAACAAACCGAACCGGCCGCCGTCGTCAGCGATTCACTCGTTGTCAGAGAAGCCGCCCCGGCGATGCGGGGATTGAAACTAGGCGACGGCAACGCGAAGGGCAGCGGCGCGAACTCTAGTCAGAGAAGCCGCCCCGGCGATGCGGGGATTGAAACCCCCATCCTGTACTACCGACAGGATGGGCCCATAAGTCAGAGAAGCCGCCCCGGCGATGCGGGGATTGAAACGGATGAGTCGCATTTGTCTTCTCCAGGGGTAGTGGTTCGTCAGAGAAGCCGCCCCGGCGATGCGGGGATTGAAACACCCCATTCTCCTTTGTTTGGCCTCGCCGGGGTGGGCCGGTCAGAGAAGCCGCCCCGGCGATGCGGGGATTGAAACAACACATCGGATTCTAGCACCTGCTGCCATGTCATGTCAGAGAAGCCGCCCCGGCGATGCGGGGATTGAAACTAACTCCGGCCGAACCTCCCGGCCTTTAGGCATACGGTCAGAGAAGCCGCCCCGGCGATGCGGGGATTGAAACTGGAGGTAATCCTGGCGTAGCGTACCGCGAAGTCGTGTCAGAGAAGCCGCCCCGGCGATGCGGGGATTGAAACCGTTCGCTGGTGCTGTCCAGGTTATCATGTTTTCCGTCAGAGAAGCCGCCCCGGCGATGCGGGGATTGAAACCGTCATACCAGGTCGTCATAAAGATTCCGTCACGTTTGTCAGAGAAGCCGCCCCGGCGATGCGGGGATTGAAATTGAACGAGTAAAAGGGATGGGGGTGTAACTTTGGGCAAGTCAGAGAAGCCGCCCCGGCGATGCGGGGATTGAAACGTCTCGTGGAGGAATTTTCGTGTCGTGTTCGTTTTGTCAGAGAAGCCGCCCCGGCGATGCGGGGATTGAAACTTCCGTCTGCGACTTACTCTGCCTCTTGGGCTTGTATTGTCAGAGAAGCCGCCCCGGCGATGCGGGGATTGAAACGGCCACCTCGACGGCCAACTTCTCCTGTTGACTGAGTCAGAGAAGCCGCCCCGGCGATGCGGGGATTGAAACCTTTCGTCTCCCTCTAGCCGTGGTCAGTTGCAGGTGTCAGAGAAGCCGCCCCGGCGATGCGGGGATTGAAACAACTGCCGACCTTGTTCGACTTCTCCTGCTGCTTCCGTCAGAGAAGCCGCCCCGGCGATGCGGGGATTGAAACCTCGATTAGCAGCGCGATCGCCAAGCTGCACACGGCGGGTCAGAGAAGCCGCCCCGGCGATGCGGGGATTGAAACACTGTCGCGATCGGGCTGGAGTCAGTCGAAAGCCCCAGTCAGAGAAGCCGCCCCGGCGATGCGGGGATTGAAACTTGGCCGCGTTGCCGTGGCCCGGTAGGTGTGGGCTGTCAGAGAAGCCGCCCCGGCGATGCGGGGATTGAAACGCTCCATGAATCGGTACTCCTTGTAATTGGAAACGTAAAGTCAGAGAAGCCGCCCCGGCGATGCGGGGATTGAAACGCTTCCAAAACTCCGGTTCATACGTCAATGGCAACTGTCAGAGAAGCCGCCCCGGCGATGCGGGGATTGAAACGGCCGGTGCCTACTCGGCACCGTGTAACGCCGCCCGCCCGTCAGAGAAGCCGCCCCGGCGATGCGGGGATTGAAACACATAGTGGCCAGGTCGTTGTGGGTGGTCATGGGTCGTGGTCAGAGAAGCCGCCCCGGCGATGCGGGGATTGAAACCTCTCCAGTTTAGGGAACAGTAGGGAATGCCCCACGTCAGAGAAGCCGCCCCGGCGATGCGGGGATTGAAACCGGGCGAGCCACCAGTGACGCGCCGCCGAACAGCGCGGTCAGAGAAGCCGCCCCGGCGATGCGGGGATTGAAACGAGTGTCTGGGTGGGAATGGGTGGTGAAAACCACCTGTCAGAGAAGCCGCCCCGGCGATGCGGGGATTGAAACTGCCACCTGGGAGTCGGGAATCCAGTAGACGCCACCGGTCAGAGAAGCCGCCCCGGCGATGCGGGGATTGAAACCAAACGTAAAGGGTTGCGGCGTGTGGTGGACAGCCGTCAGAGAAGCCGCCCCGGCGATGCGGGGATTGAAACTTGCCGATAGGCGTGCTCCAGCACGTCACACAGGGAGTCAGAGAAGCCGCCCCGGCGATGCGGGGATTGAAACAAGGATTTCTTCGCCGCGCGGTTCGCCGCGGCGCGATCCGGTCAGAGAAGCCGCCCCGGCGATGCGGGGGGCATTGGGGTTAGGGGATGCGACGTAACGCTTCTGTCAGAGAAGCCGCCCCGGCGATGCGGGGATTGAAACCACCGCCCGCAAAATGTCGCTCTTTGTCATGGTAATCGTCAGAGAAGCCGCCCCGGCGATGCGGGGATTGAAACTCGAGCATCAGCGCCAGGAAGCGCCGGCCGGTACTCTCGTCAGAGAAGCCGCCCCGGCGATGCGGGGATTGAAACCCGCCGCCGGTCTGGCCGACTAGGGCTAAGCTACCCCCGTCAGAGAAGCCGCCCCGGCGATGCGGGGATTGAAACTTTCCAATCTCCTTTGTTGCTCCACCGGCGGTTAGTCGTCAGAGAAGCCGCCCCGGCGATGCGGGGATTGAAACATTCAATCTTGCAGTCATAACCGTGCGAAGCGCAAGTCAGAGAAGCCGCCCCGGCGATGCGGGGATTGAAACTTTCATGGATGGCGAATACGTCTTCGCCCACCCACTGTCAGAGAAGCCGCCCCGGCGATGCGGGGATTGAAACTTTGCCGCGCCGCGGGATTCGATGAGGGCCTGGTGTCAGAGAAGCCGCCCCGGCGATGCGGGGATTGAAACCAGAAGACGCCGCCGGTCGCGTCATGGACGAACTCGCCGTCAGAGAAGCCGCCCCGGCGATGCGGGGATTGAAACGATTGATGCAGGCGGTAGCCGGCGTTGGCGAGCCCGGTCAGAGAAGCCGCCCCGGCGATGCGGGGATTGAAACTTCCTCCGATGCCGAACGAACAGGTGCATGTAACGCAGTCAGAGAAGCCGCCCCGGCGATGCCTCGTCTCCTTCCCGCGCGCAATTCCAAAGCCGTCTTCCTTCTTTGTCTTCTTCCCTCCTCGGCCGATGCCCGTTGGCGCCGCGTGTGCGCGGTCGTATACTCAACCCGATCCCTTCCGCGCCCCGGCTGATGCACCACGAGCTGCGAATTTTCAACGAGGAGAGATCTATCGAAGCAAACGCAGAACCTGAGGCTCGCCCAGCGCGTGACGTCGCCGATGGCCGGCTTTACTTCCCAGGAGACGGCTGGCGCCGCAGGCTGAGCCAGTCGGTGTGGAACGAACCCTCTTGATCGACTCGCTCGTAGGTGTGGGCGCCGAAGTAATCGCGCTGGGCCTGCAAGAGGTTGGCCGGCAATCGCTCGCTACGGTAGCCGTCGTAGTAGGTCAGCGCGGTGGAGAAGGCGGGCGCGGGAATGCCGAGTCCGAAGGCGGTCATCACGACGTGCCGCCAGGCGGACTGGGCTTTCTCGACCGCGGCGCTGAAGTACGGCGCCAAGAGCAGGTTTTCGAGTTGATGGTCGGCGTCGAAGGCTTCCTTGATTCGCTCGAGGAAATGGGCGCGGATGATGCAGCCGCCGCGCCAAAGAAGCGCGATGTCGCCGTAATCGAGCGGCCACTGGTGTTCGGCGGCGGCGGCGGCGAGTTGCACGAAGCCCTGGGCGTAGCTGCAAATTTTCGAGGCGTAGAGGGCCTGCCGCACCTCGTCGATGAAGGCCGGCTTGTCCCCCTGGTACGCTCCGCTGGGTCCGGTCAAAACAAGGCTCGCGCGTCGCCGCGCCGGCTTGAGGGCCGACAGGCAACGGGCATACACCGCCTCGGTCACCAGCGTGCTGGGCACGCCGAGATCGAGCGCCAATTGGCTCATCCACTTGCCCGTCCCCTTGGCGCCCGCCTTGTCGATGATCAAATCGACCAGATCCTTGCCGGTCTGGGGATCCTTGACGCTGAAAATGTCGCGGGTGATCTCGATCAGGTAGCTGTCGAGCTCACCACGGTTCCACTCGGCGAACACGTCGTACAACTCGTCGTTGGTCAGCCCCAACGCGCGCTTGAGCAGGAAATAGGCTTCGCAGATCAACTGCATGTCGCCGTACTCGATACCGTTGTGGACCATCTTCACATAGTGCCCGGCGCCGCGCGGGCCGACCCATTCGCAGCAGGGGATGTCGCGCTTCGCCCCAACTTTGGCCGAAATCGCCTGGAAGATCGGCTTGATCAGCGGCCATGCGGCGGGGCTGCCGCCGGGCATCAGGCTGGGGCCCAAAAGCGCCCCTTCCTCGCCGCCCGAAACCCCCGTGCCGATGAACGACAGCCCCTTCGACTCGACGTATTTCGTGCGCCGCTCGGTGTCGGTGTAGTGGGTGTTGCCGCCATCGATGATCACGTCGCCGGGCGAAAGCAAGGGGAGCAACTGCTCGATCAGGGCATCGACGGCCGGGCCGGCTTTGACCATCAGCAGCACCATGCGCGGCGGGGCCAGCGCGTGGACGAGATCCTCGACCGAATGGCAGCCGACGAACCGCTTGCCGGCCGCGCGGCCCGACAGAAGGTCGTCGACCACGCGCGTGGTGCGGTTGAAAACCGCGATCCGATAGCCGCGGCTCTCGATGTTCAACGCCAGGTTCTCGCCCATGACGGCGAGTCCGATCAGTCCAATGTCCGCTGGTGAAGGCATGGTTGAGTTCCGTATGATTCACAGGCGCTTCGGCGCGCCCATCGTCCAGGTAATCCCCGCCGCCGTCGCTCCGACGAGGACGCCGAAGGGAATCAAATAAAAGTAGCCGAACCTGGCGACGAGGTGGGCGTTGAACACCGTGTCGAGGATCGTCGGCAAAAAGACCGCCGCCATGGCGCCGAAATTGAACGCCATGAGCGTGTTTCTCTTGCGAGTCTTGAGTGCGGCCTCGCGCTCCTCAGGCGTCGCCGGCGCGGCGCGCGCGGCGGGGGTGGGCGCCGGTTCGCCGGCCTTCGCCGGCGCGCCCTTGGTTTTGGCCTTTGCGGCGGGCTTCGGCGATCCGCCGGCCAGTTCGGCCGCCGCCGACTCGCGCGAGTAATACTTGGCAATCACTTCGTGGATGGCCGAAGGCGTGCAGAGCACGGTTCGCACCGGCAGGTTGAACCGCAGCCGCAGTTGATCTTCGATTTCGGGCGAGAGCTGGTTGGGCGAGACCACCAGCAACCGGCCATCGTCGATCATCAAGGGAGCGCACGATTGCTGCCTCGCCATCAGGGCGGGCACCTGGGGCAGCAGCGTTTCGTCGATCAGCACTTCGTTCACGTCGACGAACGGCAGCCCGACCGATTCGGCATAGGCTTGCATGATCTGCTCGGCGGGCGCCAGCTTCTGCTGCATCAGAGCATCGCGGATTTCCACCCCCACGGTCTTGGCGTAACGGCGGGCCTTCTCGAGCGCCGGGCCGTCGACGATCTTCCGGCCGACGAGAATTTCCTCCAACGTGCGGCCCTTCGCTGACTTCGGCTCGGCCCGGCCGAGCGAGACATCGTACTCGGCCTTGCGAGTGGCGTCGGTCAGGCAAAGCATCGCCTTGGCCAGCTCGTTCAACAACTCCTGCGATCGAGGCCCATACTCGCCCGATGAGTACTTGCGCACATGGGCGTTCATCTTGCGATAGCTGTTGCGCGCATGGGCGGGCTCGTCGTCGAACATTTCCAGCCGCAGGAGCTGGTAGTAGTTCAAGGGACGCGCCGGCTCGCTGATGTCCAGCCATTCCTTGTAGACGTCGATTTCCTTGGCCATGAACGAAAAGCCCGTCCCGAGGTTCCCCTAGGTTGTTTTGCCAATCGGCCCGCTTGGGCCGGCGCCGCCAGCTTACTCGACCGCGTACTGGCTGGCCAGGTTGGCGTACGAATCAATCTGCTTCTCGTTGAGTCCGCCGCCGCGCTCGATCTCGATGGTCGCCTCGCGCCCCCCGGTCTTGTCTTGGGCGCGGACCTTGACGCGGCCGTCGCTGCCGAAGGAGTAGGCCACTTCCACCGGCGCCCCCTTGGGCAGGTTCGGCGGCAGGTTCGTGATGCTGCACGCCCCGATGGCCGAGCAGGCATTCGGATCGGGCGCGTCTCCCTCGACCACTCGCACGGTCGCCCGGGTCTGGCCGGCCTCGTTGGTGTTGAAGGTTTGCTTCACTTCGACCGGCAACTTCGTGTTGCGCGGAATCATCACATGGTTGACCTGCCGGCCGCTCTTGGGGTCGCGGACGATGACGCCCAGGCTGTGGGAGTTGACGTCGTCCTGCTGCACCTGCTTCAGGTGCCGGCGCACCCGGTCGGCCAGGTCGCTCCCCGCGCCACGGAACTTGGCTTCGAGAATCGCCGCGTGGATCGCGGCGCCTTGCGCCACCGCGGTGTGCGGCGACAGTTCCTGGTACGGCTTCTTGCCGGTCACTTGCTCGAGCAAGAGCGGCACGCGCGGCATCAAGGTCGAGCCGCCCACGAGCACGATCGCGTCGAGTTGTTCGGTCGTAATCTTGGCCTGTTCGATCACGAGTTCCGTGGTGTCGATGGTCCGTTGCAGCAGGTCGGCCGTCATCTGCTCGAACTGCTCGCGGGTGACGGTCACCGAATGGCTCTTGCCGGCGTGGCGGCAGACGATCGTCGCCCGCGGCTGTTGGGAAACCGCGATCTTGGCCAGGTCGCAGTCGTTGCGCAGCATCTGGCAGGTCTGGGGCGACTCATGGGGGTCGGCGCCGTGGCGCGCTTTGAACTCGTCGGCCACATAATTCAGCAGCCGGTCGTTCCAATCGACGCCTCCCAGATAGACGTCGCCGTCGGTGGCCAGCACCTGGAAATGCGTGGGCGTGTAGCGCACGACCGTCACGTCGAACGTGCCGCCCCCCAAGTCGTAGACCAGCGCCATTCGCGGCCGCTCGAACTGGGTCGTCGCGGCGCCCAATTCCCGGCGGTGCCAGGCGTAGGTGAGCGTGGCGGCGGTGGGCTCGTTGATGATATCGATGACGTTCAGCCCCGCGATCCGGCCGGCGTCCTGCGTCGCCTTGCGCCGCGCGTCATTGAAGTAGTAAGGGACGGTGATCACGGCGTTGCCGATGGGTCCGATCCGCTTCTCGCCGTCCTGCCGCAGCTTCTTGAGAATCAAGGCCGACAGGAATTCGGGGGTGATTTCGTGGCCGTCGTAGGTGCGTTTGTATTCGACGCTGCCCATATGGCGTTTGACGCGCTCCACCACATGCTCGGGATCCTCCATCGCCGCCCTCATGCGGCTGGGTCCGACGATCACATGCCCTCCATCGGCCAGTAGGATCAGGCTGGGGGTTTCGATCTCATCTTCTTCGTTGGGCAACGTGATGGGGTTGCCTTCCGAGTCGAGGTGGGCGATGGCCGAGAACGTCGTGCCCAAGTCGATGCCGACGGTGTGTCCCGCTTTGAATTCCATGAAGATCGCTTCCTGTCATTTGGGGCTGAAGCTGCGATTGTCGGTTGGAGGGCGTCACAAGTCAAGCAAGTCACACCAGCCCCCACTTTTTCCGCAGCACCCATTCGACCACCAAGAGGCCGACGAAGGCGAGAAACAACGCCCACTTGTCCCAGAGCGTTTCCTTCACCTGCGTTTCGACTTCCAATTGACGGGTGGCTTCCTTGAGATCGGCCAACAGGGCGGCCAGCCGTTCGGGTTGCAAGACGTGCTCCTCGCCCGACGCGGTCTTGGTCAGGTTTTCCAGCGCGGTCCGATCGGCGACGGGTCGCTCCAACTCCAAATCCTCGGCGTAAACCAGAAACCGGCCCTGGGTTTCTCCCAGTGGCTCCGTGCCGCTCTTGGCCTCGACGCGTAGCGTGTAATCGCCCGCCGCGCCGGTGTCGCTCAACGCGCCGCGGACCTCGCCGGCCTGGCGCCGCAAACGCACCGGCGTCCGCTTTCCGCCCGGCAACTCGATTTCGGCGTCGAACGAAGCATCGGCGAGCGGCTCGCCCTGGTGCGAGTTGGCGCCAAGGATGAACTCGACCTTGGAACCCGATCGGTAACGCCGCTTCTCGAACCGGATCCAAACATTCCCCTCGTTGCTCTGGTCCTTGCGCGCCAGCCACAAGATGACCTGCCGCCAGAACCGTTTGTGGGCCGCCTCGTGTCCCTGCATCCACCAGTGCCAGGTCGAATCGCCGGCCATCGCCAGCACCCGGCCGTTGCCCCATTCCCCGGCCACCAACAGCGGTTGCTTCTGGTCGCTCTCGGCCAGCACGATGGTCCGTCCGCCCTGCTTGACCCCGGCGAAACGGTTCGCGCCTTCCAACGGAGGCAGTTGCGCCCAGGCCGCCTGGTTGTCTTGCCCGCGACCGGCCAGCCGCATCAGGTATTGCGAGGCGCCGTCGCGCGTGGGCCGCATCCGCACTCGGCCGGGAAGGTGCAGATCGTCGCGGATCTTCTCGCCGAAGTTCTGCCGTTCCAGCCGGCCGATTTCAACCGGGAGCACGTCGGCCAAGGGCGTCCTCCCATAGCCGCCCGGACCGAAGCTGTGCAGTCCGCCCAGCATGATGAACCCGGCGCCCTGGTCGATCGCGTCGGCGAGCTTGGCAAGCTGTTCGGGCCTGAACGCGCCCGCGTCGAGGTCGCCGATGATGTAAACGTCGTAGGCGCCCGGCTCGAAGGCCTCGTCGAGCTCCTTGGGACGGGTCTCCGACTTGTCGCCGCGGAAGTAAAGCAGGTCAAGCTTGATGTCGGGCGAGCCTTCGAGCGACCAGCGCAGGAACTTTTGCTCGCTGACCAGCGCGCCGTCGAGGTAGAGCACGTTCAGTCCGCCCTTGAGCACGGTCACGAACGTGCTGATCTGGTTGTTCGTGATCACCTGCTCGTTGCGTTGCGGGTCGGCTTCGATCGTGAGCTTGATCTCGCCCGGCAACTCGGGCACGTAGTCCAGGTCGAACTTCACTTGCTCGCCGTCCTGGCCGGCGACCAGCGGCGTGGTGCTGACGAGCTCGTCCTTGCCGGGCGACGTTTCCACGCGCAACCGGATCGCCACGGTCTGGTTCTCCATGCCTACGAAGCGTGCCGTGCCGGTGATGGGAAGCTGGTTCTTGACGAACACCGTTTCGCTCGTCAGCAGGTCGTCGAGCGAGAAATCGGGGAGTTGCCCGGCGCCGCGGGCCTGGCCGAAGGGGACGGCGTAGGCCGGCGCGCCCAGATCGCGCAGCCGCCTCGCGGCGATCTGCAAATCGAGTCCGTGGGCGTCGTCGGTCCGCTGGGCGCCGTCGCCCAGCACGATCACGCCCACCAGCCGCTTGCCGGATTCGAGCTTGAGCACTTCGTCGATAGCCCAGCCGTAGGCCGATTGCTCTCCGTCGGGAGGCCCGCCCAGGTCGAGCCGGCCGTCGGCCCATTCCAGCGCGTGCGGCGCGTCGTCGAACGTGTAGACCTTCAATTCGATGTCCTGAGCCAGATCGGCCAGCGCCGGCAAGGCGTCGGCGATCGTGGTTTCCAGCGCCTGCCAACGGCTCTTGCCGCCGACCTCGTCCTGGACCAGCATGCTCCGCGAGCGATCGGCCAATATCACCAGGGTGGCGGCTTGTTTCCGGGTTGTCGTTCGCACGATTGTGGGACGCAGCAAAGCGAAGAGCGCGAGGAGCACGACCAGCAACCGGATGGCGGTCAGCGTTTGGCGTCGGCGGCGCGTCGTTTTGTCGCGGGCCGGGCCGACGAACAACAGTAAGACGAGCGCCGCGGCGATCACGGCCACCACCCAGGTGGCTCCGACCGGATCGCACGACCATCGCTCGATTTGGGTCATGGTTAGGCGTTAGGCGTTGGGCGTTGGGCGTTAGGCGTTAGGCGTTGGGCGTTAGGCGTTGGGCGTTAGGCGTTAGGCGTTGGGCGTTAGGCGTTGGGCGTTAGGCGTTAGGCGTTGGGCGTTAGGCGTTAGGCGTTGGGCGTTGGGCGTTGGGCGTTGGGCGTTGGGCGCCAGTAGAAGGCGAGCGGGGGGCGTTAGCCCCCTGTTTGGTCCGCGTTGTGTTAGTGTTGAGTGGTGTGACCGTACTTTCTCCTTTCTCCTTTCTCCTTTCTCCTTTCTCCTTTCTCCTGTCCCCCTAACGCCTAACGCCTAACGCCTTTCTCCCCCTAACGCCTTTCTCCCCCTAACGCCTTTCTCCCCCCTAACGCCTTTTTCCCCCTAACGCCTTTTTCCCCCTATAAAACAGATTCGACAGCAGGTGCTCGAGGCCCAGCACCACGGCCACGGCCACCATCAGGAAGGGAAACAATTCCCGCCCCACGCGGCCGGCGCTCACGTTGCGGTCGATCTCGTCGCGGTTGTGGGCCAGGCGGAAGCGGGTCTCACCAAAAACTTCCGCCAGCCGCCGCTCGTCAATCCGCCGCAGGTTGCTGGCCGCGACGTCGAGGTTCACGCTGAATCCACGGTCCAGTCCCCCCTCGTCGCCGCCGGCGGTGACGCGATAGTTGCCGGGCCGCTCGGTGTCGTCGACGCGTATCTCAGGCTGCCGCGGGTCGGCCGTTTTGCGCACGGGCGGCGAGTCGTCGGTCGTCGCCAGGGGGTCGTCGGCGATCCGCTTGACGAGGTACGATTGAGGCTTGTCGGACGGCAGTTTCAGCACGACGGTCGCGCCGGTCGTGTAGTTCAAGGTGTCTTCGCCGCTGCCCGCCAGGTACGCAAAGGTCTGATCCATCAGCATCACATACGGCCAGTTGTCCGGCCAGTTCGCCAGATGGTTCCAAACATGGTCTTCCGACGTGTCGGCCCCGTACGACACTGGCGTGGTCATCGTCAACACCCTCCCCTTGCCGTGGCCCTCGACGATCGGTTTTTCAAGCATGGCGGGCTGCTGGTTGCTGAAGTTGCACACCGAAAGGACGCCGGCCTCGGGCTTGGTCACTTGCCAGTAGACGTAGACCGGCAACGCGTCCCACGGCACGGAACCGCGCAAGGAGCGGAACTTGGCCAAAAGCGGGTGCTGGCTGCCGTCGGTCGTCAGGTGCAGGCTGCCGTCGGGATAGCGGGCGGGCGGGCCGATCGTGCCCGGCAGCAGTTGCTGCGCCGCCGGCTTGTTGAACGCTTGCGGTTGGCAGGCCGGTCCCAGGAAGATCGCCACACTGCCGCCTCCCTTGGCGTAGGCGTGAAGATGTTCCCAAGTGCCGTCACCGAGCGGCGGCGGATCGAGCAGGCATACGACGGCGTGGTCTTCAAGCGTCGCGTTGGCCAGCTCGGCGATCGGCGCGAACTGGCACGCGAACCGCGCGCGGCCCGTCTTGCGAAAACCGTCGGGCGCCAGCGCCTCGAACAGGTAGATCGCCCGTTCGGCCACCGGCGGCGCCGCCGCGATCAACACCTTCCAGGGCGGAATCACCTCGATCGTGAAAAACCGCCGGTCGTCGATCGCCAGTCCGTCGCTGCCCACGACAAGCAAATAGCCGCGCTGCGTGCCGACCTCCAAGCCGCCGAGCCTGAACTCGACCGATTGGGCCTCCCCCTCGCTGACCTCCAGTTCTTCCTGGCCGCGCTTTTCCGGCTGGCCGTCGCGACGAAGCAGATAGCACTCGATGACCCGCTTTTCGCCGGTCCCCACGCAGGCCAAGTCGATACCGATGGTCCAGGGCTGGTTGCGCGCCAGCACCTGGCCCGACAGCCGCACATCGCCCAGCGCGAAGTTCCGCGGCTCGGCGACGCCGACGTCGATGACATAAATGCCCAAGCCTTCGAGCTTCGCCAGCCGCCGGCGGAGCTGAGCCGACGAATCGCCCTCCCAGGCAAGACGAGTGAGGTCGGTGAACACGTACAGTTCCTTGCGTTCGGGCCGGTCATGACCGTCGCGCGTCGCCTCAGCGAGCAGTTTGGCGGCGGTCTCGATCCGCTCCCACAAGGGCCGCGCCACCGACGACGTTTCGAGCCGGCCGACGCGGTCTTGGGCCGCGCCCAGATCGACCTGGAACACGCCCTCGCCGCGTTTGCCGTCGAGCACCGCCGCATGGCTTTCGACGGGAAGCTGCCGCAGCAGCCATAGGCCGATATCCTGGGCCGCTTGCAAGCGGGTCTGGTTCTGTCGCCGGTAATCCATCCGCGGTGACGTGTCGAAGACCAAGGCCGCTGCGACGGGCGCCTCTTGATCGCCCAGCGCGCCCGAGGCATGGATCGTCGGGCGGGCGAGGGCCGCGGCCAGGAGGACGATCACGGCCGTGCGCAGGAGCAGCAGCAGCAAGTGGCGCAGCTTGAGTTTGCGGCGGTTCGCGTTTTGCCGCTGGCGCACGAAGCGCAAGGCTGGAAACTCGAGGTGCCGCGGCTGCTGCCGCATCACCAGGTGCAGCACGATGGGCACCGCCGCCAGGGCGATGCCGCCGAGCAGCGCTGGAGTGACGAAATCCATGGGCGTTAGGCGTTCTCCTTGTCTCTAGCATCTTCCCCGCCGGCTCAGCAGGTACTCGACCAGTGCCTTGTCGAATTGCATGCTCGTGTCGATCGCCACGTAGTCGATACCGCTTTGGAAACACTCGCGGCGGTAGCGATCGCAGAACTCTCCGATCTCGGCCAGGTAATCGGCCCGGAAGCCGCCGGCGTCGATTTGCAGCTTTTCGTGGGTCTCCGGTTCCTCGAACTCGACGATGCCGTCGAACGGGAACCGCGCTTCGGCCTCGTCGAGAATGTGGAACAGGATCACGTCGTGCCCCGCGTGCCGCAGGCGGCGCAGGGCCTTGATGATCGGCTCCGGATCGGCCAAAAGATCGCTGAACAGCATCACCAGGCTCCGATGGCGGAGCATGGCCGCGATCTGGACCAGGCTCTTGGCGATTTGCGTCTGGCCCGACGGCTGGAGCTTCGACAACAGCGACAGGATGTTGCCCAACTGCGCGCGCTTCGATCGCGGCGGCAGGCTGTCGCGGATCTTTTCGTCGAAGGTGATCAGCCCCACCGGATCTTGCTGGTGGATCATCAGGTAACAGAGCGCCGCGGCCAGGCAGATGGCGTATTCGAACTTGGTCAACTCCTGCCGGTAGGTATAGGCCATCGACCGGCTCAGGTCCATCACCAGGTAGCCCGTGATGTTCGTCTCGGCCTCGAATTTCTTGATGTAGTACTTGTCGGTCTTGGCGTACACCAGCCAGTCGATGTCCTGCGGGTTGTCGCCGGCGGTGTACTTGCGGTGTTCGCTGAACTCCACCGAAAAACCGTGGAACGGACTGGCGTGCAGTCCCTGCAAGAATCCCTTGACGATGAACTGGGCGCGGAGATCCAGGCGGCTGATTTGCCGGATGACTTGAGGTTTGAGGTATTTTTCCGCGTTGGCCATGTTTTTTTTTCGTCGCCGTGGGCCAAGCCGATGCCATGGAGACTTTTTGTAGGCGGCTCGGGATACGCTCGAATCCGCGACTGCAATTACTTTAGCGCCAGGTTCCACGCGGTCAAGCGTTGAAAACAAAAGATTCACAAGCTCTGAAGAGTACGGAAAGGGCAATGGAGCCAGGAGTACGGCCCAAAGATAGGGGTAGGGAGGGCCGGTTGTCCGGCCCCCCCTCCCTCCGAACCGTACGTGCGAATTTCCCGCATACGGCTCTCCAGTTGATGGTCTTACCTCGTGGAGGATTGAACGAAACGAACATG